>Ga0307378_10007735_pt1 | contig 14402 bp, 8 predicted proteins | sample UN1MG_FD_202238 | JGI IMG/M metagenome (GOLD analysis project Ga0307378, IMG submission 202238) | Soil microbial communities from Risofladan, Vaasa, Finland - UN-1 | ecosystem: Environmental > Terrestrial > Soil > Coastal area > Acid sulfate soil | place: Finland: Risofladan, Vaasa | collected...
TCGCGATCGCGCGTACGATGGGCGCCCGGTCCGAGGACGTGCGCGTCGTTCACTACGGCCCCACGGGGCGGCCCGATACCACGAACTACTTCGCCGCGCTCGGTCGCGACGGCGACGTGCTCGTCGGTATATTCGACGAAGCGCCCGGGAACGTATCCGAAGTGCAATATGAAAACGAGTTCGGCGCCGACGACTTCGTGTGGGTCGTGAAATGCCTCCGCAACGACCGGCCGTTCGGCGACCGTAAGGTGCGATACGGCGCGGCGCTGGCGGTCGACGTGCGGCGCGGCGTGAAAGACGTCACCGTAGAGTTCGTCGACGGGTGGCTCGAGCCCTCCCAAAAGTGGAGCACCGGCGAAGTTAAATTGAACCCGGCCGGCACGACCCTGCTGAGCGAAGGCCACGGCCTGGAGTTCGCCGTTCGCTCACCCTGAACCGGTTCCCGCGAAAAGGGTCTCGCGCAACCGGCAGCGGCGGCCCGAAACAACCGTTAAAAACCTCCCCCTCGGGGGAGGTTTATTAGTCAAGCGAGTTCTCGCCACGAGCGCTTACTCCGGACCGGTGGAGACGTCGACCGAGCCGCTCACCGCACTTATGCGGACCGCGTTAGTGCCTTCTCCCGCCTTCCCCTCGTAACTCTTTCCCGCGAACCCGCCGTGCTTTTCGAGCGGAAGGGTCGACGCAACGTCGCCGGAAACGGTATTCGCCGCTATGTCATAGTTGTCGGTACCGCCCAACAACGTCAAGGACACGTCGCCCGACACGGTGGAGAGGTCGTACGCCGCGCCGGCCGTCGGCAAAACGGCCGCGAGCGTTAATTCCCCGCCCACCGTATTAAGTTTGACCTTTTCGGTGGGCAGGGCCGCGTTTCTCACGCTCACGGCGCCGTCGGCCACGGACACGTTCACGGCCTTATAAGCGTCGGCGATTTCGACGTCGCCGCTCGCCACGGACGCCTCGACCTCCGGAACACCCGTCACGGTAACGTTCCCGCCGGCTACCTTGACGTCAACGCGGCCGAGGCCGGCCGGTACGGTCACGTCGAAATCCACGCGCGCGTCCTTGGCCCGGCCCGGGCTTTTGGGATACTCAACCTTCACGTGGACGGCGTCGCCCTTCTCCTCAACGTCGACGGTGACGTCGTCGAGGTCGCTCGCCTCGGCCGCCGTCTTCGTCGCCGTCACGACGATCTCGTCGCCGGCGACCGCCACGTTAACGTCGCCGCTCGCGTTGGCCAGGACGAACTTTCGCGCCGACGCGCCGCCGGACCACGCGAAGGTTTCACTCGCCGCCGCCGCCCACGCCGGAAAAAACGTCAGCGCCGTCAAAAGGGAAAACGCGATAATCCTCGCCATACCATCCATCCTCCTCGCCTCTTTGCCGCGCATATCGTTAATGGGCGGCCGAAGCTTTGGTTTTTCAACAAGCCCATCGGGGTCGGCTTCAGCGCCGCGCCCCGCCGTTACAGATACCCGCCGAAGAATATCAGGTACCCGGCGACGAGCGGCGTACAGCAGAAGAACATCCCGCTCGCCCGGCCGAAGTAGGAACCGTCCAGGTAGATGTCGCCGTCGTCCTCTATGCGGCCCTTATAGGAACCGTCGATATAGATGTCGCCGTCGTCTTCGACGCGGCCGTAGTACGAGCCTTCGCGGTAGATGTCGCCGTCGTCTTCGAGCCGGCCGGCGTACGAGCCGTTCACGTAAACGTCGCCGTCGCTCTCCAGCCGGCCCCGGTACGAGCCGTCGACGTAGACGTCGCCGTCTTCCTCGATGCGGCCCTCGTACGAGCCGTTCACGTAGATGTCGACGTCGGCGGCCGCGCAGGCCGCGGCGCCGAGGAACGCAACCCCAAACGCCAACCAAACGCGACAAGTCATAAGGTTACTTCCGTTTCTCACGCTGCCGTACGCGCCATTTTAACCGACGGCGGGGGGGTTGTTCAAGGATAAACGTTGCGGGCCCCGTAAACGTCTAACTTGACATAAAACGTGCGGGATTATACAATACCAGGAGGTACGTAATGGCTACCACGGGAAAGGAAGCGAAAATGGGTACCGACGCGATATCGGCACGAACCTTCGCGCCGCTCGGCCGCTTATCGACGGCGCTGTCCGTCGCCGTTTTGGCGGCCGCCGTGGCGTCGGTGGGCGGAACCTCCTGCGGCCCCGTCAAGTCGTCGCACGAAACGGCCGGCGTCGTCAAAACGGAGGACTTCGTCGCGGGCCAGATCGTAGTCTGGTTCGACGACGACCTCGGCGACGCCGCGGTCGACGAGTTCGTCGCGAAGACGGGCGGCGAGATACTCGAGCGCAGCAGCGTCACGCCGTCGCGGGTGGTCGTGGCCGTCCCCGCGGGCGAGGAGGACCGCTACGTCGAAGCCTACCGGCGATTGGAAGAGGTCCGGGCCGCGGATAAGAATTACACCTTCCGGGCCTTGCCGGAGGGCGGCGGGGCCGGCTCGAGCGACGCCGGCAAATATAAAATAAACGGCGAGTAACGGAACGAGCCGGCGAAGCCGCAACGGCCCGGGAGGCGCTGCCGCTTTTTACGGGCCGCGCGTCGGCCGGCGATAACGTACGTCCAAGAAAGAGGTCTCTATGCCGTACCGTATACTGTTGACGCCGCGACTCGTTAGGCCGGGCCGGCTGGCGGCCGGTGCCGCGGCCACACTTCTAATCGCCGCGTTCGCAACCCCTCCTCCCGCGAACGCCGCGACGGTCAAAACGTCGTACGACGTGGACGGCGCCGGCAAAAGCGCGGAATACGTCCCGGGCGAAGTAGTAGTCCGGTTCGCGGACGCCGTGAGCGCCGCCCACATAGACGCCGCCGTCGAGCGAGCCGGCGGCAACGTCGTCGCGCGCAGCGCCGTCACGCCGTCGCGGGTCGTCCTGGCGGTCCCCGCGGGCGAGGAAGAATCGTACGCCAAGAGGTTTCGAGCGCTGCGTTCGGTCCGCGCGGCGGAGAGAAACTACGTCTTCCACGCGCTCTGGAAGCCCAACGACCCCCTCTACAACTTCCAGTGGCACTTCAACAAGCCGGGATTCATCTACGCCGAGCAGGGTTGGGACGTCGAGCGCGGCGACCCGCGCGTCATCGTGGCCGTCATCGACACCGGCGTGGCCTACGAAAACCATCCCATCCCGTCGTACGAGCGGGAAGAGGTCGACGGCTCGAGCTACGTTCAGGCGCCGGACCTGGCCGGCACGAGCTTCGTCGCCGGCTACGACTTCGTACACGACGACGAACACCCTAACGACCAGAACGGCCACGGCACCCACGTCACCGGGACGATCGCGCAGACGACGAACAACAACCTCAACGTCGCCGGCCTGGGCCACCTCTGCAGCATAATGCCGATACAGGCCCTGGACAACTCGGGGGGCGGGACGTCCGCCGACATTGCGGACGGCATAGACTTCGCCCGGGAGAAGGGCGCCCACGTCGTCAACATGAGCTTCGGCGGGAGCGCCTTGACGGAAATAATCAAAACCTCCTGCGACGACGCCGAGGCCGCGGGGTTAGTCCTCGTCGCGGCCTCCGGCAACGACGGCGCCGACACCGTACTCTACCCCGCGGGTTACGACAGCGTCATCGCGGTGGGCGCCGTCGATTACGACGGCGAGTTGACGTGGTACTCGAACTACGGCATAGGCCAGGAACTGGTAGCGCCGGGGGGCGATACCAAGGTCGATAAAAGCAACGACGGCTACCCCGACGGCGTATTGCAGATGACGTACGACCAGATGTACGAGCCGGGACTGCTGCCGGGCTTCCCGGAGGCGCTGGCCAACGTAACCACCTTCACCAGTTACTTCCTCCAGGGGACCTCGATGGCCTCTCCCCACGCCGCCGGCCTGGCCGCGCTCATCATCGCCAGCGGCTACACCGACAACGACGACGTGCGCAATAAATTGCGCGGGTCCGCCACGGACAAGGGCCTTCCGGGATACGATACCCAGTACGGCTACGGCCTTATCAACTGCAAGGGCGCGCTCGAGCCGGGCGTCCCGGAAGTCGACGAGTGCGGCAACTGCGCGCAGCTCTCGCTGGCCGAGATCGCCCTCTTCTTCGGCCTGTTCTTCGGCGCCTACGGCCTTATATTCGTCAGACGTAAGTTCAAGGCCTAAACGGCGCGACGTTGAGAAAGAAAGGCCGCCCGCTCGGGCGGCTTTTTATTACGACTTAATTCCGGCGAAATACCCCGAAAAACGAACGCCGCTCCGGGCGTTAAAGCGAAAACCAACAACAACCAATTTTAAATAAAAAAAGGCCAGGCGCTCTTCGACGGAAGAACCGACTTTAAAGCGCTATTGCGCTTAACCGATTATAAGCTACTATACCAATCGCATTTGTCAAGTAATTAATTTTACCCTTGACATATGCAAGGATTTATTTTAAATATAATACGCTTTTCTTAAGCAGGCTGGCTCCCCACGGGGTAGAGGATGCCGCGGCCGACGGTAACGAGGGGTTAAATAAAAACTACGCCGACGCGTCGGTAAGCATCTACCTGGGTTGGGCCTCAGGCCTGCCCGGGATTTTAATTTCTGGTCGCCAGCGGTCCGCGGCCCAAGGAGCCGTTATGAGGGTAAGGCCGGTTATCATCGCAATGATAGCGTTTACATTTGTTATGACCGGTTCGTCGTTCGCGCCTCCGCCGCCGTCGTATATATCGTCCTTGTTCCCCGACGACGCCTGGGAGAAGTCCCGCAACGCCGTCAAGCAACTGTACGACCCGGCGGAATTACGGGAATATCGAATATACATCTTCCCCGAAATCGTCGGGCCGCGCTACGTCGTGCGAGAACTACACGGGGAACCGTTGGAAGGTCCCGACGCCAAAAGCTGGCTGTTCTTCGTGGACGAAGTTCCGCCCGCCGACTGGGGGCATCCGTGCCGGGTGGTATTCATAACGACCGACACGTGCGAGCTAACAGATTATGAGTGCCGGTTCCCGCCCGCGAACGTCGACGAATTTCGGGACGTAACTAAAGAGGCGTTGGCTTTGTTGTGCGAATAAACCCTTTTAGGGCGCGGTTGGAGGAGGTGATTTTTATAGCGCGAGAACGGGGCGGTTAGGATGAATAGTGGGGATAGGATAATTTACCGGGGATTAAATACCGACGGAGGTCCTTACATGTATAGAAAAGCGCTACCGTTCGCAGCGGCGCTGGCGATTATACTCGCGGCGGCGGCTATCGCTCAGGAGGAAGTCGCGCCGGGGGATATGTTCCTGAAGGCCGAAAGGTTCAAACTCCGCAGCGATGACGCATACAAAATAGTAGTAACCGAGGTCTTCAAGGGAGATATCGGCGAACGGGAAGTTTACAACAGCCCGGGGCCGGTCCGCGCCGGAACCGTAATTGAAGACGTGATGGGCCACAAGTTCGACGCCCCGAAAGTAGACTCCTGGGTATACTTCGTCGACGACGTACCCGGGGCGGACTGGGGCCATCCCGCTAAACTGGTCTACGCGGACGCGATGAAAGGCGCACCCTCGGTAATCGATTGCCATTTCCCTCCCAAGATGCTACCCGCGTTTGGGGGAATCACAAAAGGCGCCGCCGAGGAAATCGGCCGCATTAAGGACTATGAGTGGTGGAAAGAAATCAAGGTCCCGGCCTTAGAAAAGTACCCCTTCAAAGAGCCCTCGAAGAATAAAAAGTATCACGTCCTGATAAGCGGGGGCGTAAACGCTTGGATGAATAACCCTCGCTATCTCAACGACCTCAAGTTCATATACTACACGCTTCAAAAAAGATTCGACGGCAACGGCGACGACAACGTCTACGTTATATATGCCGACGGCGTAAGCGTAGACCTCGACGGGGACGGCGACAACGACGTAGATTACGCCGCGACGGAGGCGAACGTCGTGGGTGTACTAACGACGTTGGCCGGGAAACTCGGTAAGGACGACATACTCTTCGTTTACGTAAACAACCACGGCGGTTACGAAAGCGGCAAAGACTGCTACATATGCCTTTACTACGCCGAGCAAATTACGGACGACCGGTTCGCCGCTTTGATCAATAAAATCCAGGCCGGCCAGATGAAGTTCGTCTTCAAACAATGCTACAGCGGCGGCATGGTCGACGACCTCGCCGCGCTATCGGGCAGAAATTTAGTCGTCGCGACGGCGTCCAAATATGACGAGTCCGCATACGGTGCCGAATCCCCCCCGGGATTTGGCGCGGATGGATACGGCGAATTTACCTATTGGTGGACGGCCGCAGTTTACGAAGGCTATCCGCCGACCGTTTTCCCCGGAACCCATCCGACTTCTCCGGACCCTAAAACCGCCGACGTGAATAATGATAATAAGGTCAGCATGAAAGAGGCGTTCGACTTCGCGAAGAAGTACGACAGGCGCCCGGAACACCCGCAGTACTACGCCTCCCCCGCGGCGGCTAACGAGTGGACCCTATGTACGAAACCTTGCGGATGCGGCGAAGCGTCGGCAGCCGAAGCCGCAGCCTTCTTCGGATTCTTCGCCGCGTGCTACGGAACCATTTTACTACGGCGGAAATTTAAGAGTTAGGGGGGTAATTTAAAGAAAGGCCGCCCGCGCGGGCGGCCTTTTTCGTAGTTATACGCGAGTTATTTATCCGCAACCTCGAGCCGGCCCGAAGCCGTGTTCGAGCCAATATCGGGGCTGTACATGCCGTAGATGCGAGCCGGCAGCGCCGCGTACTCGCCCGGCACCTCGGCGCGGAGGCGATAGGTGACCACCGTCTCGCCGGCGCGCAGCCGCTCGAAGAAGACGTTGCGCTGCTTGTTCCACAGCTCGACGTACGCGTCCAGCGGCCAGTTGTAGCCGGAACGCGTCTCGAGGAAGATGAGGCCCGCGGCCTTGGGGTCCTCCAACACGACGTAGTCGAAGTCGTACGGCGAGTTTATCTTCAGCTCCACCTCGAGCTCCTCGCCCAACTTCAGCGCCCTGTTCAGCGGCAGCCGCTTCTCCTTGAACTTGCCGCGCTTGAACTCCTTTTTAATGATGTAGAACTCCCGCTCGAGCGTTACGGAGCCCTGGACCGCGGGGAGGTCCTTCCCCTCGGCGTAGTACTCCACCGCCATCGTGTAGAACACCGGCCCCTCGCCCGACGTACGCGTCAAGCTCATCTCGTTCCCGCCGGCGGTGAACTCGTCCGGCGTGAACGTTACGGCCTCGCCCGGCGCCTCGTAGGCGGTGGGCTCGAGCTCCATGCCGCCCTCGGCCTTGCCGGCGCGGTACGCCACGACGATGGGCGCCGCCAACTCGGGCCGCGCCAGGATGTAGCGTATGAGCGCGGTGGTCGCCGCGGCGGAGTCCTTGGTGGATTTCCAGGAAGCGCCGCGCCGCTGGTCGACGAGCCAGTCCACGACGTACGGGAGCTGCGGGCCGTCGGCCTGGTACGCCAGCTTGACGTCGAGGACTTTGGCCGTCGTCTCGACGCCGTCGTCCCACCACCGCCAGCAGTTCTCCGGTTCCTCGCCCCAGTGGAGCGTGTTGTCGCGCCCCAATTTGGCGCCGTTGTCCAAATTCCTGAGGACCACCGCCAGGCGCTGCTCGTCGCCCAGTTGATACAGGACCGAGGCCAACAGCGCGAGGCTCATGTGGCTGTGCGGCGAGCGGTACTCGAAGTAGTAGTCGGCCACCTCGGCCGCGGCGTCGTCGTCCGCCTTCAACATGCCCGTCCGCAGCGCGACGTCGCAAATATAGAGCGAGAGCGCCGCCGGATAGCGGTCGCGGTTGTTGCGCCAATCCTCGACGTAGCCGGCGAGGTACTTCTCCCCCGCAACGTACATCTTGTCCACCCTGGCGGCCGCGTTCTCGGATAGGAACGGGTTGCCGCGCAGCGTGCCGAGGCCGTCGACGGCGTAGGCCGTCATATACGGCGATTCGCGGCCGCCCTTCCACCACGGCCAGCCGCCTTCCGAGGTCTGCTGCTCGGCCAGCCGCGCCAACCCTTCGTCGATGGCCTCCGTCAATCCCTCGGCCAGTTTGGACTGCTCGAGGCCCAGGTCCGCCGCGGCCGCGGCCAACAGCGCGTTCATCCGGAAGCGATTGAGCGTCTGCTCGACGCAGTCGTACGGGTATTTTTCAAATAAGTCGAGGCCGTGACTCAACGTCGCCGCCAGCGACGGCGTAACGTACAGCTCCCCGGCGAAAGTATCCGGCACCATACCCTCGGCTACCGTAAGCTCGTGCGATACGTCCTTACGCAGCCGGCCGCCGAACGCCTGGCGGATCTGCGTGCCGTGGGGATATATCGGCAGCGTGAGCGCCGCGGCGTCGGACTCCACGTCGGTCAGGGCCGACGTCGTGAGACGGGCCTCGCCCGCCGTCGGCGCCTCCACCCACCGGTAGAGGACCGCCTTGCCGTCGGGCGGAACGTCTTCCGTCGTCGACGCCTCGCCCCGTACGCCCACGAGCCCCTCCTCCTCGACGGACAGCTTCAACTCCTTGGCCTCTTTTAAATAGTTGTGGCCTATGGCCGTCAGGCGCGCGACGTCGCCGGCGACGAAGTAGCGCGGCGCCTTCAGCCGGGCGATGACGAACTTGTTGACTTCGAACGAGCTCCAGCCCCAGCCGAAGCGCTGGCCGCGGTCGAGCGCGAGCGCCATCAGCCGCCATTCGGTCAGGTTGTCGGGGAGCTTGAACGAAGCTTCCCCGTCCCCCGCGTCGGAGGTGCGGACGTGCGGCAGCCACACCGCGGTATCGGCGAACTCCTTGCGGACCTCGGCCTCGGCGAACTCGCCGGCCTTCTCCTTGTCGTCGGCCTCCGCCCGCTTCAATTTGCCGGCCTCGGGCGGCGCCGCTTTGGGCTCGGCCAACGACATCTCAGCCTCTCCCTCTGCCGAGCCGCCTATGCCGTAACCGCCGCCGGCGCCCATGCCGCCGCCCCGGTACGTGATTCCCGATAGCGAGTCGACGAGGCCGATGCCGCGGTCGCCCCGCGCCCGGTAGTACGCGGCCTCGCGCCCGAGCAGGTCCACGTCGGCGACGCTGAAGTACGCGTCGAGGTTCGAGTCGACGAAAGCCGGGAGGTAAAGGCGCTCGAGCATCCCCGCGGCCGGGCCCCAACGTTCGACGTCTTCCGGAACGAAGTACGTCCCGTACGCGCCGTAATAATACGGATAGTAGGGGAACCAGAAGACGGCGCGGCCTACGAAGCCGCGGTAAGCGAGCGAGTCGTCCTGCTGCAGGTAGCCGTAGCGGCCCAGCGCGCCCTCGAACGCGGAAGGCACGGCGTACGTCCGGTCGGGCCGCAGCGCCAGGAGCGACGCGTCCACCGCGGCCAGCGATACGTCCGCGGCCAGCGGTAGGCCGGCGGGGTCGGCGCACGTAACCGTCACCGTCGCCTCCTCGCGCGGCCGGTAGACGCCGCGGCCGGCCTCCACCTCCACCTCCATCCGGACGTTGGCGTTGGTCACGTACAGCGACTCGTTGTCGGTCCACGACGAGCCGTCCCGTATCACCGCGGCATAAAGGCTGCAGGAGGGTACCATGGCGTCGTCCACCGCCAGCGTGAACGTCGCGCTCGAGCCCAGCTCCGCCTTGGACAACTTGACGTGCCGGACGCCTACGACCCTTCCCGAGTAAATCGTTATCAAACACTCCGCGTCGTCGAAGCGCGACTCCAGCGAGACCTCGACCTCGTCGCCCAGCGTGGGGTAATTTTCGCTGACGGTTATGCCAATCTCCGGCTTGCGTACCGTCGTCTCCACCGGCCCCGCCACGAACTCGACGGTGGCGGAGGTCTCGTACTCGGCGCCGTTCGTCCCCGTCACCCGGGCGACGACTTCCACCTCGTCGGGCGGCTCGACCAACTCGAACTCGGCGACGCCCTGGCCGTCGGCGTCGGTGACCGCACGCGTCTCGTAGAGCACGTCGCCGCGGTAGTACCCGCGCTCGCTGTCCCACAGGTACTCGTACGCCGCGACCGCGACCTCGCTCGAGACCGGGTTGTCGTACCAGTCGTCGGTCCACAGGTCCACCTTCACCGTCTCGCCGGCGCGGTAGTCGTATTTGTCGGTGGAGACGCTGACGAAGCGGTCCGTCTTGAACGTGTTCGCATAGGCCGTCTCCTCGACGACGCGCTCGCTCACGTCCGTCACCTTGAGGTGTATCGTGAAGTAATTGTCGTACCGCTTGGCCCAGGCGGTATCGAAGGCCAGCCGGAATTTACCTTCGGCGTCCAGCACGCCTTCGCCCTTCTTTATCCGCTTATCGTACTCGTAATCTTTGGGCGTGTAGCCGCTGCGATATACTTCGTACGACAGCGCCGCGCCGGCCATGGGCGCGCCGAAGTAGTACGAGCCGACGACGTCGAGCTCCACCTTCTCGCCGGAGAAGTACCGGTCTTTGGCCGTCGTGCCGACCACCTCGTACTCCGGCTTCTCGTACTCCTCGAGGTCGAAGGTGCCGGATACGGAATATTCCTTATCCTCCTCCTCCCACTTTACGTATATCGTCTGGAGTCCCAGCCGGACCCCCGCCGGGAGCTCGACCTCGCCGGCGACGGTGCCAAACTCGTCCGTGACGGCCTTTTCCTTCCAGACCTCCTCGCCGTCGGGCGAGGCGACGACGACGTCGACTTCGCGGCCCGCGAGCGGCGCCAGGACCTTCTCTATGTAATCCACCCGGCGCACGATGCCCTTGAAGGATACCTTGTCGCCCGGGCGGTAGAGCGGCCGGTCCGTAATGACCGTTCCCGTTATGCCGTCGCGGTCGCGCGGCTCCCACGCGGTGTTGCACCGGTAGACGGCCGGCCCGAGCGCCGACTCCAGAACGAAGAACGCGGTGCTGCCCTTCTGGAATTTGGTCAGGTCTATTAAAACGCCGTCGCCGCGGGGCACCGCGTCAACGTCGAGCGCGTCCACGACTTCTTCGTTGTAACCGCGTTCGCCCGGTTTGTAATAGATATTGTAGGCCCAAATGTCGCCGAGGGCCGCCGGCGCGCCGGTTTGCGCGTCGACGAGTTGGAGGAAGAGCTCCTCGTCGTCGGTGGCCGTTAAGGCCGCGGCCCCCGTCAACAAGAACATCGCCCGCGAGAGCTCGTCCCCCGCGCGCGCCTCCGCCACGTACAGGCCCCGCGCGAGGTCGTCGCGCGTCGCGACCACTTTTTTGACGTGGTAGTCGTCCTCCGCGCAGCCGGTCGCGACGGTCCACCTCGCGACTTCGCCTTTGACCCCCGGCAGCTGCGCCGTCGGGAGCGGCCGGTATTCCTCGACGCGGGCTACGCCCTGCCCTTCGGCCTCGGCGGTAGTCTCCGCCACCGACTCGACCGCCGTGAGGTCGCGTTGCAGCTCGAGGTACTTCGCCGGGTCGACGTCGTAAACCGTCAGCTCGACCTCCGGGATTATACGGCAAGCCAGCTCGAGCGACACCGGCGGCGTCTTCGCCGGGTCGGCGTCGACGTGCAATAGCGCCAGCGCCGGCGCGCGCAGGTGCCGCGCGTACCGGCGGTTCAGCTCGGCGTATACCTCGTTGGCGAGCGAATCCGCGAGCTCGTCAAAGGCCGTGGCCGCCGCGGCGGGGTCGTCGAGGAACGTGACGTCGTAGTGGGCGAGCGCCGCCCGCGCCAGCAGCGCCCCGGGCGCGTCGCCGTACGAGGCCGCTATCTCCTCCAACTTCGCGCGGCCCGCGGCGAAGCGCCGCTCCTGCAGCCAGCGGTCGTATTCGTCGGGGGCCAGGTTCGCCGCCTCCCAAGCGTCGTCGGCGGCCGGCAAATACGCGAGCTCGAGTAGCGCCTCCTCGACGGCCAGGACCGAGCGCATGTCGTCGCTCATCTCGAGCCGGCTTACGTCTTTCAGGTAAGGCGCGCGCCGGCCGTAACTGCGGCTCGAGTCGTCGCGGTCCCAGTCGAAGTACGGGTACATAATCAGGTAGTTCACGACCAGCCGGTCGGCGAGGTAAGCCCGCTCGTCGCCGGCGGCGTTTTTAATAAGGCCCTGGTACACACTCTTGGCCTGCTTCAACGCGCGGCGCCGCAGCTTGTCGAATTTGGCGCGGTCGTCCTCGTCGCCGTAGACGTAGAAGTCGTACTTCTCGCCGAGGTACGACTGCCAGCCCCAGCTGTCGTAGACGTGGCTCGTCTCCGAGTACGCGTCTACCAGCAGGTCCGCGGCGTCGGCGGCCCAGACCGATTTCTCATGGCGCTTGAAGTACGCGGCAAAGCCCTCGTCGGCCTGGGGCCACATTTCGAGCTGGAGGTAGCAGCGCAGCGCGACCAGGTCGCCCTCCGCTCGAGCCGGGCCGTCGGGCCAACGTTTGGCGAGCTCCTCGGCCGCGGCCAGCGCCCACGCATACGACGCCTCGTCGTAATACTCCCGGGCGTCGGCCAGCGCCGCGTCGGCGCTCGCCGGCGGGTTATCCTTGTAGTCGGGCCCAACGGGCGGCGGCGCGTCGGAGGTGTGGCCGTTGGCGACGGCGGCGGCGGCGACGAGAGATAGAATGATTGCGGGGATGATATGGCGTTTCATGACAGCCTCCGGCATAGGGGTTACTGCGACCACGACGTTAAGTGGGCTGAATGTAACCTTATTACACGTATTAATCTACCCTGTTCTTCGGCGCGGTTATTCCGACGGTTGTTCCTCAACCGGCGACGGCCCTCAACCGCCTCCCCAGCCGCCGCTGTCGGATTCCGTATAATACCCGTCGAGGTCCTTCTCGCGCCACTGGCCGGTGAAGAAGGCCCAGTAGCCGTCGTCGGTGAGGCTTTTCGCCCAACCTTCCTTATCAACGGAGGCGGCGCCGTAGGCCTCGGCCAGGCGGCAGCGCGTCACGCCGTCGCCCTCGCCCTTGAGCCTCTTCAGCAACTTCTTCGATACATCTTTGTCGGCGGTCGGCGCGTACGAGAGAAGCGAGGATATGGAGCCGGCCGCGGCCCGCCGTACCGATACTTCCTTGTCGTCCAACAGCGCGAGCAAGGCCGGGACGAAATCGGCGTCGCCGGTGGTGCCGAGGCGCCGCGCGGCGAAGCCCCGCACCGAGGCGTCCACGTCGCGGAGCGCCGCCTCGACCGCGTCGTAGTCGGCCGGCGACTCGGCGAGGCCGTCGTAAGCGTAGGCGAGGTTCATCACGCACAGGCGGCGAACGTCCGCGTCCGGGCTCTGCATCCCGAGCGCGACCAGGGCCCGCGCGCGCTCCGACGGTACCATGCTCAACGCCAGGAACTTCGCCGCCTTGAGGCGGGCCGCTTTATCCTCGCTTTGCAAATCCCGGCCGAGGCGGTCGTACAGCTCGCCGACGCCGGGGGACGGCCTCTCTTCCGGCGCCTGGTAAAACGCCGCGCCGGCGACGGTCGCCAGCGCATATACGTCGTCGTCGGAGATGCTTTCGTAGAGGGCCGGCAGGTAAGCGGCGGCCTCTTCCGGCTCCTCGGTATCCGAGAGGAAGTTAAACGCGACGAGCTTGAGGTAGGGATCGTCGCCCTCCATGGCCCGGCGACACAAGGCGCCGACGACCTCCCGGCCTTGCTCGCTCCGGGCGAGGCGCCCGAGGACTTCCATCTCCTCGAATTCGCCGCCGGCCGACATCCCGGCGAAGGGGCGGAGGGTTTGCTCGTCCATCGCCGTGAACATGCCGCGAAAAGTCTCGGCCGTCGATTGCATGATGCGAGCGGCTTCTTCCTCGGCGTCGCCTTGCGGCGCGGCGGCGGCCGTCACGAACGGAAGTAAGATAATAGTAAGGAGAATAAAGCGTTTCACGGTGGCCTCCGGCGTTGAATTATTGCGACGTGGCTCGTACGAGGCGTAATATAACCCCGTTCGGGCCGTAAATCCAGCGCAATCCAAGGTTTTGACTACGGTACCGCCGCGCGGGTTTAGCCGGGCAATAAAATATCCTTATATAGAGCGCGACGACGCCCAACCCCCGCCCTTGACAACCTCCCGCTAAGCGGTTAAACTATGCCGCCTCGAGCCGAGGTGGCGGAACTGGCAGACGCAGCGGACTTAAAATCCGCTGGCCCCATACGGGCCGTGCGGGTTCGAGCCCCGCCCTCGGCATATAAAAAAGGAGCCTTTGCGGCTCCTTTTCTTTTTTACCGGCTACCGCTATTGGCCGCCGGCGGCGCCGCCCTTGTCGGCCCCCTTCCCTTTGCCTTTGCCGCCGCCGGCGCCTTTACCCGCGCCGCCGGCCCCTCCAGGCGCCGCGCCCGCGCCCGGGCCCGCGCCTTTACCGCCGCCGGGCCTGACGTGTTCGCGGTCGCGCTTACGCTCGCGTTCCGGGCCGGTTCCGGTGGCATCGCGCTTACGCTCGCGCTCGCGCTTCCGTTCCATCTCGCCCGTGCCGGGTACGTCGCCCTCCGGCAACGGCCGCGTACCGCGGTCGCGCGCCCACTCCGGGTTCTTCCACCAGCCGTAATGGTGGCCTTTACCCGGGTAACGCGGCTCGCCCCCCGGTTCGCC
>Ga0307378_10007736_pt1 | contig 14402 bp, 13 predicted proteins | sample UN1MG_FD_202238 | JGI IMG/M metagenome (GOLD analysis project Ga0307378, IMG submission 202238) | Soil microbial communities from Risofladan, Vaasa, Finland - UN-1 | ecosystem: Environmental > Terrestrial > Soil > Coastal area > Acid sulfate soil | place: Finland: Risofladan, Vaasa | collected...
GATAACACTCCTCAATCAACGTGTCTCTAGCGTTATGAACACGGATAATGGTCCGTTTAGGTAAGACGATCCCAAAACTTTTAGCAAAAATAGAAAAATAAAAAACCAAATGAATACTAAAAGCATGGGAAAATGCAAGATTAATTATTTGTAAATGTACATAGAATAGGTATGGATTAATTACCAGGAATAGAATATAGAATTTTTTAAAACACCCCGGTTAATCCGGGGTGTTACGTCTGATAATGAGGGTTATGTATCCTACTTCTTCCTCTTGTGACGGTCCGCACGACGCTTTTTCTTCCTTTTATGAGTGGCTATCTTCTGCCTCTTGCGCTTCTTGCCAGAACCCAAGTCCCACCCCTTTGAATCTTGCTTTGAAATGAAGGGCCCAACAGGCGTACGAGGGCCCGACTATAGCATAAAGGCGAGAGATTTTGACTGCGTTTTTTTAATCGGGCAGGATGGACTTCAACTGCTTGGAGGGCTTGAAATGGGGGACCCACTTGTCTGCGACGCGGATCATCTCGCCGGTGCGGGGGTTGCGGGCCAGGCGGGCCCGTTTCTTGCGCAGGCGGAACGTCCCGAAGCCCCGGATTTCGATGCGCTGCCGGTAAAGGGTTTCGTCTTTTCCGGATTTCGTCAGGGAAACGGTTATCATATCCAGGATCGCATTTATCAATTCCGTGGTCTGTTTGAGCGTTAATTGAGTTTTTTTCGCGATCCGTTGAGCGAGGTCCGCCTTGGTCATTCCCCTACTCCTTTCCGCGAGGTCCAGCGGTTTTATTATCCATAAAAAGTTACTGCGATGCAAGTTATGAATTGCGCCCCACGGTGAGGTCCTGATACCGGCCGCACTTGTCCCCCCAGCGGCTGATGACGACCCCGTTCTGGAGTATCTCCACCACCTCGCACACGTTGGGGCAGTTGCCGCACTCGAAGCCGAGGGTTTTGTACTCGAACTCCGCCGCCTGGAAGCCTTTGAACCGGGTGGAACCGGTGACCGCCACGCGCTCCAGGGCCAGCTGGGCGGCGCCGATGGCCCCCATGACGTCGTGGTAGGGAGGGACGATGACCTCGAAGCCCAGGTGCCTCTCGAAGGCGCTCTTGATGCCTCGGTTGGCCGCCACCCCGCCCTGGAAGACCACGGGCGGCTTTATGTCCTTGCCCCGGGCGATGTTGTTGAGGTAGTTGCGCACCAGAGCCTCGCAGAGGCCGGCGATGATGTCATCGGTCGTGTGGCCGATCTGCTGCTTGTGAATCATGTCCGATTCGGCGAAAACTGTGCAGCGGCCGGCGATGCGCACCGGGGCGGTGGAGCGCAGCGCGTGGCCGCCGAAATCCTCGATGGGGATGGACAGGCGGGCCGCCTGCTGGTCCAGGAAGGAGCCGGTACCGGCGGCGCAGACCGTGTTCATGGCGAAATCCACCACGATGCCGTCGCGCAGAATGATGATTTTCGAATCCTGGCCGCCTATCTCGAAAACGGTACGCACGCCGGGGATGACCAGCGAGGCCGCGATGGCGTGTGCCGTTATCTCGTTCTTGACCGAATCGGCGCCGACGAGGACCGCGGTGAGCTGCCGCGCCGACCCCGTTGTCCCCACCCCGGCGATGTCGCCGGTCCGGTCGCCCAGAAGTTCCCTCATCTCCGCGAGTCCCCGCTGCACCGTCTCGATGGGCCGCCCCAGGGTGCGCAGGTACAGCTTCTCCACCACCCGGCTCTGTGGGTCTATGACGGCCAGATTCGTGCTGACCGAACCGACGTCCACACCCATGAACAGCTGTTCGCCCAAGTTGCTACCCCGCCAGGTGCGCCGGCACCGCCAAGGAACGCTTGCGGGCCATCAGGTCCACGAAGGCCTCCAGGCGGGTCATTATCCCCGCCTCGGCGGTGTGCTCGTCAATTATTAGTGTCATAACCGGTATTTTACATTCTTCCGAGACCCTCGTAAGGATGTTCTGGGCCACTATCTCGGGCATGCAGGTGAAGGGCATCAGATGCACGATGCCGTCGTAGCCCTCCCCGGCCAGTCGGACCGTCTGCCCCACGGTGACGAGGGACTCGCCGCCGGCGTCGTACGCCAGGTACTCGCCGGCGAAGGCCTTTGCCACCTCGCGGGTGTTCTCCTCCTTTGTCCCGCCCACGGTCATCTTGTGGTGCAGCCAGGCCGAAAGGGAGACCGGCCGCGTGACCAGCACCCCCATGCGCCCGAGCTTCCTCTCCAGGTCGAAGTTGACGAAACGCTCGAGAACTACGTAGAGCTCGCCCACAACGCCCACGCGCAGGAGCCCGCCCTCGGGGATGTCGCGCCGGGGCAGGTCGGCGAACTCGCGCCTTGCTCTCCGTTCGATGGCCCACAATTTTAAATAACCCCCGGCTTCGTCCACCGCCTGGAGGCACTTGTCCTGCAGCTTATCGGCCTCCCGGGGATTTTTGCACACCGGGCGCGCCTGCCGGGTCAGCTCCTCGACGTGCTCGATGGCCGAAAGTTTGCGCAGGCCGAATTTGAACGCCCGCCAGATGGTCAAGAGGGATTTACCGTTGGAGATGTGGCGGAACATCTCCACGAAATCCTCCTTGGTGTCCTGGGAGAAGTAGTAGAAAGTCACGTCGTAGCCCATGTTCCGCAGAATCTGCTCCTGGATGATGCCGTAGTAGCCGAAGCGGCATGGTCCGCCGCCGCCGATGACCAGGACGGTGTCCGCGCCCTGGTTCAGCGCCTCGATGAAGTCGCCAAGGTTGATCTTCAGCGGGAGGCAGGCGGTCTCCGGGGAGTGGCGCACGCCGAGCTCCAGGGTCCGCTTCGACGGCCGCGGCGGCACGACGTACTCGCGCCCCAGCGCCTCCAGAAGAACCCGGAGTGCGATGTACATGTTGCCCATGTGGGGGAAGGTCAGAATCATGCCTTACTTCCGCCCGTAGTACAGTTCCTCAGCCACCTCCCGGACATGAACCGGGAGCTTTTTCAGTGGATACTCGCCCCGGGAGATGGCTCCTGCGCGCCACCACCAGGGGGACGCCGAGGTCGGAGCTATCTGGTCACGATCCAACTCTTCGCCGATGTGCGCCGGTCGAGAACGGCCAGGTCTTCCGTGACATCTTCGCCCAGTACCTCGCCTATTTGAGTCCTGCATTCCAGCAGCGCTTCGGCCTCCTGCGACAGTGCCTCCTCCTCCGCCTCCGTTATCCAGCCCAGGTACGCCCGCAGGGCGTCGGCGTAGCTCACCGTTTTAATTTTACGCACGCCTGTCCCTCTTGCGCCGAATCATGTCCAGGAACGCCTCCAGGCGCGTCATGAGCCCCGCCTCACCGGTGTGCTCGTCGAGGACGATGGAGGTGTAAGGCATCCGGGGGTGCCTGGCCGCCACGGCCTCCACCAGCGTCTCCAGCATGGAGGCCGGTCCGCACTGGAAGGGCAGGACGTAGAAAACCCCGTCAACCTCCTCCTGGCGCATGAAGTACCCGGCGGCTCCCAGTATCTCCCGGCTCAGCGTCCAGTAGGGCGGGCGCTTGTAACTCCCCAGTTCCCGGTCCAGCGTCTGGTGGTCCACGCTCTCGTGGGTCAGAATCCGGCAGCCCATTCCGCGCAGGCGCCCTAAAATATCCAGGGAGATGAAGGGGTCGAAGAGGATGTAGGAGCGGCCTATTACCCGCAGCTCGAGCTCGTCCCCCTCCTCGGGGGCGACGTAGGGCTTTTCCTTTTCGATGGACTCCAGGAGCGCGGCGGGGTCCTTTCCCTGGATGCAGTCGGCGCGGAAGGCGGCCTGGGCCCTCTCGGCGGCGCCCAGGGCCTTTTCCGTCTCCTCGGGGCCGAACCCCAACAGGCGGGCCGCCTCACCCAGCGTCTCCAGAATCCCACCCGCACCCTTGTTCACGTCGGCCACCGGCGAAATCAGCGGCAGGTTTACCGAAATGCAGCTCTTCACCATGTCCGGCAGGCCGATGAACTTCGGGCAGAGGGATGATCCCGTTTCCAGGCTGACCAAGCGGGGGAGGAAGATGTGATCCACGGAGCCCTCGAGGGCGTGGATGTGCCCAAAAGTCACCTTGAGCGGCAGGCAGGCGTCGTCCACCGTCGAGGCAATCCCCCAGGCGACGAGGTCTTTGTTGCTCGGGGGCGAGACTACCAGCTCGACGCCGAGGCGGCGGAAGAAAGTGGCCACGAGCGGCAGGAAGCGGTAGTAGAGGATGAGGGTCCGGGGGAGCCCGATGCGCATTGAACTCCTCAATTACCTACACACGCGGTCGGTAATGGTAAACCGGCGGTCCGGGCTTGTCAAACTAATCCGGTTTACCCAGTCCCAGATAGATGGGGCTCCGGCGGTAGAAGCGCTCCACCTGCAGGGCGATGACCTTGATCACGGCCGCGATGGGCACCGCCAGGAAGGCCCAGACTATGCCGAACTGCAGGCCGACCAGCACGGAGAGAATCAAGAGCACCGCGCCGAGGCCCACCTTCTTCCCCACCACCAGGGGGTCGAGAACGTAGCCCGAGATGGTGAAGCTCACCACGTAGAGCGCCAGGGTCAAAAGCATCGTCGGGGCGGGATCCGGGGTGAAGAATGCCATGGGCACGGCCACGGCCCCGGCCACCACCGGGCCGAGGAAGGGAATGAAGTTCAGTATTCCGGAGATGACCGCCAGGGGGATGAAGAAGGGCACCCCCAGGAGCCACAGCCCGACTCCGGTCACGACCCCGATGAAGGCGCAGGTGACGAGCTTGGCACGGAAGAAACCCACGAAGACGCGGTTCACATCATCGCCGAAATCTTTCACCCGCCCGTGGTGCCGCTGGGGGACCAGGTCGGTCAGCCGCTTCTTGAAGCGGTCCACGTCGCGCAACAGGAGGAAGGTGAAGATGGGGATTAATACGAGATTCCCCAGGTCGCCCAGGCTCGCCAACAGTCGCTCCAGGAGGACCGCCACGTCGGGGATGGCCTCGGAGATGGCGGTCTGGAGCCGGGCGGTGAGCGATTGCACCGCGTCCCGAAGCTCGGGAGAGCCGCCGGCGATTCCGTCCAACCACCGCTCCACCCGACCCACCAGGCTGGTGAAGTCGAACTCACGCAGACGGGCGATGTCGTTCCGGACCGTGGGAACCAGGAGCAGGGCCAATCCGACGATAAAACCGACGGCCACGACGATGACCGTGAGCGCGGCGACGGCGCGCAGCCGCCCACCCTTCCGGTCCTTCGGCGGCTCGGCGTGCTCGTGGCGGGCCAGGCGGTGGATGAATTTATCCACCTTATCCGCCGCCGGGTCCAGGAGAAAGGCCAGAAACAGGGCGACGACGAAGGGGAAGAAGGCGTCCCAGAGGTTGAATACGCCGTAGATGACGCCGGCGACGGTAACCAGGGCGATGAGTGAGATGGCCCGCGAGTCGTGATAGGCGAAGGGGACCAGAATCAGCACCAGGGCGAGCCAGACCACGAAGGGGGAGACGACCGGCCAAACCAGGTACACGAACAGGCCCAGGAAGCCGAGGAAAACGACCATGACCGTCCAGAGCGGCACCCTGCCGGTCGGCCGCCTGGGATAGTCGGTCGGGATGAGGTCGTGGTCGTCCGGCTCCCTGTCCGTCAAGAGACGCTCCCCTCCGTGCTGCGGTGACCTAGTATAGCACGATTTATAAACAAGATGGGACCGGGGGAAAGCCGGCCCCGCGGGCGGAAAGGCCCTTTTTGGGATCACACATCCGTTTCGGACCCGACCCGACCAGATAGGCGTGGATCACGCGTAACCCTCGTAGGGGCCGACCTTCAGGTCGGCCCGATATTTCCCTCTCCCTTTTAGGGAGATGTGCGCCTAAAGGTTAGGGTGAGTGTCGGATATTAAAAAGTTAACCGGGCAGGGTACGGAGCCCCCGCCCTACATCTTGCAGCGCGGCGGTGAATTAACGAACGGGCGGGTGTGGACACCCGCCCCTACGCTGAATCGTTGGCCGTTTCTTTAAACGTCGTAGGGGCCGACCACGGCGCGCCGTTTAGGTCGGCCCGCGGCGGCCCGCAGAGGGGCCGTCCTACGTCAGCGCACCTTGGGGTGGAGGCTGCCTTAAAAAAACGACGGGGATTAAAATCCCCGCCCTACTTATGTGCACGACGACCAAAAACCGGCCGGCTCAGACCAACCCATATTGAAATAAACGGTCCGGGGACGGTTGGCCCTCTTTACCGGCCCAGGCTGAGACACGCGGCTCTGATAACGGCGGTCTTCCTTAACGGCCCAACGTGTGGCCCGGATGATGGTTGGCCCTCTTTACCGGCCCAACTCGGCGTCGCGCTCATGGTTCCAGGTGACCCACTCGTCCAGCTCCAGCTCGTCCTCGGGTGAGAACTCCCCGGAGGCGGCCACGGAGCCGTCGGGCGCTATGTAGAGCTGCTGCATCCCACCCAGAATTACCTGGGTCCACTGCTCTTCGGACACCTCGTGAGGTCCCGAGACCTCGTGCGGGCCGACGACCTCGTACCGCTCACCGGACTCCCCCTCGCCTTCGGTACCCTCGGTCTCCCAGAACATGGGGCCCTCGATGGCGGCCATGGGATTCCACAGCTCGACGCTGCCGTCATAAACGCGCAGAAGGGTCGAGGTGTCGGGGTAAACGTCGGTGCGGAAGACGGTCCCCCGGCACGCCGCGGTGGCCGTCGGCGTCTTGACGACGTAGTTGCTCGCGGGGTCGGTGAAGGGGGTAACGGTGGACCACAGCCTGCCGCCCGTGGAGGAGACAACCGTGCTGGTGGCCAGCCCGCTGGTGGACGACCGCTCGATGGTCAGATCGGAGTTTGACGAGAGGCGGACGAGGGAGCCGTCGTCGAAGGCTATCTCCGTTCGGGATCGGTCCCCGGTATGGACGATGTCCCCGCCCTTGAGGCGCGATCCGAGGGAGGCCGAGAAGCTCTCGCCCCCGCGGAAGACGCTCACGCTCCCCACCATGTAGGTCACCTCCGCCCCGGCCAGGGCGGCGGTCAAGAGGGTCGCGCAGAGGAGTATAAAAGCCCGTTTGATCATCTTGTAACCCCCGCCGCTACAGTTCCTGCACGGCCAGTTGTCCGGGCTGGAATCCGCCGCCGGAGATGGGCTCGGCCAGCGACTCACCCGGTCCCACGGTCTCGATCCTCACGCTGCCTATCCGGCTTCCCCGCTCCCCCCGGACGTTCGCGGGGGTGTAGATGACGAAGATGTCGCCCGGAGCGGCGTTTTCCTCGAAGCCAATCGGAAGGATGACCCTGTCCCCTTCCACATCGGTTATCCAACCCGACCAGGGTGTCTTTTCGAAGGCTGGTGCAAGGTCCTCCGCCAGCTTGTCCACGGCTCCCAGGGAGGCACGCCCCTCGAGTGTATCCAGGAACTCCTCGTTGGGTCCGATGACCATACCGGGGTGCCAGCGATTCGTGTTGCTCTGGGCGAGGAGCTGCTCGGTCTGTGTTTCGGTGATGAACTCGCCGGTGGGCGCCAGGTAGAGCCGGATTTCGAGACTGACGTCAGCCTCGTCCCGGCGGAACCCCACCTCCCCAAAACTCTCCGAGAGCCCGAAGTTGTGAACCTCGCCGATCAGGTATATCTGGACGCCCAACTCCCGCAGTTGAGCCGGGAGGGTGAGCACCGGTCGCTCCAGGGAGCCCGGTTCCCGGTATTCCGTCCCCAGGGCGACGGTCCCTCCGAGCTCGACGACCAGGTCCCTCCGTGTCAGTGGGAGAATCCCGGGCAGCTCGCCGAGCCTTTGGGCGAGCATCTCCTCCAGGCCGCGGGCCTGCTCCTCGGTCACCTCGAGCCCGGGCCGCAGATCAACCACAAGGAGCCGGTCTATCGTCGGCGCGGAGGCGGTCTGGGTGAAGAGGCAGCCCGCCAGAGAGAGGAGCGCGATTGTTCCGTAAAATCTTCGCGTCGGTCGAGTCCGATTTTCCGGCCGTAAAGCCGGGGCGGGAGGGATACGCCCGGCCCGCCCCGTGGTCATTCAAAGGATCGGGTCAGAACGTATTCTCCCGGACGATGTCCTGGGCGGAGAAACCGCCACCGGCCACGGCCCGGCATATGGCGTATTTCTCCTTGACTTCCATCACCTGCACGGTACCGATGAGGGTTTCCTCGGCGCCCAGGGAGATGCCGGTGACGGGGTCTATGAGGTCCTCGCCTTTCTGGTAGATGCGGAACTCCATGCCGGTCTCGATGCCGGAGTCCATGCCGGCGTTGATGTAGACTTTCTCGTCGTCGGCCTTGACCACGGCTCCGGTCCAGGGTACGTCCTTGAGCTTGATGATGATGGCATTGACGATTTCGTCAATGGCCTGCCGGGCGGCCTTGCCCTCCAGGGTGTTGTCCCAATCGGAGCCCTTGCCGATGATCATGCCGGGGACCATCAGGACGCCGCCGGTCTCCGATTCCTCACCGGTGGCCTCGTGGCTGAAGATGATCTCGCCGGTGACGGTGTCTATGATGCGGATGTTGAGGCCGACGCGGGCCGTAACGCGGGAGAAGCCGATGCCGCCCATGAAGGTGCCGAGGCCGACCTCGTCCTTCTGGGTGGAGAACTCGGTGACCGCGCCGTAGACGATGGCCTGCACGCCGAGGAGCTTGCCGATCTCCGGGGCGGTCTGGGGGGTCACCAGGCCGGTGGTGCCCAGGGCCTGCTCCTTCATGATCGCGGCCAGCTGCTCCCGCTCGAAGACCTGGAACTTGCCGCAGTTGACCAGGGCGGTGGCCAGCACGTCGGACAGTCCGGTTCCCACGTTGTAGGAGCTGCCGGCCTTGTCCTCCAGCTCGGAGATGGCGATGCGCTTGCGCATGTCCATGGCGGAGGAGGCGACGGCCAGGCTGAGCACGAATACCAGGGTCGCGAGAACGATTTTACGCATGGAAAGCCTCCAGGCCTAGTTGAAAAGGTTACACGTAAGGGCTTCGCCGTTACGGAACTCTCTCGGTCAGCACGGTGAAGCCGTCCGCATTATTCCGTGCTGCCCTCTTTGGGCGGCGTCTCGCCCTTGGGGGCGATGGCGATGTCAACCGTGTTGCGCGTCTGACCGTAAACGATGACCTCGAAATCGCCCTCGGCGCGGGGCTTGTAGTTTATCTCCTTGGCGATCTGGGCCGCGTCGTAGTCAGAGGCTATCTCCAGCTTGGCCGTGAGGCCGAAGTGGCTGCGCACGATGATGTTCTCCACGCCGCGGATGCTCTCGCGGAGCCAGGTCTGGAGCTTGGTCAGCGTGGCGTTGTCGGCGTTGTAGACGGTCATCTGGACCGTGGAGCCGGTGGCCGCGCGGCGGGACCAGTCCTTGAGGATCTGGCCGATGACGACGTCCGAAGCGGCCTTGGCCGCCTTGCGCAGCGCCTCGTTGCCGCCGGCCAGGTCGTCGGTATGGGCCGCCTTGTCGGACTTGGAGGTGGAGGCGATCAGCGTAGCGGTGTCGGTCTCGTAGACCTTGATGTTGCAGGTGGCCTGGTAGGACTTCATCCCCGACCCGGCGGTGACGCCGTATGCCACGATGTCGGAACCCTTGACCACGGCCTTCCCGGTGAGCACGTACTCGGCGCCGTACTGGAGGCCGATTTCGGCGGCGGCCAGGGGGTCGCCGGTGAGGGCGGCCTTGACCATGTCGCGGTCAATGTTGCGACGCGCCTGCTGCGCGTCCACGAGCGGGAAATCCTTGTCGAGGAAAATCTCCTGCAGCGTCATCTCGGTGGTGCCCATGTCCAGGGAGTCGTACCAGTAGTAGTGGTAGCCCTCCAGCATGTTCTCCTCCTCGATGATGATCATTATCCGCGGGTTGCCGATGAGGGCCGTCACGGTCCGCACGTCGAGATCGTCGAGCTTGGCCTGGAGCATGCTACGCGCGATGGTGCACTCCACCTCGACCTCGTAGGAGTTCTCGAAGGAGCCGTAGCCCTCGCTGATGATATTGTATCCGAGGACGTAGGCGGTGGCTCGGGCGTAGATGGAGTCCTCCAGGGTCGAGAACATCTCCACCATGGTCTGTGAGTCCAGAAACATGCCGGTCTGCTGCTCGACGGCGTTCCGGAGGGCGTCCTTGACGGCGTCGTCGCGGGCCTTGGCGATGTCGCCCGAGTAGATGACGCCGAGGCCGGTGCTCCGGACGGTGATGGTGTCCTGGGCCTGGACCACTCCGACCAGGCAGAGAACCCCTACGAGCAAGATGAGGGGGAATGTACGCATCGTAACTCCTCGGCCGTTGGGCGGCGCGTCCGCCCCCAGGTTAAAACGTCTAAGGGGGCGACCGGGCCGCCCCCCGAAAATCCTAGTAGTGGGCGAGGATGGTCTCTACGGTGCGGACGGCGCTCACGGCGTCGGTCCCGGTGATGAAGTCCAGCGGCCGGAAGAAGCCGTCGGGGTCGCCGGCCAGAATCCCCCGGCTGGTGCAGGCGACGATGGCGCCGTAGGCGAAGTTGTCCGCCCGTACGTCCTTGAAGATGCTATCGCCGGTTATGCCCCGGGTCATGAGGTCGGGGTCGCCCGTGGTCAGGGACAGCACCTTGGCGGCCAGCATGGCGAACTCGGAGCGGTTCAGCTTGGCGTCGGGCAGGAAGCTGCCGTCGGGGTAGGGCTCCATGAGGCCGGTTTCGATGCAGAGGTTTATCTCGGGCAGGGCCCAGTGCTCGGCGATGTCGGTGGCGTAGTAAGAGGTGGCGCCGGTTTCGGGCTCACCGGGGCCGACGAAAACGGGGCCGCCGTAGCTCGTCACCGACCGGCGCTCCAGGCGCGACAGGTCGAGCTCGCGGGCGAAGAGGGCCGCCGCGTCGGCGCGGCCGATACGGTAGTTGAAAGCGATGGCCCGGTAATTCTGGTCGTCCACGCCCTGCATCAGCCGCTTGGCCACGGCGAGGCGGTCCCAGGCATCCTGGACCTCGGGGTTCGTCGGGTCGAGCTCGAGGGCTCGGGTCAGGGCGTAATTGGCCTCGTCCCAGTCGCCGACGCATCCGGCGGCGATGCCCCACCAGAGCGCGCCCTCGATGTTCTCCTTGTCCTCCTGGGCGGCGGCCTTGGCCAGTAGGCGCGCGTTGCGGGCGTCGCCCCGCTCTATCATGACGCGGGCCTTGCCGATTTTGCCGTAGATGTCGTCCACGTCGAGCCCCATCGCCTTCTCGAACATGTCCACCGCGTCGTCCAAGAGCCCCTTGCGGGTCTCGCCGGTGGCGTCCTCGCTCTGGCGCAGGTAAACGTAGCCGATGCCGGAGTAGGCGGAGGCGCAGCGGTGGTCGAGGTCTATGGCCCTCTCGAAGGCGGCGATGGCGGCGTCGTACTGGCGGTTCTCCAGGTATTTGTGACCGGCCGCCACGTGGGTTTCCGGCGTGTCCATGGCGGTTTCGCCCTTCTTGCAACCCGCCGAGAATAAGACCAGGGCGATGATGGCAAACCCTATAAGTAGCTTTTTCATCGTAATCCCTTCGTCTGAAAAGTTGCTTAAAGGACGATCGTCACCCGGCAGTCGGAGATGCCGCTCACGTAGGGAATCTTCGAGCCGTCGGGGTTGCTGACGATGATGTCGCACTTGGCGGCGCCGGTGACGCTCACCGCCCGGATGACCATGGGATTGGTCCCGACGCGGTCGCCGCCCCGGGCCTCGTCCACACTGCGCGCGTAGCCCACGATGCCCACGGATACGGCGTAATCGCGGCTCACGTTCATCGGTCCGTAGAGCACATCGCCGGACTGGTTGACGATTTTCGGGCTCATGGCGGGCATGACGCCCAGACCCGATGCGTCAATGATCAGGCCGGTGTTGTCGCTGCCGCCGGGGTGGACCGTGGTGTTGTAGTTTTCGGTCAGGACGGCGTCGGCCAGTTGACCGTCCAGGCTGATGGCGAAGGTGCGCTCGATGGAGCCGTCGCTCATGTAGCGGGGGCTGCCCACCTCGTACGCGCCCTGAACGACGCCGGAGACGCGGGCGATGATGGTGTCGTCCACCGTCTCGAAGTTCTGGATGGTGGTGGTGGAGTTGATCTGAACACCCTTGACCTGCTCGAGGAGGTCGCGCAGGGCGACTATCTTGGCGGCGCGCATGGCGTTGGCGCGTTCCCGGGCGGCGTTGACCGGGTTGTCGGAGACGACGCCGATGCCGGTGGCCGAAATGGTCCGCTCGCCCCAGTTCGTGATGCCCACGCCCCCCCTGTCCTGGGGGGTCTGCGGGTCGTAGGTCGAGCGCTGGACGCCGGCCCAATCCTGCGCAAGAACCAGGACCGGGATAAGCACCACTAGCGCTAAAAGCTTCTTCATCTCTACCCTCCTGGGTGGCTTCCGCTCGGCGCTCGCAGGGCCGAGCTTTGGCATTTGAAAAATTTTTTGGCAGAACGTTGCCTTGCGCTCAAATTGGATAAGTATAGCAGGAACCGGTGTCTATTACAATACGGATTTGAAATTGCTTTACACGGTGTCGGGGCTGTGCTATAAATAGTTCCAGGCGGGGTTAATTCAGCGGTAGAATGTCAGCTTCCCAAGCTGAACGTCGCCGGTTCGATCCCGGTACCCCGCTCCAGCCCGCCGCTGCGCTGTCTCGGCGGCTTTTTGCCGACCGGGAGGGGATTGGGTAAATACCCCCACGAGGAGGGAAAGGTTCCCTTCGACCGGCCCAAAACCAACCGCGGGCTCGGCCTGCCGCGCTGGTTCTGCGTCCTCGACTACTTCTTCCTCCTCCGCCCCATGATTCTCATCCCCGTTTGGCTGTTCCTACTCCTGGGTCACTACCACGCCCTGGACCTCATCGGCGCCTACCGCTGGCTGGACCAGCTCTACCCCGCCCCCGACCTCGCCGTCGTCTTCGTCGCCTATTCCCTCCTCGTCGGCGGCATCTACGTCAACAACCAGATTCACGACAGCCAAACCGACAGGCGCAACCGCAAGCTCTACCTGATCTGCGACGGCTACATCTCCTTAAAAAGGGCCTGGGTGTACCAGGGGGTCATCCAGGGGCTGGCCCTGGCGAGCTGCCTGTGGTTCTGGAATTCGGGCTACACGTGGGTCATCCTGGTGAGCATCCTGTTGGGATTCCTCTACAACACGCCGCCCTTCAAGCTCAAGGGGCGGCCGGTCCTGGACATCCTGGCCAACGGGCTCGGGAACGGATTTTTGAACGTGGCGGTGGGCTACGTGGTCGTCCTGCCCTTCACCTGGGGTTTCCCGACGATCTGCCTGCCCTACGTCCTCGCGGTAGGTGCCGTCTTCGCCAACACCACGGCGGTGGACACCGAGGGCGACGCCGAATCCGGCGAGCGAACCTCCGCCGTGGTCTTCGGGGTCCGGGCCGTGGCCTGGATCGCCCTGGGCCTGATGGCGGGTTGCGTGGCCCTGGCCGCCCTGTGGGGCGTCTGGCCGGCGCTCGTCGCCGGGGGGATCAGCCTGCCGCTCTTCATCCCGGCGCTCACCGGCAAACGCAGGTGGCTCAAGCTATCCTACACGGCCACGACGGGCGTTTTCGCCCTGGCGGCCGCCGCGCTCTTCCCCTGGTTTCTGCCCTTCCTCATCCTCGTGCTGGCCCTCACCCGCCACTACTACCGGCGCAAATTCGGCCTGAAGTACCCTTGACAAAAAAGGCTTCTTTAACAATAATTTAACTTCACTTAGTCGTAAAAGAAGATTATCAACCGCTCATCTGCTTACATAGGGAGGTCAGCCATGTCTCAGGTTAAAATATTCTGGGACCCCATGGGATTCCAGCTCGATTCCCTGACTGATACGAGGTACTCGAGTTTGACCGACGGGGACACCCCCAAGGTTTTAACCTCAATCCGGATGCTGAGTATAGACACACCTGAAACCCATTATATGGGCAATCCCTCAAACCACGATCCAAAGCTGACCCAGTTAGCCGACTGGATCATGGAAGGCAAGTCGCCAGTCAATGAAGGCCTGGCACAACATCTGCTTCCGAAACTCGCAACGGGTAGCGCAGGCACACTTCAAAAGACGCAGGGCGAGGCCGCAAAAAAGGTATTCGAGGGGTTAATCGAGGAGAAGCTGACGAAATCGAACGGAAAGAAACGTAACGTGTTTCTGTGGGCCGCAGATGAACACTACGACCAGTACGGACGACTACTCGCCTACGTCTCTCCTTACTACACCCCCAAAGAGCGTGACTCGATGTCCCTCGGGCAACGCGCAACATTCAATCTTCTCATGGTTGAATCTGGCTGGGCCGCATCATTTCCCATATATCCCAGCCTGCCAAAGCACGTTGACCTCGAAATGCTTCACCGGGCGGCGAGGGAAGCTTTTGAAAAGAAGAAGGGGGCGTGGGCCGAAGAACATTATGTGCCAGGCTATGAGTATCGGATGTGCATGAAGCTGTATGAGGTCACCAAGAAACTGACGGCCGGCAAGACGTCAACCTCAAAAGAGAAATACGGATGGGTCGAGCGCTTCTGCGTTGACATGACCACGCGTGAGATATTCTAC
>Ga0307378_10007738_pt1 | contig 14399 bp, 13 predicted proteins | sample UN1MG_FD_202238 | JGI IMG/M metagenome (GOLD analysis project Ga0307378, IMG submission 202238) | Soil microbial communities from Risofladan, Vaasa, Finland - UN-1 | ecosystem: Environmental > Terrestrial > Soil > Coastal area > Acid sulfate soil | place: Finland: Risofladan, Vaasa | collected...
TGAAATTAGCTAGGTCTTGAGCAAATTCATTTTCCCACATAAATTCTTCAACTTCCTTATCTTGGTCAAATACTTTACGTCCTCCATTATTTTGGTCTTTAAAGTTTCTTAAGAAATAATATAAATCGTTAAGACTTGGAATTCCAGTGACTTCTTTAATTCGTTTTTCATTAACCTTATTGGCTTTTTCTGAAACCAACCAACTGTTGTCATCAGCACTTTCAAAAACTTCAGTTACAATATGTTGGGTATCATGATAATATCCAGCACCAGCTTCTGCTTCATTTTGTGCAATACCTTTGGGATTCTTTGCTAGTTTAAGAACTTTTTCACCATCAATATCAAATACAATTCTTCCTGTACCACTGCCAATCCTAGTCAGATTTTCGTTAGCATATCTAATTTTTCCAGCAAATGACCTAATTTTTAAGAATTCGGGTAGGAAATTCTCTTTGAATTCATCGTATGTCATATTGTAACTAATTTAATATAAATACGGAATCGGGGGTAAAAAGGGTTAAAAGAAAAAACCGCAATTAATGTTGCGGTTTTTTTGCTTTAGCTCTTTCTTGAATCTCTCGAATAACATCTTTAACTACTTCCGTAATCAAGTCCTTGTTTTCCATTAGAACTTCTTTAATTCGTTCAACGGCATACATTTCGATTATAGTTCCTTTAATTGCTTCTTCGAAGACAGGACCTAGGTTCTCGGTGAGATGTGTATTCACAATTTGTTTCACACTTTCAACAAGTACCGCTTCATTTATCTGCATTCCACCACCAGTATTTGTTGGTGTTCCTGCGTTTGCTGGTAATGAAGTCAACATCTGTTGTCCATTATAATTAACAGATGGTGGTGTTGGTGTAGCTTGTCCACCATTGAAACCAGCAATACTTTCAGCTAGTGTTTGTTTTCTTTTCTTCTCAAGGTCAGCAAATAATTGTTCATCCCTCTCAGGTGACATATCAACGGTTCTTTTCTGTTGCGGAGCAGGTGCAGCAACTTCATCAATCTTATGTGTTGTTATCCCACCACCCCGTTTTGCATGTGCTTGATTTTCAACAACTTTTATTAGATTTGTTGAAGGTGTTGGTGAACCAGTGGTAAGTGATGTAATTAATCCATGTAGAAATTCATCTCGTGGTGCTACGCCTCTTCCGACACTCTCACCTAGTTGTGACGAAACCATATTCTTTTCCTTCTTAGCGATATCGATTTCTGCCTTTATCTTATTTAAGTCAAGTCCTTTAGCCATTTTATAATTTATTATAGTTTTTTATAAATACTCTCTTATTTGAAAAAAGTCATTTTTTTATACGGGATTGTTGAATTTTTATTCTCTCCAATCTGTGGCTCAGTGGTATTAGCACTATTAATTTCTGCTTGTGTTTTGTTTTTCACATCATTAAAAAATTTCTCATCAGCAGGAGCATTCCCTTTAACCAGACTATCATACAGATATGGAAGTGACCCAACAATTGCTATGTCTGGAATGTTTTGTTTATCCTTGTCTTTTGTAAACATTAATTGAAAATCGTCTTTGTCATCAATTACAACTAGGTAATTACCTTTTGCAGTTTTCTGTATCCGACTCGCAACATCACTTAGTTTAACCACATCATCAGCAGTAATTTTCTTTCTATTTTTATTACCTCTTCTAATACTATCCCACTTCGCTTTATCTCTGTCTCCTTTTGAGATTTTATCGATTTGAACATCTTTTTGAAATTTGATATCCAAATCTGGTTTATCACTTGTTGAAACTTGGGCGATAATTGATGTCATATTTTTATCACCACCTTCATGATATCCCGCAGGTATCATCGGTCCGCCTCGACTGTCATTGAATTTTTTACCGATTGGATATACTTTTGATATTTTATCTACATCGAAAAGTCTCCAACCCGGTTTCACACCCTCGTGGTCTGACCAGTAGTCATGATATTGACTAGCTGCCATATCTGGATTATCTGCTGGTCTAGTGGGTTTATTATTGAAGTGCCAACTATTCTTTGGGTTGTCTTGCCAAGCTCGTAGAACCACGTGATTTGATTTATTTGTTCCTAAGACATAAGGTCTTATTGTTCTAACACCACCAGCGTTTTTACCTTCCTTATTATCAGCGTTATAATAAATATAAAGCCATTCATGATTTTCAATAGCTTTCTTAATAACGTCCTGACCAACCCCTTCAGTTAAGAGATTACGAAAGTTTTTAATATTGTTAAATAATATTTTTACTTCACTTATCATTATACGTTATCACTACCCGCAGTATATTCGTTATTTCTATTATAAAGGTTTCTTGCAGCTAAAAAATTTCTGCAATTAATATCGATAGGAATACCGATAGTTGGACTGTTCTGGTCACCGTCTTCTGGATTTCTACCTCTGTTATCACCATCAGCAATTGTGTATGATGTGCTTGGACAATATGAGTCTGTTCTTGAATATGAATTTTTTGCCAAGAGACAATTTCTCATTTTAATATCAATAGGAATACCAATTCCCTGATTATCGAAGTTTCCATCATCTGGGTCTCTTCCTCTATCATCACCATCTGCAATAGTATCGTTACTACCTTTACAATATACGCATCCACAATTATATGAATTTTTTGCTGTCAAACAATTTCTCATTTGAATATCTTTAGGAATTCCGATACTCGGATTGTTCTGGTCACCGTCTTCTGGATTTCTACCCCTACAATCACCATCAGCAATTGTATATGAAGTACCGTCACAATATTCATCACCAGTGGTATATAGCTTAGAGTTTTTTGCTATCGAACAGGTTCTGAAATCCGCACTATTTTCTAGTAATCTGCTGGTTTCTTCTATGTTATTATTATTTTCTGCCATTTGTGTGTGTGTTAATCTTTTCTCTTATTTATTATAAATACTTATTCGTATTTTTTAAAAACCAATGTAATGTATTCAATTAAGTGAGGAACGATATCAAGATATTCCATTTCACTTACGTCATACCAACCGTAATTTGTGTTCTCACTAGTATCTAATTCAATATCTGTTGGTTCACCTTCATATCTGCAAGCAAAAATATGTTCAATGCTATCAGCATGTCTTTGAATGGTAAACGATTTCACAAATTTATTAATTTCTAAACCAATTTCCTCTAGTATTTCCCTTTCAATTGCCTTTTGTGGAGTTTCACCTTTCTCAATTCCACCACCAACAAGTGCCCACTTATTCGGCATCCAAATTTTAGGGTCATCACTACGTTTTAACAATAGAATTTTATTATCATTATTCACAATAACAGCAACAGCATTCTTCTGTTTTTCTTTCTTCTTTTCGCTTTCGTTAATCGTTGCTGCTTGATGTGGTTGTAATTCAGAATTAGGATTCGCTCTCATATCCCTTGTTACATTTTTCGTCCTCTGAACTCCCGCTCTTTGTTGTGCCAGTGTTTTTTCAATAAATGCTTTCATTGATTCTCCACCAGCTAAACTATATTGAGCTATGTCACCAGTCTGTGGATTGAAGTAATCGAAGAAATTCTTCAACCGCTTCATAGCTTCATAGGTCATATTAGGCTCGTGAATGATGTTTTTAGCTCGTTTTACGCCTTCTGAGTTCGGATACTTCACCAAGGATGACTGTATACCATTAAGCACGTCAGAGGGCACTAAATAAGTTTTACCTTGTAATTCCGAATTAGCCATTCTTCTTTTCTAATAAATTAATCAGTTTATCAATATCTTTTTTCTCCAACCTATTAATTAAGCCAGCAATTTTTTCGATTTTCTTCTCTCTCACTTCACCGTCTTCAGACTTCTTTGACATTTCATCTTCTTTCTTATCAACCATTTTATCTTCCACGACTTTTGATTCTACAAGGTTTTCATGGAATTGTTCGTCAAGGGTTTTAAGTTCTTCGTCAAGATTATTAAATGCTTTTCCGAAATGATTTTCAAGAATTTTAAGAATTTTATCTCCACATTTAACACTATCAACCATAACTTCATCACAGATTTCTTTATCAGCACTATACTTTCTATATTCAGATTTAACTTTCTCTGGATTTTTATAAAAATAGGTGAGAAGTTCAACGTATCTTTCATTCAATAAATCAACCAAATCATTTTCCAATTCAGCTTGACCCTGATGTTTATCAACACCTTCCATAAATGGCATTAATGTAAAACCGAAACGACCTAACATGTCGTATCTAAATGGTTGTTGACCTTTCTTAGCATTCTGGTCTGTAGTGCCATTTGCAGCAGTTTCTAAATCAGCACCATTGGTGGGAATATTATCACTACCAATTAAATTACTATTGGTGTCAATTATTTCATTAATTTCTCTCTTTTTTAACTTCATGATGGCATGTTTTCATATAAATACTACTTAATATTAATATGCACCATCCTCAACATCTAAATATTCACTAGCTTCTTGTAATGCAAGACTCTCCTGCTCTTCAATATAATCATCGAATGCTGAGTCGGAGTTCGGGACTTCGGCAAATAGTGTTTCCATTGTTGTTTCAGTAGGAATACCATACTCTTTCTTAAATCCTTTAAAGAATCTCATTTTTTTTGCTTCCTGTGCCTCAAGAAAAATAAGTTTATCACTCTTTTCTTTATCACTTAGTTCACTAGCTTTAAGTGTTTCGATTTTCTTTTGTTTTTCTTCTTGTATTCTATCTAATTCTAACTCAAGTTCACTTTTAGGGATGTCTACGTTACTTCTGACTATTTGCAGATAAACACCATTATATGCACCAACATGATACTCACCAAAGTCTTTAATTAAAACCAAATCACCGTCTTCGTAATTATCATTAATTGATTTAATTAATGGTTTACCAATTTCCATCATTTTCTCGTTAAGATGATTTAACGCACCCTCATATATTTCATAATGAACTTTGTAGTCATCACGCATTTTGAACCCATCCCACACATGTCTTGGGTCATATCCTGTTTTATTCCAGAAATCCACTTCTGTTTCAGACAAATACATTGACTCGTCAAAATCGTCAAGGTCAAAATTCTTGAGTTCTAGTTGGTCGCTAGTAAACATTTCCTTTTTCAATTCCCCTTTACGTTCACCCTTTTTAATTGTAGATACTAATATCTTCTTTCCAATAGCTGGTTCATAACCAACAAGTAACGATTTAACCTTAGTATTGAAAGCAGCTAGATATTTTTCGTAATTATATGTGCCTGTCATTTCAGGGTTCTCTTGTAAGTCTTCCTTACTAATCAGTGCTGATGCCATTCTCATTTCACCAGTTTCCTTATCTTTAATCTCTCTTGATTCACCATGAGATTTCACATATCCAGTATTAACGTAATACACGACATCATCCAAAGCGGGTTCTGGTGGCATGTAATTTATAATCAACTTCATTTTATCGTCTGGACTAAGTTTAGTTTCATCACCTTCCCAACCAATATCGATTTTATGTTTTTCAAATAAATTAACAGCTTGTTCCTCACGTCTTTTAATTAAGAGTTCCATGTGAGCTTGCATGGCTTTATCTTTACCGTTCTTGTCTTTCCCTCTATTCTTATATCCCTTAAGTGTAAGTTTCACCCTACTTTTACTAGCGATTTTCTTCAACGGAATCTGCATGTACCTAATGTCTTCAGCATAATCATAATAATAATCAACGAACTCCTTACCTTTACCGTGTAAAAGTAAATCCAATCCAGTATCGATAAATGTCTCAATATATTCTGGCATTGCTTTAGATTTGATTGTATTACCTGTCAACTTGACTTTCTCCTTCATCTCACCAGTTTTCTTATCTTTAACTAGTGATAAAGTAGCATAATTAATACGAGCAAGGTTCAAACATGATTCACTTTTACCATCATCATCTACTGACATATATGGTTTAGGCATTTCAGTTTCATTGAATAATTCTATAAGTGCCTGAATGCCCGTTTTGCCCCTATACTGCCACATTTCATCAATTGCTCCCTCACTTACTCCCTCACTTACTCCCTCATTAGTGACTCTAATTGTAGTCATATCTGGAATCTGGAAGTTAATACCGTCAGTTACAGCTAGTAATGCTATACATCCAAACTGAGTAAACCAGTGAATTGCATGCCTTAATTGAAGTCGTGCAACTGATGTAATTCTTGCTGCACAGACATTATCTGACCAGTTGAAACTAATATGTGAACCCAATGCACCATATAGTGAGTTGTTCAAAATCTTAATAGGTAATTGTTTAACCTTGAACATCGCAATATCCTCAGAAGTTAAGAGATTGTTAATATATCTAATATGGACTTCAGGGTCAAGTTGTTTCAATAATCCAACTTCTTCTTCATCTAGTTTAGTACCAGCACCCATTTTCTTATAAATGTTACGAGTAGTTGTCATATATAACAACATTTTCTGCATAACACCAGTAATATCGAATATCGGGAACACACCATCCGTTAATTGAATCATTGGATAAAGTGATGCGTAGTCAATTTTAATAAGTTTTGTTGTATAACCAGTTTTATATGTCCTTGCCAATCCACCACCAAATTTTTCATATTTATCTGGGATAGGAATAGCTAGGTCATTTTCAAAACTCCATGCTGTTAGAAGCAAATTCCATACTGCTGCTGTACCCATTGTACAGATTCTATGATAGGTCGTTGGAACTATTTTGGCAAGCATGAATGATGACTGATTGTAGAGTTCATCAACCTGAGAAGTTTCCCAAAGGTCATCAAGTAAATATTGTTTTACGAGTTTCTTACCACCGATAAACGTTGTTAAATTTTTCTCAACAGCATTGTTCTTATACCATCCAACAAAACCAGTGTCTTCATCAATATATTTTTTCTTCAGTACTTTATATTGTTCAGGACTGAGTTTCTCTTTATTGGCTTGAAGTTTATGTAAATTCTTTGCGACACCCTGATATTTATCAGGTATTTCAAGGTATTCATTTTTTTCATTAATAAGAAATTTCTTATTCTCATTATAATACCTACCAATATCATTATCTTCACCCTTAATATATGTTCGATTTTCTCTTGCAAAATTCTCAAACTTTGCAATATACTTAAGATTGGTTCTCTTTATATCAGAGTTTACCGCTTGAGTTCGTTTCGCAGCATGGATTGTGTCAATAATCGAATAACCCCACATGTCAGTGGCAGTATATTTATCACTAGTATTACCATACTTAACATTTGTACCACCCTTTCTTTTCAATTCAACACCATCTTTCAAACTGGTTGGAATCTGAGTTAAATCCATTCCAAGAATCTTGGCTCTCCCTAATATGAATTCAAAGTCAAATTCTTCAGAATTGTGTCCTAGAATAACGGCAGGTTTGATGAAATGAATTAAATTGAAGAAGTCCTGAATCAAACGGATTTCAGATTCATCATCATTGCGTTTTTCTACTTCCAATATGGTTTCAAAACCTCGGTTGTCCCTCACACCGATTGCGAACATTCTGGCAATCTGATATCTAAGACCAGTGGTTTCAATGTCAAACGTCAGTCTATGAACTTCTTTGTATTGCTCATAACCCTTATAAAGTCTTGATTGTGTTGAAATCAAAAATTGTTCTGCTGGACGTGGAGCATAAAACATGTCACGATTTTTATAAACAATTTTCCCTTTGTCGTCCCTTACAATCTTACCGTCTTCATCAAATAATTTCTCAAATGGGTCAAGTCCACCGTCCCTTATGTATTGGGTTATGTCGTTACTTGACCTGTGACTGGTTAGTTTGTAACAATACCCATCGAGCAGACGTTTTTGATTACCAGTTTTTAACTTGGTAATGGTGATACCGTATTTAATTTGTTTGCTCCTGATATACTCTTCATCTCTACCAGCATAAAGTTCGATGCCATGCCTAGATAAATCCTTCATATATTGAAATGGAAGATACCTTATGTTCTCGATTCTCGGTTTCTGGTTTGGTTCATGTATAACACATTCAGCAATATCGCTCCCTGAAGTCGCTTCGATATTTACCAAATATTTAATATCAGCATTGTAGCCTTCAAGAAATCCTTTGATTTCCCCCAATACCTCATGTTTATTCATTTGTTTTTTTGCATCCACGTTATCAGGTTTCGTCATTATTTTCGTTTTTAATATGTTTTTCTTTAATCCTTTTTATAACTTCACTCAATACAGATTCACTTACATCTGAAGTGTAATCCTCGTTATCAATTACCTTTACAATCTCTCTACGCTTATTTTCAATTGCAGAAAATATATAATCATCAATAGTGTCGGGAAACACCAATACATAAATATTGACAGCAGCTTTCTGTCCAATCCTATGTAAGCGGTCACTTACTTGGTCATACTCACCTACCGAATACGGTAATGTCATAATAAATAACTTTGAAGCAGCAGTTAATGTGAGTCCATAGTTACAGGTTTGGATACTACCTAGAAATCCTTTCAATGTACTGTTTGGGTCTTGGAATCGTTTCACTATTTCGGCACGCACTTCCACATCTTTTTCATCTCCAGTATGAAGTGCGGTAATATCTCCAAGTTTCTTATTTATCTCATACAAACTGTCTTTGAAGAAATCCACAACAACCACCTTTTCACCAGTTTCAAATATATTTTCAATTAGTTCGATAACGTGTTGCACCTTAATGATTGCCAGATATTGTCTGAGGCGAATCATTACTGTCAACGGGTTGCCATTGGGGTGTTCGACAAATTCATTGGCTACACCAGCTTCGATTTCATTGTAAATTCGTTCTTCATCATCAGTCATTTCCAATATAATACGTTGATACGTTTTATCTGGAAGGTCAGTTAATACCTCAAACTTTCTTTTACGGTGAGTATATGGTGCAATCTTATGATAGAGTTCTTCAAATCGTTGTTCTGCCGTATTTGTAACATAACCCCAACCACTATCATGGTCGTAATCCATACCACAATAATATTTCTGGAAATATGTCTTTGTTGTGAAGTCTAGTGGGGAAATCTGATTCAATACTGTATATAATTCATGTGCTCTGTTTGGAGCGGGTGTACCTGACAAGAAAATTTTACTGATTTTCTCACCTCTGAAAATCGCTTTTCTAAAAATAGAACTGAAATTCTTATATGTGTTGGCTTTAGTATTCTTCAGCTTCTGACTTTCATCACAGATAACACAATCGATTTTATCAATACCTAATTTCTTCCACTTGGTTAAAAACTTTTCTTTTTTGCTTGGATTGAAGAAATCGTAATTAACAATTATATATTTGGCTTCCTCGATACCGCAACTGTTTTTTTTCCAGTTCACAATATGTGCAGTGCTATTTGTGAACTTCTTTACTTCACCATAGAAATTGAATTTCAGGGAATTCGGAGTAATAACAAAAACTCTTTCAAAACCATTCATCTCAACATATAAGATAGCACTAAGGGTTTTACCTAGTCCCATCTCGTGGGAAATCAGGGTACTACGTGTAGCATTCATGAACATTGAGGCAACAATCTGATGTGGATAGAGTTTAACCCCTTCTTTCAGTAGTGCGTGTACCTTCTCGCTATGTTCAATATAACTGGTTTCCAGTTCTTCTTTGTACCTGACCCAATTTTCTTTCTTAATATTGAGTTCAGCAATGAACTTACGCTTCTCTGCTTCAGTAATTTCAATCTTTTTGATTTGCTCAATGAAAATCCTACGACTGTCATCATTTCCGAAATCAAAATGTATTTTCTTGGAATTCCGATATCTTTTAATTAAGGCGAATAATGATACTGTCTTGACTTCCCAACATAGCATACCTGCATTCCACTTACGAGTGTCATCAGGTAGGTTTTTAATCCTGTCATTTAACTGGTCATTAATTGGATATCTGAGATAATACCATTGTCTCCTTGCTATTCTCTCACAATTAACTACAAAGATTATTTCTTGCATAAGAATTCATTATGCAGCAAAGATAATGAAAAATATTTAATTGCCAAATAAATTACTATGGTCTCACGACATAAATAGCAAATTCGTCCGTAACGTCTTGATTATTATTGGTTGGAATTGGGAAATAAGTTGTATCTGTTGTCTCGACATAAACCGTGTCTTCAGTGGTTAGGTCTTGTGTATTATTACTTAATGTTGGGAAGTAAGTTGTATTTGTCGGAGCAATCCACCATGTAGTTCCATCGGTTAAATCTTGTGCACCATTGCTTATTATTGGGAAATATGTTGTCCCACTCGCTAGTACATAAATCGCCCATTCATCTGTTATATCCTCACTATTATTACTAGGTATAGGGAAATAAGTAACATTAACTGGAGTAACATACCATATAAAATCATTGGTTATATCTTGAGAATTTGCGTTACTCATTTTAATTAATATTAGATTACAGTTGTTTTTGTTATACCATCAGAAATTTGAATGTTTATTAGATTTTGAGTTGGTAATGTTATTTTTCCACAATTTTCTCCAAGAAAATCTAGTTTGAACTCACCTAAATATCTTCCAGCTTTAGCTGTCTGTGGTAATTTGAATTTATATGTAAGTGTGTATTGAACTTCGTCAGGATATTCGGGTCTGTTATTATTCACAACAAGATTTCCTGCAACATTGGCTATACGATATAAACCAGTGTCGGCTTCCATCATAGAAAAAGTAACTGCCACGTTTTCCAACATGTCTGGAGTAATATCGTATTGCTCCATCGTATGTTGTGTCAACGGGTATTTCAATTCAGGTAGAGTACTATCTGTTTTGATAAAAAAATTGTTAATATTAAATGTTGAGTAATCCATTATCCTTTTTCTTCATCTGTCATATTAGCTAGTAATTTTTCACGGTCAGCACCAAGTCCTTTAATTCTTTTCTTTATTGTTGCAGCAACACCATCACCAATAAGTCCAAATGTTACTGCATCAAAATTTCCAAATGGATGTCCACTTACTTCAGTATAAAATCTGAAAAGAATAAATGAGCATAAAATTGTGGTTAGGTATCTGCGCCAGTTATCTTGAAACCAGAACTTCCAATTCCATTTCTTTGGTGTTTTTTGACCTAATTTATCACGTCCTGTGGTTTCAATCAGACCATAAGTAACATAACCAATTATGAAAAAAACCACAAATGCCAGTAGTTGTGCAATACTGTAATCTCCAAATAATATTGTAAAAAATTCTCCCATCGTTTCCTGTTTTTAATTTAAAATTATTGATATTTATTATAAATACCGTCAACTAATATTCCGTACAACGCTGCTCTAAAACCATCCCAAGTTCCTTGAATTAATGATAAACCACTCTCTTCCATACCAGCACCCACATAAGCATTTGTTGACATCAAGTAATCCAGAATCCCAGACTTCTTATCACCGATTGCAATACCGAAACGACCTAATTCTGTGAGGTCATATATTAAATCATGAGCATTATCAAAAAGTAGTTCTGCATCTGTTAGTGATAGATATTGTGGAACAATAAATTTCAGATAATAAAATCTTTGCACACAGGCTTCAAGTAATTTCGCATGATATTTATGCCAAGACATCAGTACAAATCCCTGTGCTTGTTGTTGAGTATATCCCTTTGACATTAAATAAATTACAGCATTCATTGGGTCATCACTGACATAGTGCTTAATTGCAATGTCTTTTTCAGTATTAGTTAAACCTGTCCAACCCTTCACCCTACACATATCTCGGATTTCAAACCTGACACACATGTAATCATTTGCACAACTTGGAGCAAACTTATCCCAATATTCAATTGTTGAAATATCTGTATAGCCACTTGGAACAGTATCACCACTTCTGATGATTTTAAATGCCTTATTTCCATTCAAATCAACATCAGACCATGATGTTATATCAATCCCAACTGTTTGACCGCTTATCTGATATGCTAATAAATATTTCTTCATGTTATCCTACTTTTATTAGTGTCATATACGGATTTTCTGCTGATGCTGTCGCAGTATCAGTTCTCCATCTTATTTCAACAGTTGATGTACTTGCCAATGTTATTGGGAAACCAGCATAATTATGTGTCGAACTTATGTTTCCTTGAGCAGCACCCCTTCTCCAATGTTGTTCACTACCAGCAACGGCAGCACCGCCAACATAAATATTTGTATAAATTTGGTCTGAATTTGAACTATGTTCTAATGATGTTCCAAAACTAAGGAAATAATTCCCTGCTGCCACACTTGTAATTTGCATGCCCGTTAATAAAACATCAGTTGCTGATGTGGTTGTAATTGTACCTGCATTTTTTGCACTATATGTTGTTATTGTCGAAGTTCCTCTCATAACTGGTTGTGTGTCACCACTCCAACCCGCTACCAGAATACCGTCTTTATCAACACCTACTATGTAGTAAGGAATATCATCAATACTTGTATAGCCTGTTGTTGCACCTGTAGGATTAAGTATCTGCATACCAGCAATATTACCACCACCAAGTCCAGAATTTTGGTCTACACGCACAATCATCTGATTTGTTTCCTGCTTCACCCTTCGAATTGTTTCTACCCAGAGCTTACCTTCAACACGAAAATCCCCCACAAACGTTCCTGTATTACCAGATAGATAAGTGGTATCTATAAATATACCCCAATTTTCAAGTGTTACAATTTGTTGAGGTGTTGGAGTGCTTGGTATTAATTTAACGAGTTCCTTTCTTATCAATGGTGTTGCTAATCCTGTTTTACCACCAAATTTATCCCAATAATCAAATGAAGTAATGTCAACATAATTTGTCGGAGTACTACCAGTATCAGCAATAGCCAAAAATGCAGTATTACCACTCAATATTGTGTCATCCCACACCTGAATGTCAATTCCTATTTTCTGACCTGCTATTGTATATACTAATAATTTCATCTTATGCTATTTTTTGTACTCTAATTGTTCCAGTATAAACACTTGCTGTTCCACCACCACACTGTCTATACAGCATTGATGCCGAATGAATACCTGCGGTTATTGTGTTGTTTTGTGTTATATATGCAGTTGACCTAACGTTGGTATCATTTGTTTTCATCAGGTTACAACTACCTATAACAGCACCATCAAATAAGAAGCAGATAATTGCACAACGGTTTGAGGTGTCGTTTCCATAAATTGCACTGAATTCATATTCATAATATCCAGAAGGTAAATTCCATGTACGGGTTAGATACGTTGTATTCACCTCAGTTGCATTATTACCCACAACTCTGTTATCAGCATAACAATAAACACTTGAATCACCACCCGGTGCTATAGTTCGAACTTGTTTAGTAACTGGATTCCAAACCATTGTATAATCACTAAGCGTACCGCCTGTTGAAACCGCTTTCAAATACGTTTGTGCACCCAATGTTGTATTACCACTTACGTTAAGTGTTGAGGCAGCAGTTGTTGCACCGACTAATCTTGATGTACCTGCCGAACACAAACAACTTGTTGAACAAACTGTTGCACCAGAAACCAATGGACTTCTTACACATGAAGTCGCACAAACAATCGGAGATTGCATTCTTGTGGTTGCACAAGTAATTGGTGAGGTCGAGCATGTACCACCACAAACAATCGGTGCTTGCATTCTCGTTGTGGCGCAACTTATCGGAGTTATTAAACAAGTCGTTCCACAAGTAATTGGTGAAGTGACGCATGTACCACCACAAACAATCGGTGCTTGCATTCTTGTGGTTGCACAAGTAATTGGTGATGTTACACAGGTACTTCCACTCACTATCGGAGCAACTGCACTAATACTACCCACAATTATTGGTGAACAAACACATGAACTTCCAATTATAATTGGAGATATTGCACAAGTACCACCACAAACCACGGGTGCTCTCATCAATGTTGTTGCACAACTGATTGGAGATGTTATGCATGTCGAACCACTGATTCTTGGCGCACAAACACTCGTTGATGCATTTAAAACTGGTGTAGTTATTAACACACTGGCACTAACACTTGAACCAGTTACTGCACCAGCAGCCAATAGATTTCCACTGGTACTTAAAGAACCTGTCATGGTATCGCCACTTCTATAAACTCTGGTATTAATATTTGTTAATGTCGTACCAGTATAAGCAGTGAAAGTTTCTTGAAACACAGGGTCTTGTGGTTGCGATGGTGGTGCAGTACCTTCCAGATATGCGTCCACAGTGGCATCGTCATTCGGCACAATTAATCCAGCAAGCTCTTTAAATAAATAAAGTGGTTGGTTGTGTGGAATGAAATAATCAATCAATATCTGTCCCGTGTCGGCTGGTAAAGGAGCAAAACTTGTGTGACTCCTATCAATCAACGTATTATTATATGGTTCAGTATATAGAAAATATTCTAATGCCATTCATTCTAGTTTTTATTGTAAAGTATTCTTTCTCTTAATTAAAATGCTTCCTGTTAATGAACTTGTTGCTGACCCGCTCTGATGTGTTCTAAATGTTGCGAGGTTCAAT
>Ga0307378_10007739_pt1 | contig 14399 bp, 9 predicted proteins | sample UN1MG_FD_202238 | JGI IMG/M metagenome (GOLD analysis project Ga0307378, IMG submission 202238) | Soil microbial communities from Risofladan, Vaasa, Finland - UN-1 | ecosystem: Environmental > Terrestrial > Soil > Coastal area > Acid sulfate soil | place: Finland: Risofladan, Vaasa | collected...
TCGATTCATCTATGAGAGCCATCACGCCAGGTGCATTATCCTTCGTGCGTATCGGTATAACTTGAGGCGCACCCTCCTGATCGACAGTCAGCACAGCCATGCCGGCGAACTGTCTGTTACGAGCAGCTTTCCACACGTTGGTTGACCAATGCTCGAAGAGATCGATTGCATTCGAGTTACTTGGCATAAGACCAGATGCCTCAAACGCTTCCCTGTACGTATTAAATATTCTGCTTAACGAGCGTTCGCTCTGTTCTTTTATGACTGCTTTCGCTATGTCTTTCTGCTCGATGCTATCCAGATTGCCATACTCATGCGTTGCATAATTTTCCACCAGACGCAGCCACTCAGCATCAGACAGATCCTTCGTGAACTCATTCGCTGCATTACGCCTTACCTCAAGCTTGTCGCCTATCGCTTTTTCTATTTCTTCCGCTGTCGGCATGCTTGCCGGCTTGTTCGCGTTCCAGTCTGCATAGAGCTTGGAGATCTGAGGTTGCTCTCCGCGCCCTATCAGTTCATTCTCGACAGGATTATCGAGCCTCATCTTCACGCCCTGCAGCATAAGCTCAGCACGCTCTCTATGTCCTTCCGGCAGTTGCGATGCCTTCATTCCCATGAGCCCAAGCTTTTCCCTCCAGCGATCAGCTACAAGCATATCCTCTGTATGCTCAGCGTTCGCGTTACGTGTCGCATTCAAGAACGCCCGATGCACACCCTCTTCGCCGGCCATAAGTACATCGAGTGCCTGGATCATAGGCTCCATCAACTGCAGTGAGTTCGTGAAGTCGTTACGCGCTTGCTGCGTTTCGAATGGGAGACTCATCTGCGCTTCTTCAAGGACGACAGGCCCAGCCGGAGCCGGCGGCGGTTCGCCAGCTTCTCTACCAGGTCTACCGAAAAGAGGCCCGAAGGCTTTTCTATCTGCCGCTGTGAGATTCCTGAACAGCCAATCCTGATCAACAGTGCGGCCTTTTAATGCGCGTCTTATGCGTCGCATGAAGCCATCGTATTCAGACTTCGGCAGGAGCCGGTTGTTGTTAAAGCGGCGCACTGCTTGCATGATACGATCAGGCAGTTCAAGCGAGAATGTTTCGCCGGATGTATCAATATGATGCAATACTCCATCAGTTATTTTTCCAAGCACCTTGTCATTTACAAGAACTTCTACAGTAGATCGCAAAGCGTCATTTTCATTAGACCTGGCATTTGCCAGTGCTTCCTGATAAGAATCCGTCACATTATCTGATCCAACAGCTCTGTATTGTACGCTATCATTCTCGGTTGATTCCAATACTTGCCTGATGTCGCGATTAACTTCAGGAATACGTGCCTCGCGAGGAGCCTCTACGTTGCCCTGTACGCGACGAACGGCTCCAGGGGTAGGTCTTTGTGCCTCTAAGCCCTGTTCGGCCTCCTGACCAGGCATTATGCCCCGTTTGGGTCGTATCTGAGGGTTGGTATCGAGAAGCTTCCGCATTACATACTGCATCGGCTGAAGCCATGAGGCCCGGACAATCTCCTGTCCATCGCTGCTAAGCTGGTCAAGGCCCATGATTCCAAGGTTCCTGATCTTATTGCGTGCCATCCATGCAGCTACCCTGTCAGCCATCTGCTGCACCTTCATGGGATCTACGTCCATCTTCTTTTCGCTGACCTGCTCGGCCATGGACATTAGCATCCTTGCAGAGATCGGAAATACAGCACGATACGCACCATCAGCAATATCAGTCTCAGCGATCGGTAGATAGAAGTCCTGCGTTCTATTGTCCCAGACAACCTTGTCAGCCATTTTCTTTGTGCCGCGCACAGGGTTTCCTTCTTCGTCAAAATGCATTGCCGGCCCGGTGGAAAATCTTCCAGTCTGTGCAGCCGTGATGAAGTTTTCTACAGGATAGCCAAGAAGCGGACCAAGCGTCCGATCAGTATTGTCGTATACAACTACCCAACCTTCGATGCCATCATCATTCAGGTCTTCTGTGTTGCGAGCATAAAAGATACTCATCAGCTTTTGGAGGTGTCGCTCGAAGTTTCCACCGAAACGCGAGCCTATGTTATAAAAGCTATTAACTGACTTCATTGTCATCGGGAAGATACTCTGCAGCAACTCAAGACCAGGCATATTCTCTGCAAAGATGTTGCCAACGTATTGCGCTGATCCGCTTCCAGTAACAACAATCTGCTCAAGCTGGTCGCTTACCGGGACATTATCAAGTGACGGCTTTGCGTCGAGATTGATCTCCTGAAGGTCGGCCATGTATGGACTCGATCGCATAAGATCCTGCGTCGACTCCATATCTGCTGCAGATACATCATCATCAGGCGTGAATGTAGCTTGCTTCTCTCCGATCTTCGCTTGCTTTGCGCTTACTCGGCCAGAGTTCTCTCTGTACAGTGGAGATCCTGCATCTATCAGGGACGGAACACGATCAAGATCTTCTTCGAGCATTGCTGCTATTTCAGCCATCGGTTCCTCGGGTTGCAGATGTGCAGCCTCGCGTATGATGTCCAGATGTTCCTTGTTCTCATCGAGAAATTGCTCTACAAATTGCCTGTTTGTCTGGTTGGAGAAGTTGTCAGCCCATTTGATAATCCATGTGCCGGCCATACCATCATCAAGATACGAAAGACTGCTGCCGTCCCTGTATGCTTCAAACTCCTGAAGCCATGTTGGTCCGAAATTGATAAGATCTTCAGTTGCTATCGTCTCGCGATCGATCCAGGGTTTTTCTTCTTTCTCCAGATTGCGCTCTGTTATCTCTGCCTCTTTGTCGCTCTGCTCGCTTCCTCTGGCACCTTCTGGAAGATGCTCTACTCGTGGCTTTGGAGGGATGGAGAACTGGAATGGAATCACATCACTTGCGCCTGCAAGTATAGCTGCATTCCTCTGGAACTCTGCAGCCACCTTATCATCTGGAATGTTCTTCCACACATCGGCGCGACGATCTCCCTGAGCAGAAACAATGCCCTCTTTTTTCAGCTTACGCTTTGCATCGAGTCCGCGTGTCATTTCTCCGACCATGCGCTCATATTTGCCCTGGCTGTCTCCACGCTTAAATACGTGGAGAGAGAAGGTAAGGCCGACCCGATCCATGCTGTTAAGTATGTCGAGTACGGCCTCCCTGTTCTCTGCCTTACGCATGTCCTTTCTGAGTATTGATATGAGTTCCTGTGTCTGCTCCGTGATGTCAGTTTCTGCCATAGCTGCACGAGCCTGTTCAACGCCACCCTTGCGCGGTGTCTCTACTGCCCTTCGCACAATCTCTGTCCTGGCCGGAGTACGCATAGCTTCCTCTCGATCAGCCACATCTTGATCCTTACGAGGTGCTTCATATACCCTGTCGCCGGCGCGCGCTTTCAAAGCCTCGTGAAGGTCTTCCCCGAGGACGGATTCCATATACGCAGTAAGACGATCGACTTCGTTCTCGGTCATGTCGCCAATGGTTTCAAATGCACCGCCATAAAGCTGAGCATTCTTTCCCCAGCCAAACTCCTTGAACGTGTAGAACTGGGCAAAGCGTTCGATCCGACCCTTCTCGGTATGCCCCATGAGAAGAAGAGCATTAAGCTCGTTGAGCAATCCAATATTCTGCTCGTCTTTTGGCTTTGCCATCTCAGCATCTCTCACTCCAGCGAGATCCAGAGCAACCTTGCGATCATATTCATCTGCGATATCAGCCAGCTTCAGACCACCTTCAACAACCTTCAGCCTTGTCTCGACTGTATCTTCTGCGATCGATGCTCCTGTTGCAGCCTTGGATAGATAGACGTTCCCGAACTTGTCATTCGAGGCAGCAAGCAACACCCTGAATGTTTTCTTCTGATTGTTATAGTACTCTGCGCCATCAGGTATACGATAGCCGGTGCGCTCATAGATCTGTTCGCGTGTACCTTCTGCAACAATAATCGGAATGCTGAACAGCATATTCGATGGACGCTGCGATTGCTGGGGAGGTGGAGGCAATGGCACAGCTTCCGGATCCAGCTTCTCACCACGCTTGACATCTTCAAGGTGCTCCTCAAACGACTTTACGCTGTCCTCTAACTGCTGAAGCTTATCGGATGCAGACTCTTCTCCGGCTGGAGTTATCTTTGCTTCTGGCGTACTGAACGCTTTTGTCTTTGATATGCGTTCCAGCATCTCGAACAACGATCTGGTATCTTCATCAGAGCGAGTAGTAAATAGAGACTTCACGGCATCGAGGGCATCAGCTGATATGGATCCATCTTCCTGGCGACCGGAGCGTATTGCATCCACATCTATCGGTTCGCCCAGTGCTTCAAGATCAACATCATCAATGTCTCGAATGAACTGGATCCCCAGTCTGCTCAGCTTGTGCATCTCTTCTTTTGTAACTGCTTTGCCGGAGCCAAAGATCTGACTTGCAATGATCTTATTCGTGAGCTTGTTCTCGTATGACTCACGATAAACCTTACCTTCGCGCATCGCATCTCTTAATTCATCTCGCTCTGCTTCAGTCTCAGTGACTTGCACGCCTACAACATCACGCAGGAAATCATGGACAGCCTGAATGCCGGCAGCACGTTCCTCGCCTTTCGGAGCCGACTTCTCTGCAGCATCGATCGCACCATCAAGAGAGATAGCATATCTGCGAGTGGCAACATCTTTAAGAGTATTTGCCCGGGCCTTTCCAAAGCCAAACCACTTCATGCGGCCCATCCACTGCGTAGACTCTTTTGCCATGTACCAGGGGCTCTGGCGTTCCTTGTCGCGAAGGTCATAGATCTGAGTGATATCGCGAGCAAGATCCTGCCGGGTTCGCACAGCTGTATCAGGAGTATTGGCAGTCATCAGGTTCGAGTTGCGAACAGCATCATTGTAGCTTACGCTCGTATCCCTGAAGGTTCTGGATCCATGTATGGCAAGCATCGGAATGGAGAATGCCACGGCCTCGATGCCAAGCTGCTCGGGTGAAGGGACCGCTTCCCTCATCGCGCTGACAAGACCAGCCTTTGTGTCAACGCCAAATAGACCACGCATGAAGCCGCCAAGCCGTTCCTCGTAGATCTCTTCGACTACACCATGATATCCGAATTTCTCAAGAACGCTTCCTACCTTCCCGGCAGGTGTTCCAAATGTATTCATGATCGCGCCGGCTACAGCACTCTTCTTGATCTTCGCACGAACAGCCGCCCGTAACGGTGCAGGAGTAAACTTCCCGACCAGCTTGTTCACGCCAGCACCGAGGTGTTGCCCGGTCATTTCAGAGAAATGCTCGATGTGCATATCCATGACGGAAGTAATGAATGCTCCGAGAGCGTCCGGATCCTTGCCGCTTAACATCTGCCCGAGCACTCGCTCATTGTAGCCCTTGATCGTCGCACCAGGTCGCATGACATCCTGAAGAACGGCAAGACTATTCAGCTCTGCCATTACTGTGCCAACCTTGGCCACCTTCGATGCAGTAGCAGCGGAGACATACTTGCCGGCTGCAGCAGTAAGGTTCTTCTCGATGTACTTACGCGCTCCTGACGCGCCGGCAGACAGACCAATCTTCTTTGCTGCAGCAAGTGTCCCGCCGAACTCAAGCCCGAAGACTACAGACTCGCGCAGCACATCTCCCACCTTGCCCATGAATGTCTTCTGCTGATCGCGCTCCTGTCGCTTCATGTAGTAGTTGAGGTCGAGGATATCTTTGTCGGTCGGACGTTCGCCAGCGTTGAGCATGCGTACAGTGTGAGCTACCTTGGCTACTTTGGCCGCATCAATAAGATCGCCGGCGAATGGAATATCCTTCGCTCCAGGCACAATGTTCTCGAAGAAGCCAGTCTTCGGCTTCTCTCGTACAGCGCGGGACAGTTCGAGGTAATCTGCGCCACCATCGATTTGTTCGAGTGGCAGCATGGGGAGTGGTCCTATCCAGTTAGGATCCGGCTTACCAGAGATATCGGTGGAGAACGATTGCGATTCTACTGGTTTGAATCCATAGTCGGTAGTCTCGACTGGCTTAAATCCATAGTCAGTCATTTCTACCTCGTTACGATTTTGCCGTATGTCGCGCTACCAGGTATCTGATCCAAGAATGGAGCCTTTTCCGGCAATGACTGTGCTTGCTCCTTGCTTGTAACAGCAATGGGATCCTGCGGAGTAGACACGGCTGGGCCAGGTCTATCACCAGTCCGATTGACATTGTGGTCCTGAATGATTCGCTTGGGAGGAGGAGCAGGAATAAGCAGATCAATCTTCGCATCCTCAACGGCAATATCATTAAGCTCTTCTATTATGCTGCGGTGTTCTCCTTGCTCAATCTTGTGCTCGCGCTTTCCTACACGATCCCGAGGAGTAGAAACAAAACTGTTTAACCAGTCAGTTGTAGTCTTGAATATCTCCAGAGCCATTGTATTTTCTTTCGCGTCATCGCTTTTCATCAGCTTCGACGCGTTTTTCATAATATTGTACGCACCAACCTCAATCCTCTGATCAAGCGGCTTCGTGCTGAATCCCAGCGGAAACTTCCAGTCAGTTCTCAGCTGCTGTGTACGTGCAGCAGGATCCTTTTCAGTCTTGTGCATGACGACCGAGTTCTCAACCTCGCGGATTTTCTCCTGTAAGAAGATTTTATCCTCTCCACTCATAAGGCTAACTTTAGTCCTAGCCTTCGGAAGGAATTCATTCTCTGCCCACTCGTCAAAATGCTGCATGAACGAGTCGGGCGACAGGAGTTGTTCTACCGTCCAAGTATCGACCAGATTTAGATCGCTTGCGCTAAAGATTTTGCCAGTAGCCTTCTTGTCCAATTCCCTCTTCCTGTCAAGTAGAGCCTCCTTGCGAGTCTGTAATTCCATCTTTCGAGAAATAGCATCACCCTGAAGATCCAGCATCTTATCATCCAGCTCAGCTCGTTTATTTTCTGCAATATTCTGCCGAGCACTTGCGATGCTCCACTTTGAATCACTGGCTACCATTGCATAATTAGGGATTTCCATTCTTGCTTCGCGATCTATCTTCACAATCTCATTCACATCGTTGCGGCTAATAGCGTCCAGCATTCTATTGCCATACTTAGATTCAAACTGAGTGACGGCGGTAAGCCCCTGCTTTTTCCTTTCCATAGTGAGCAACTCGTTTTCTATTCCGGCTTCTACGATACCAGATTTCAATCTCATGGTTTCGGATTCAGCTTCCAGTTGCATTACTTTGCCTTGTGCAATCATGCCTGGCAGCTGAGCAGCAAGAACAGTCTTCTTGTATGCTAAATCTCCTTCAGCGATCTTTGAATTGGCTGCAGCAGTAGCAGCTTGAGCTTGAGCCAGAGACAACTTAGCCGGCGCAAGTTCCTTTTCCAATGCGAGTTCTTGTTCGCGAAGTTTCACCATCGCGGACTGGTTCGCCATGTGAGAGATCTTGCCGGCAGTATCAATCGCAGACTCTGCTATCTGATCCCAGTTGATAACGAAGTTTTGCGGAGCACGTGAAGGAAGATCCGAAACCAATGAGCCCCTACCCTGCAATACTGGAAATGCCATGATAACCTCCTAACCGCCAATAAGTGCCGCGCCAAATCTGCTGCCGGCACCAATAATTGAACTCCACATCTGCGCGTTGATTGCATCGTTATTCATCTCCCTCTGCATATTAGTCTGATACAGATCAAGAGATGTATTCAACTTTGAAAGCTGTGCGGCCCATGACGCTTCTGCATTCGCTATACCTATTTGAGTTCCTGCTTGCATTGCTCCGGTAGGACTAACCATTGAGCCAGGCATAATAGCAGACAGATTTGCGCCATATAGACCAGGAAGATCAGATACCGGTGGCGTAAGCGACATGCTGGTAGATAGGAGCCTCTGCACCAATGGGGATACAGCGTTCACAGCATAGTCCATTCCTTGCCCCATAAGATCAAGCGAGGTCCGTCCGAGATCGCGAGCCGTAGCCGAAGATGCAGCCTGTCCGAACAATCCCTGACTCAGACCCATCTCTGCCCGAGCACGCATGATTGCATCCTTTACATCCGTCGGTATATTGCCGGCAAGCAGATCGTTGGTGATTGCCTTGGCAGACGCGAGCATCTCTTTGGATGTGCCAATGATGCTTTCGCGCCAGTCCGGAAGAACGCTCTCAAGGTTGGAATAGAAGCGTTCTGCCATAGCAGAGTCCATGGTCGCTCCAGCCTTCATTCCGGCTTGAAGAGCAATATCAGATGTTTTGGGGAAATTAGCCAGATTACGATCTGCCATCCTAATCGCTGCATCTGCGATAGCATTGTAATCTACCGTTGGTGCGGTAAGCTCTTCAGACTCATCTTTGATTTCCTGTTCAGTTGTGCTCATACCATCTCCTTTCCCTGTTCCGGCTGGATAGATTTCATAGTTTGGGATCACTGCCGAATTTGCTGCAACACCAGGCAACCCGATAAGAGGATTCAGCGCGTATCCTATTGGCTCAAGGTAATCTCTCCAGCCCATGATTGTCTCCTTACAAGATGTTATCTATCGTTCCGAGTGAGAACCCATCGTACTGCAGCGAGAACTCTGTCCCACTCTGTTCGTGATTGGACATCTGTTCCTGCAGAAGTCTGTATGCTCTGGCCTCAGCATTCTGTCCTTCGCCATCTTTCTCGGCATTGTAGTAGTCAATCGACTTTGACATCGCCTTCAGCGCGAGTAGCGACTGAATAAGAAGAACATCATTTGCATGCTTGGCCGGGACATAAGCAAGCTTTACGAGCGCGATAACATGGTCGCCAGAAGACATGTGCTGAACGATCTTATATCTCCGATAGCCGGGATTGGTTTCATCAGGCCCGTACTTGCCGAGATAGTACAGCATCGGTATGCCATCTTCCCCATCGGTGTAATCGGGATTGTATGCATACAGCGTGATGTATCCCTTTGTGACCGGCTTCACAATGCTGTGGATCCCTTTGAATGACTGTGCGCTCAGTTGCAGATTGCGCGGATAGACCATCGTTCCCTCTACGCCGCCTACCCAGTAATTGATCGGCACTTCAATGCCCGGCACTCCATCGGAAAGCACTTGATCGTTGTATGTGGTCGAACCCCGCACGTTCAGCGTCAACTCTGTATCAGACTCTTCAGTGGACATGGCAAAGATCTTCAGAGGCCAGTACTCATGCGGGATATCGTTGTACGTGGCATACCATCCACCGAGATCCACAAGGTCCTGATCAGGAGAATCAGAAAGCCCATCAATGCGTCCGGGCCCACCAGGGAGAAACTCGTAGTACTTGCTCCATGTATAGCCGGGGATGTGTCCGATCGTATGAGTCAGAACCTTCTCGAAGCAGTGAGGAAGCGTGAGGCAATCGCTGCAGCAGAAGAACCGAACGCGCCTGACAAGCAGCTTCCAGTCAGCTTTCTCGATCAGATGCATTGTGCATTCATTTATGCGAGCATCGATCTTGTCATTGTCACAGGAGCCGCCATCGATGTGCGGGGCCAGGAACGAACGAGCATGAGCCAGTGTAAATATCATAATTCAACCTCGTATGTCAGATCATCTATCTCGATTCCCGCTTCACCAGCGGCCAACACTACTCCATCTACGCTGACTTCGCAAGCGTTGACATGCTGTTCAGTGTTCTTCTCAGCGAAGAAGACGGCCTTTCTTATCCTGCATTGACCTGTCCACTGCACGCAGAACTGAAACTCTTCGCCAAGATCCAGCTTCTTTTTCATCACCGGATCACAGGCATCAGCAGAGATTGTGAAGCGCAGCCGGCGCATCATGTGACCGAGAGATCCAGAGCCAGCAATGGTTTCCATCTCACTGAAAGCATTCCAGAGTGGGTAGCCGGCTGGTCGCCAATAAGCCGTTACGTCAAGTTCTCCATGGATATCGCTCAGCCATAGTTCCATAGCCTTGACGCGCTTTGGTTCAATCTGTTTCCCGAAATCGAATACCCTCGTGTACAGCCGGCAGAGCGTCCTCGATGCCGCGCAGTCGACATGGTCATCCTCGGACTTGCTCAGATACACCAGGTACAGGAATCCATCGTCATCCTTCACGAAGGAATACAGGGTTTCGCCCTCATCCTTGAATGCCTTATGCAGACTCAGGAATGAGAATCCCGTCCAGATCCCATCGTATGCCGGGGTATATGGCTTGCCGAAAGAGCTTACGCTGCTGCCATCCAGCACGACCAGGCTCTTGAAGTAGTGCTGTCCGCTGTCATCTGTAGCCCCGATGGCCGTGTAGAATGCCCTAGAATCGACGAACGCACCAAAGACATACCCAAGGTCGTCTTTGCCATCTAACGTCAGAATGTCGTCAACCTCACGCGAAATAGGCTCATTTGCGAGCAGGGTTTGATTGTTCTGGATGGAGGCCACCGAGAAGCCGATAGTCCTCAGGCCATCCATACCCCTGAACATAAGATCAGAATTGACCGATATCAGCCCAAACGGGCTTCTGGTCCCTGCATCCGTGAACAGGATCTGCGAGATCGTGATATCCTGCCACTGGCCGCGAGGAGCATTGACTGAGAACGAGGAGCAGCCATGTTGTGCCATGACGATCAGAGCACCATCCCCGGATCCGGTCCGGGCATTACGCAGGAAGGCCATGCCGGTAATGAAGCCCAGTTCGTTCGGCAGCGATAAGGCACCGCCTCCAGCCAGGTAATCAGTTTCGGTGAAGCTCAGGACAGTGATCGGATTGTTGGGGAGCATGATGTCGCCGGCAGCAAAGAACCTCTGCCCGGCATCCACCCCGCCTATCTCTGTTACCACCACGTACAACCTGCCATGCCCATAAGCCATGATCGTACCAGTTGGAACCTCTACGCCACTTGCCTGTGTCGCAGCGTCAGGGTCATCAGCATAGCCTATTACATACGGCCTATTCACTCCATCCTGCACAATCATGTACTTGTCAGCCTGGGCAAAATAGAATCGTTCAGCGGTCGCGCTCATGGAGCCGGCTACGGCATACGTGGTCAGAGCATTGGTATCCGTATTGATCCCATATATCCCACCAGCTACAGCGAAGATGATCCTGTCAGCCGCGTTGAGGCGATACACAGCAGCACCCTGGAATAGACCGACAGGGAGACTTCCGCTGGCGGCAAACTCCTTGAACATTGGACGCGTAGAAATCAGGCCGCGCCTTGAGCTGACATTCAGGCCCTTGGCGTACTGATCTTGTGCGAGGATATCCGGCTCGATGCCACCATGCATTCCTCGGAGTAGACTTACGAAGCCAGCTGCATAATCGTGTGCCATATTGCGTCGTTCCTTTTGTCCTTCATCATGTTCTCAACGCCAGTCTCGATGCTTGGAAGCCTGGTGCCGGATGGCACTACATCATCGGCTGTGTAATTGAGCATATCAAAGTAACGCCAAAAGCGAGAAGGAACAACTCTCATGCATGTCTCAGAGCATGTCCATGTCTTATGTGATCCGGAAGCAATCTTCAAGTTTACGCCGGTCCTTAATGAAATCCAGTTCTTGATTATCTGGAGATGAGCATAAGAAACTACACGAGCAGCAGCGCACAGGAACTTATACATGTACTCGCATTCATCTTCAGTAAACGGAAGATATCTACCATAAGCCGGAAGATATCGTGCGCGACGCTCAGTGCTTTCTCCGAGCCATTCTTCCAGACGCTCAAGAGGGATTGGCCCACGCACGCCAGTCTTATCTTTGCCGCCCATATTCGCGCACCTCTTGTTTATGCTCTCGAAGTAGATCTTCTCGTCTTTTGCTGTCGTGAATAAAATCAGACAGTGAGAGAACTCGCCGCCACTGGCAGAACGTACTAATCTCGACAAAAGACCCTTGCGGTCTACCGTGAGCACAAACTGTACTTTCATTCCACTCATGGGTTCCTCGCTGTTCTGGAAAGAATAGAGATACCATTTGTTGATAATTCTATACTGTCACCTATGAACTGCTTGATGTCGTGGAAGTCTTTGCGCGTCTGCTCAATGCCAACACTGTGTGCTCTCCAAATACTAAGCAGGACAAAGGCAACACATGCCCATCCGACCCAGCTTGCAGGAACTTGAGTCTTGATATTCAAGACTGGAACAAATAGCGGAATCATTGTCCTGCTTTTCTTCTCCACAATCTTTCTGACTGTATCAACCTGGCCTTTGACACCGGTGATATCTGTGCTTAACTCTCCGATCTTTGTTTGAACATCCATTATCCGGCTGTGATTCAGCTTGGTGAGTCCAATGTTCGCCTGTCCGAGATTGATGGCGGCAGCATGACCTCCAACCTTTGCAAACGCTGAAGGACAGTCTTTGTCCGCAAGTTTCTTCGCCTCTTCCGCTTGCTGAATAACTTCCTTAACGAAGTTGTCTACATTCGCATTCAACGCTTCTTGTTCTTTGCCGTTCATCTTTGATTCCCTTTCTCACTCTCCGAACGTAAACATCACCACTCTACTTCTACCCTTCGTCGCACTATGCTTATTCAGCCAGTTGAGGCTTGTCCATACAATCCCGAGATGCTGCCCTTTTTCCACCTTCTTGTTCTTGAATGGGCTGGGCCAGAGATTCTTCCCGTCGCGGTTCGACTGATAGATAATTCCGCGCTGAGAGCGTTGGCCGGCCATGAACCATTCAGTAGGGCATGAATGCCAGTTCCCGTCATCATCCTGCATGATCAGATGAATTGTGCCAATGCATACACCACGATTGATTGGGACACCGGACCAGGCAGGTTCTGCGCCAGCAAGATCCCAGGACACGCGCCGCGGATCATAAGCTGTTACGTCGTATGTGATAGGCCACTTACTATAGTCTTCTGATACAGAATGAAACGTCACTGAAGACCAATCAAAAGGCAATGCCTCACTGACTGCAGCCGGCCCCACAGGTTCTGGCTTAATCAGCGGTTCGACTTTATCCTTCCAGACCTTCAGCTGATCAAGAGTAACGCAGCCGGTTGAGGAGATGAGTATCGCTATCCCGAGAGCAAGGGCTGAGAGGCTGAGTATCCATTTCCATAACTTGCTCATGACTTCTTCTTCCTTTTCCTTTTCACAGGCATCCCCCGCAGTTTAATTCCATGCTGTTCCATGTGGTAGTCAAGTGCTTGTTTGTCTGTTGTCCTTGCATGACATACTGGACATTCAAAAGGTTTCATTCTTTACTCCAACGGTGGCCCCGGTACTGGTTCAACCCCTCCGTCATAAAGCGCCTCTGGCCCTTCGCCAGTGCTCCACTGCAGCTTGTTTGGTTCGTCCAGATTGGCTTCCTTCCAAGCGTCTGCGTCCGCTTTGGTGAAGCTAAAATGCTTTCCAGCTATGTCTATGCAAAGCACTCTGCCGACAATGTTCGTATTGGCTATAACTCTCCATCTTGGCAGATCAGCAGGGTTGACCTCTTTGGCGTCGTTAAACTGCGACTTGATCTTCTGGAATGTTTTCTGCCTGTCTGATGCCGACATAGTTTCATTTGCCCAGAAGAAAAGGTATCTGCCGTCAGCAAAAGCAGACAGGGCCAGAAGCAGGGCGCAACATATCATTAGAGCTTTCTTCATGGTGCGTTCCTCATGTTATTTGTCGGGTGTGTCATTAACTGTAAAGTATAGATGTCATTGGATGTTAGCTTCTTGTTATACACAAAGTATTCATCACCAGAACCATTCCAAAAGTAAGAATCAGGTCTAAGCATTCCGGCGAAACACTCCGAGCCATTGGTGTTCATGGTTCCGGTGAACACTACATTGGTTGCCGTCAAAACACCGTTGATATATGTTTCCCTAACGCCTTCGGAATTCTTGTAGGTCATGGCAACGTGTATCCATTCAGCAGAGTTGAGGTCATACGTTGTGGAAAAGTCGCTACTCGCCCCCCCGTTTCCTATTGCCCAAATGGGGTCATCACTGGCGGTGTAAAACGTCCAGCACCTATTTGTTTCAGCCGCCGCCCATTGACCAAAACATCCCATCAGCCCAGCCACCTTCTGCGTTGTCCAGCATCCAAAGGTAATCTCTGTCAATTCTTTCAGGGAGGCATCAGACGTTGTGATTATCCTGTCCTCTGTGCCGTCAAAGGATACGGCATTGTTCGCTACACCAAGCGCATTGGTGCCTGTGATAAACAGTGTCGGGCCAGTTGCTGGCGTCGGTTCAAGTGTTCCGTCGTGACCGTTGCCGCTATCATCATTGACCTTTCCCGTTTCATTGGTAAGGTCGGGATCAAATGACCAAAGCAAAACCAGATTCGCGGCATTGGGATCAACCCAAGGCGCAGGTGCGCCGCCGCCAAACACCGCATAGAAGTTTGTGCCATCCCCGCTATCTGTCCATGTGATACCATCAGCCGTAGTGCCAATGACCACATCCACACCCCATGCACACGCAATGACCAGGGCGAAGCTAAGAAAACCCATGAGTATCTTTTTCATATTTTACTCAAACAGCAGCCAGAAGTTTGTCCCTGCAACTGTCCATCCTAC
>Ga0307378_10007740_pt1 | contig 14399 bp, 13 predicted proteins | sample UN1MG_FD_202238 | JGI IMG/M metagenome (GOLD analysis project Ga0307378, IMG submission 202238) | Soil microbial communities from Risofladan, Vaasa, Finland - UN-1 | ecosystem: Environmental > Terrestrial > Soil > Coastal area > Acid sulfate soil | place: Finland: Risofladan, Vaasa | collected...
GCCACCGGGCGGCAGCATCAAGCACTCCACCCATCTCGACGGCCGCGGAGACGACCCGAAGTACGACATGCGTGTCGCCTACGACGTCGAACGCCCCGATGGCGGGCCCAGAGAAGGGATCATCCGATGATTACGGAATGCAAGAACCCGACGTGTACCCGGCAGGGGATGAACACGTACTGCTCTCGGGAATGCCAGTTGGCGATGCGGACTGTCAGCAAAGGTCGCCAGATCCCCGATATGTGGGTTGAGATGGACACCTGGTGGGCGATCGAACGAGCAGCAGAGACCTTCAACATGAGTGTCCGCGACTTCGTTCTCTCACGGGTCGAGGAATGGCTGTGAGCCTCGGAATCATCGCCCGCTGCGACAACCGTGGGATCGCCTACCAAACGTGGGAAGCGGTCAACGCTCTCAAGCCCGACCGCGTGCTGCTCGTGTTGCTCAACGACAAGCACTGGCCGGAAGAACCGGGCCGGTTCGGACGCCACAACGTCCACTACGTCGACACCACCCTCGGCAACCGGGTCCTTGACGAGAGGAAGGTCCGCAAGTTCCTGGATGGCCTCACCTCTGTGTTCGCTGTCGAAACCCTCTACGACTGGGATCTCGCCGACTGGTCCCGTGAGGCCGGATGCCGGACTGTCGTGCAGGCCAACCCGGAGTTCTTCAACCATCACCGGCACCCCGAACGCGCCGAACCGGACGAATGGGTGTGGCCGACCGAATGGATGCGCGACCACGAAGATCTGCCGCTCGGCTCGCTGCTGCCCGTTCCCGCCCCAACTGTCGCCTCTCCGACGATGGCATCACTGGAATCTGAGGAACTCCGTGTCCTCCACGTCGCCGGGCACCGCGCTCTCGGCGACCGCAACGGCACCGACCTGTTCTTCGAGTCGCTCGCCCTGATCGGCTCCCGAGTCCACGTCACCGTGATCGGCCAGGACGGGCAACTCCCGACGGGACGCCTCGGTCGCAACGTGACGATCGAAACGAACCCGAAAGGAGTCCAGGACCGCTGGGATCTGTACCGCAATCAGCATGTCGTGGTGCTTCCCCGGCGTTACGGCGGGCTCAGTCTCCCGGCGATCGAAGCCTGCGCGAGTGGTGTCGTGCCCATGATGCCCGCTGTCCCCGAGAACAGCCTGTGGCCGATCCTGCCCCTCCAGGCGCGTCAGGGCCGTCTGCAGCGTGTCCCGTTCGGAATGGTCCCGACGTGGGCGGTCCGACCGAACGCGATCGCCCACGAACTTGACAAGCTGAACCGGCATCGCGATTCTCTTGCCGAAGCCCGCCAACGAGCCATCGACTGGGCTGAAGACAACTCGTGGGGATCCTGGGAACCCGCCTACCGGGGCGTCCTGCCGTGAGGATCCATGCCGTTGCCAGCCTCCCGCACTACCGCAACCATGTCGAAGCCGTCTGGCAGCATCTCCCGAACGGGATGAAGGGCCAACAATCATGGGGCGGTGGAGCGCGGGTACCCAGCGACGCCGACCCTGATGATCTTGTGATGGTCGCCGGGTTCTACGACATCGAGCGCGCTCGGGGCCATCGCGTCATCTACGTCGAGCATGGCGCCGGTCAGTCGTACTTCAGCGAAACCGGCAAACCGCACCCCGCATACCACGGCGCCGAGCACCCCGAGAACGTCGTCGCGTACATCTCACCGAACCAGAGGGTTGCCGACTCATGGGATCGCCCAGCGTTCGCCACCGGGGCCCCCGTCTGCGACCCACATCCGCTGCTCACCGCCAATCAGCAGCCAGTCGTAGCGATCGCGTTTCATTGGGACTGCAACCTATTTCCTGAGACTCGGTCAGCGCTAGAGCATTATGTCCAACGCCTCGGAGCAATAGTCCACTTCCTGCGAGGTGAAGGGCTCACGGTCCTCGGTCACCACCATCCGAGAGATCGGCGGCTGCCGACGATCTGGCGGAACCTCCAAGTCCGCGAGGCAACCATCAACGAAGTCCGAGCAACCGCCGACGTCCTGGTCATCGACAACAGCTCCCTCGCCTACGAAATGCTGCACCTCAACCGATCCGTTGTCACCCTCAACGCCCCCTGGTATCGACGCGATGTCGAGCATGGCTTGCGGTTCTGGGAACATGCCCCCGGCATCATGGTCGACAGCCCCGAAGAACTCCTCGCCGTGCCGTGGCAAATGCTGGCGGGTGATTCGATGCTGCGCTCCCAGCCGTTGGCGCCGGCAATCGCCGCCTACGGGACCGCACTCTCCGACGGCAACGCAGGGATGCGAGCGGCGGCATGGGTGACCGCGTTCGCTGCAGAGTTGTAGTCTCCGACTATGACGCTTCGGTATGCAGCAGAGCAGCTCACGTCGATCGCAGCAGTGCGCGCCGCGACCAACTGTGCGTGCGTAACCAACATTGACCCCAGCGACGCCGACCTCGACGACCTGATCGACGCCGCCTCCGACGCCATGACGGTGCTGTCTGGTGGAGCGGTGTTCGGCCGTCAAACCGTCACCGTCTTCCCGACCCGCCTCCGAGATCGTTGCGAATGCAACTGTGGCTGCGGTCTCGACGCGATCGTGCTCGACGGATTCGACCCGGTCGTGTCGGAAGTCAAGATCGACGGCGTCGCCCTCGACCCAGCCGACTACAACCTGCATTCCGGGCGTGATGGCCGCTGGGCTCTCGTGCGGGAAGCCGACGATCTTCGCCCGAACTCGTGGCCGTCCTGCCAGGCGCTGTGGCGACCCGACACCGAAGACGACACGTTCTCGATCACGTTCACGTACGGCCGGTACACCGACTACGTGATCGAGCAGGCAGCGATCGAACTGGTCTGCGACTTCGCCGCCGAGAACATCACCAAGACCAACCAGCTCGGCAACGGCGCCACATCGGCGAGCATGGGCGGCGTCAACGTGTCGATCAACACTGGCTACACGATCCAGGAACGGATGGAGCGTCTGATGGCGGGCGATCTCGGCCCAGCCACCTCCAGGTTCATGTCGCTGTACGCCCCTTCCGGCCGGGTTCGTTCCGAGGTGTGGGCACCAGAGCTGGAAGACTGGAACATGATCGTCAAGCAATGAAGCGGACCCCCATGAAGCGTGGCAAGCCGATGGCGCGCCGCCGCATGGATCGCAAACCTCCGCCGCAGGGGTTCCCCGAGGAGGTGCGTCTCTCGGTGCGTCGCCGCTCGGGGGGCAGATGTGAGGTGGGGAGTTCGGTTTGCACCAAGGAGGCCGCCCATTTCCATCACCGGAAACTGCGGTCCCACAAGGATCATTCGGCGATCAACTGCCTCCACGCCTGCTCGGCATGTCACACCCATCTCCACGCCAACCCGAATATGGCGTATCTGATGGGATGGATGGTCCACGGTTGGGATGTCCCAGCCGAAGTTCCGGTGAAACGCGGGCCCCGAGCCGCTTGACTATCGCCTACCTCGGGGTGCGAGCATGACGGACAAGAAGCGTCCATACGCGAAAGGACCGTCCCATGCCCAGTGCTCTCCCCGCCGCAGTCAATGTCGGCCAGTTCAATGCCTGCGTCGTACGCGTGGCAAAGCTGGATACCGACTGCACGCCCCTTGGCGGCAACTCGTCCGGTTGGGTCACAGGTGGCTTGGTCACCATGACCGCCACCCCTGACATCGAAGAAGGCACCGTCTTTGAGCCGAAGACGGCTTGCGGCTCGATCGCTTACACCTACGAGGATCCCGACAAGATCAAGCGGTACACGCTTTCCGGTGAGTTCATCTTCTTCGACGTCGAGGGCATGGAGATCATGTTCGGCGGCTCGACGATCGTTGGTGCTGCTGGTGGCGACTACGCCGCTGACAACATCGGCTACGCCACCCCGGACTACAACTCTGCCGCCACCAACGGCGTGTACCTGGAGATCATCACGAAGGCCGTCGGCGAAGGCGCAGGCGACTGCGTGTCGTCCAGCGGCGGCTTCCCGACCTGGCACGGCCATATGTTCGGCAAGGTCAAGCTGGTCCCCGGCGAGCGCGTCTTCGAGAACGACGTCGCCCGGCTCGCCTTCACCGGCAAGGCCCGCTCCAACCCGGCGCTCTACAACGGCCCGTGGAACGACTATCCAGGCGAGGGCTACATCCCGACCTCGCCGTACGTGATGGTCGGCTACTCGGACGCCGAGTACGCTGCCATCCTCGCTGACATCGCCCCCGGCTACGCGGACCTGCCCGCTGGTAGCTGATCGCCTCGCACGGCGTGACAGCACGAGCCCGACCGGATTCCCAACGCCGGTCGGGCTCGTGCTGTTTGTAGGCGAAGCCGAGGTCTAGGATCACAGCATGGCCCTCCCTGCCGCATCATGTGCCGCCGACATTCCAAGCGATGTGTGTTGCGACACGTTCGCGACGATCGCTGGGAGGATCCGTACGGTCGCTCTGGCGGGTCTGGTGACCTGTTTGGACCCATCGTGCGCTGACCGGGAGTTCCGCTCGTACACGTCGATTGGGCCGTCGATCCAGGATCCTCTGGGTGACTCCCTGATCGTCCACATGATTACGGCCGGCCCGACAGCGGGTTCGTCTGATGGTCCCGGCAATCTGTTGCAGGTCGCCGTGTTCCGAGCAGAGTTCGAGGTGCGCCTGCTGGAGAATGGCTGGCCGCAGATCTCGGTCGACGATATGTCGAAGCAGATCATCGCCCCGGACGCCGACTACATCGACGCTGTCGCCCAACATGCGATGGGTCACGGCGAGAAGATGTATCGGACGTTGGCGAACTCGATCCAGCGGCGCCAGATGTTCACGGGTGCGTCGAATGGGCATATCGGCAAAGTCCAGATCTCACCGCTGACCCCGATTCAGCCGTCAGCGTTCATGGTCGGCTACTCGTGCCGGGTGTATGTGGAGACTCTGCTGCGATGACACTCAACTTCATACTTCAAGAAGCGAGCGTCGCCCGGGTCGCCGCGCAGATGGCTAAGGCGGCGACTCTGAGCGCAGACAAGTCTGTTGAGCGCGCCATGCGTCTTGCTGCCCAACTCTCCGAACAGAAGTATCCGGAAGTGTTGAAGGACCAGGGGCTGGTAGCCAAGCCGAAGGTCGGGACCGTTTATGGGGGGACCAGCGGACCACGCACATACAAGACGACGATGCGCCCGTTGGCCGAGATGTATCAGGGGAGAGTCGCCAAGACTGAGAAGGGCTGGAATATGTATTGGGAGATGCGCCCTGATCTCAATGAGCAAGAGAAGATCAAGGTCCGATCGGTGTTCTTCCGTGGCAGAACAGCGGCACATGACATCTACCCCGTGAAGGCCAAATGGTTGACCGGCTGGACCGACCCGAAGACCGGCAGGCAGGCCCGCACGAAACACGTCAAGCATCCCGGTAGCCGAGGCAGCTTCGACACGTTGAAACTGCTCCGTGACCGGGTGTATCAGGAGTTGCGCCGCACATCGGTGTAACATCCTCGTTCATGGCAACAACCTCACCTGCACGCACCAAGAAGCCCACGCCGGACCGATCTCAAGACATTGAGCTGGTCGGTTCGATCGACACCGAAGACGAGTCGTTCACCGCCAGGATCTTCGACGGTGAAGAGTTCTTGTTCTCGACCGACGTCAACGGCTACCTGCTGCTCACCGCTACCCGCGGCGGCGACGAGTTCATCGCCCTGATGGACTCCCTCGTGCTGATCCCCGACACCGACGGCCTGAAGCCCAATGAGATGGAAGCGGCCCGCGAAGCAGAGAAGCAACGTTTCCACTCGGTCCTGGCCCGCCAGAAGCACCTCACGGTAGAGCGTCTCGCCAGGTTCGTCGGCGAGCTGATGGAGATCGCGGGAAACGAGGAAGGCGAGAGTTCGTCCACCGACTGATCGGATGGGCTGTCGCCGAAGGACGCCTCGAAATCATCAGGGGTCGCCGGATCCGTCAAGGTATGCCCGGCCTGAAAGGGTTGAGCCTGGCGGCGTTCTGCGATCTGGTCTGGTTGGAGCTGTGGGATGACTGCTCCCCGATGGGAGACCAAGCGAAGTACCGGGAGGCTCTCCACACGATCTTCGTCGAAGGCCGCGAGATCGGCACCGTCGAGTTCACCGACGCCAAAGGGAACACGCGAACGATTCGCGCCCCCGGCACACCCCCATCAACCAAGACACCGATCCCTGCCCATGCGTTGAAGGCACTCAAGGACATGCAAGCCCAGATCGCAGCATCGAATCAGACATCGGAGTAGTGTTCTTGAGCGATGGCTGACATTGAGGGCGACGGCTTCTTCATCAGAGGGGAGGCGGACGAGGCGTCGTTCGCCCAAGCTGGGCGCGACGGGGCACGCGCGTACGAGCGAGCGTTCTCGTCCGCTACCAAGAAGTCCGGCCTCGGCGACTTCGGGGCCAGGAAGATCGCAGAAGGGTTCGCCGACGCTGGGGCCAAGGTCGGCATCTTTGGTGACGGGGCACAGGAAGTGCTGCAGAAGATGGCAGCACAAGCTGGCCGGTTGCGCGACGAGATGATGGATGTCGGTGACGCGTCCGGGAAAGCTGCCGAGCAGGCCAAGGGATTCGCTGATGCGGGTAAGCGGGTGCGGGACTCTTGGGAAGGGTTCGACGAAGAGTTCAAGAAGGCAGCCACAGCGACGAAGGATTTCGATAGGCGCGTCGAAGAACTGAACAAGGACATGAAGGCCAACATTGCGACGGCCGAGGCGACGCAGAAGGCCCTCAAAGAAATCGGTGCTGATCCTCAGTTGCTGGCACGCTTCGACCGCGAGATTGAGAAGATGCAGAGCGGTCTGCGTGCTTTCAACGGTGACCTTGAACGGCTCTCCAGGGATGAGAACCTGTTCAAGGGATATGAGGTTTCCTTTCAGAATATGTCGAGAGAGGTGTTCCGGGAGCTGGGAAAGTTCCAGTCGACCCTGAAGGCGTTCTCCAAAGCGCAGTCCGATCGCGAGCAGCGGGTCACAGCGATCCAGGTTCAAGAATCGAAGGCGCGCCTCCAGGATCGTCGTATCGCAGGCGGTAAAGAAATCTCGCTGATTCAGACGCTGGGGGCGAAAGAGGTCGCCGAGTTCAAGGCAGCAGCAGCGCAGAAACTTCAATCAGATCGGGCGACGTCTCGTATCCGCCTGGAGCTTCTACGCAACCTGTTCCGCCAGGTCCGAGTGATCGAACGCTCGATCGGTGCCGTATTCAAGGGGACCGCTGCCGTTGTCGCCGGAGCGTTCGCCCGTGTCGAGTCGACGGTGTTCCGCATCGCCGGGGTGTTCCGGCGCGGCAACAGCGACTACACAGCCGGGCTCAGTGGGTCGTTGAAGAAACGCGAAGGGATCATCAAACGATCGTTCAGTCGTCAGGAGGCGGATGTACGAGGATCGGTAGCACGACAAAGCGTGACGATCCAGCGCTTTGAGACGCAGGCATCCACGGGCATCGCAGGAGCCCTGTCTGGACGCAGCAGTCTTGGCGCATTGTTCGGTGGTGGCCTTGCCATCGGCGGCGGGTTCAGCCTGTTCCGCAAGTTGAGCCAGTCGGTCCAGGTCGGCGGCGACTTCATTCAAGGTCTCGCAGTCCTCCAGGCGCAGCTCCAGCTCACCGCCGAAGAAATGGTTGGGGTCCGTCAGCTTTCCATCGACCTCGGCAACGACATCACCCTGCCCGGTGTGTCTGCTCTCGACGCAGCCCAGGCGATCGCAGCGCTCGCCAAACAGTTCGGCGCGTTGGGCGACGCTGCTCTTCCTGCAGCCGAGTCCGCAGCGAAAGGCGTCCTGTCGCTGTCTCGTGCGACCGGCGCATCAGCGGAAGACGCTGCTGCTCTCGTCGGTTCCGCAACGAACGTGTTCGGGATCTCCGCTGACGAAGCTGTCGCCACGGCCGACAAGATCACAGCGGCGTTGACCCGGGCCGCTGGTGTTGGGATCACCGAGTTCAAGGACTCGTTCACGCAGGCAGCGAACGTGTTCGCTCTGTTCCAGAAGCCTGCTGTTGGGGCGGAAGGCGCGCTCGTCGGGTTGAACACGGCGCTCGCCGTTCTCGCCCGAGGCGGTCTGACAGGTTCGCAGGCCGGTACTGGTCTGAAGCAGTTCTTCATCCAGTCCGTCAAGGCGGGTGATTCGTTCGTTGCTCTCCGACAGCAGATCGCCGATACGGCTGGCGTGACCGGCTCGGTCTTCTTCGACGCCGAGGGTGGCGCCCGCAAGCTGACCGACTCGGTCGACATTCTCCGTCGAGGACTTGTTGGCCTGTCGGATGAGCAGAGAGCGTCGACACTGACGAAGCTGTTCGGCGCGCGCGCCTCAACGGTCGCTTCGATCCTGATCGGGGCAAGCGTCAAAGACTTCAACGATCTGGAACAGGCCCAGCTTCGGGCTGGCGCCGCCGCTGACATTGCTGCCGCCCAGAACATCGGGCTGCGAGGCGCGCTCGACGCTTTGCAGTCGGTGATCGAGACGCAGCAGATCAAGACGTACGAGAAATGGCAGGGCGCGATCGCCAAGGTCGTGTTGAAACTCGCCGACCTGTTCCAAGCGTTCTTCGATGGCACCGGGATCATGGCGAACATCCGCACGGCGATCACGGGCGTCACGGTCGCTCTCGGTGGGCTTCTCGCCCTGAAGGCGTCGTTTGAGCTGTTCAAGTTCTTGAGCATCGGTCTGTCCGGCCTCATCAGCCCGCTCGGTCTCGTCGTCGCCGGGACAGCAGCGCTCGGCGCGGCGATCGCTCTCCTGTTGAAGTCGTCCCCTGACTTCGGTGCAGCCCTATCAGACATCGGGTCGTCGTTGTCTGATGTGATCGCCCCGATCCTCGGGTTGGTCGGCGATGCGTTCGCTGCGTTCGCTTCTCTCGTCAACGACAAGGTGATCCCGTCGGTCGTCGACTTCTCGGTCAAGTTGGCTCAGAACTTGCGGGAGCAGTTGACCAGGTTCGTTGGGTTCCTGCAAACGTCGGTGCTGCCCGCTCTCATCAAGTTCAAGGACGCGTTCGTTGAGATTGCCGGGCCGATCATCCGGGATGTCTTCGAGTTCATCAAGGGGGTCGTGAACCCGGTCATCAAGACACTCGGCCAGCTCATCGAGATCACTGTCGTCCCGGCGTTTGAGAAACTGGCGTCTGTCCTCGAAGACAAAGTCGACCCGGCAATCCAGAAGGTCCGCGATGTCGGCCAGGCGATTGGCAACGAGATCGGTCCGCTGGTTCAACCGGCGACCGACGCGTTCAAGGCGTTGGGTGATGCGATCGGGGCGATCGCCGGGAAACGGGTTGGGCCCGGGGGGACAATCACCGACCGCGATTTCAGTGACCTGTCGGCGTTGGGTCCGGCGTTGCAAGGTGTGGTGACTGGGGTCGCGCAGTCGTTCGCCAACATCGGTGAGCGGATCATCGAGGTGCTCGGCCCACAGTTGGTCAAGGTGCTCGGGTTCGTCACCGGGTTCTTCACCGAGGACCGGCTGCTCGGGATTGTGGCCGCGTTCGGTCGGGTAGCGAAGGGGATCGGCAAGGCGCTGGGCACGGTCGTGTCGAGCCCAGAGTTCTTGGGCGCCGTCACCGCGATCGTCGCCTCGGCGGGCTTCATCGCCGTCCAGTTCTTGGCTGGTCTCGCCCAAGGGCTGGCTGTCGGTTTGCCTCGCACGTTTGCTGCTCTCGGCGACCTGATCGGCCCGCTGTTCAACAGCCTGCTCAAAGCCGCCTTCAACCCCAAGACGATCGCCAAGGCGATCCTCGCTGGGTTTGCCCTGGCAAATATAGGGGTAGCCCTGTTCAGGACGTTGCAGCGTCCGATGGCAACGGCTGGGACGCAAGCGGGACAGGAGGCCGGTAGGAGATCCGGCCTGGCATTCGCCAAGAACTTCGCTTCTTCGACGAAGGGCGCTGTCACTGGGGCCGCATCACGCAACCAGTTCGCCACCGGGCTATTTGGTGGGGTCGGCGCGCTTGAGAAGGCCGCAGCGACCGAGGCTGCCAAAGCAGGCCGGGCGGTCCTCAAGGAACAGAAGATCATGGCGGGGCGGCTCCGTGCGCTGGGGATCAAATCGCCTCCGCTTCTCACCGCTGGCGGGGTGGCGAACCCCGCTGTCAAGGAAACACTCAGGAATATCACGACACAGCTTGGGGTGGCTGGCACTGCCGGTGCAGTTCTGAGGGGGAACCTGAAGCAGGTCTTCGGCGACATTGGGGCTGTCGGCAAGTCGTCTGCGTCTCTGTTCCGTTCCGGGTTCACCGATGGGCTCAGTGGTGTACGCCTAGCGTTCTCGAAACTGCGGACCGACCTCGGCACCACCATGCGGAACATCGGCCGAGACCTGAAGGCCATCAGCGTCGGAGCGGGCCAGGCAATCGGCGGGGCGCTTCTCGCCGGTATCGGTGGGGTTCTGTCGGGCCGTCAGCTTGGGGCAGCGGAAAGCAAGACGGATGCTGGGCTTGGTTTGGCTGGCCTGTTCGCATCCGCCCTGTTCGGTGGGGCGGCGGTCGGTGGTGGCCTTCAGGGCGCTGCGGTGGCTGGCACGATCCTGGCGCTCGGTGGCATCGCGGCGGTCATGGAGCGGAGCGGCAGGAAAGCGAAAGAAGCAGCCGAACGAATCGACATTTACAAACAGGCCATTCTTGACGCGAAAGATGCCGCTGCAGCAAACACAGATCTTGGACAACTCCTTGAAGACGCTCTTGTCGGGGCTTCCCAGGAGACCCGCAACGTCCTGAGCACGTTCGGGTTCGACGTCCAGGAGTTCATCAGAATCTTGACGTCAGGCGAGTTGGCGGGCCGTCCTGTCTCCGACGCGCTCGCAGCCGCTATGGGCCTAGACCCATCAGCCTTCAGGGACAACGTCCTCGGGCCGGGCGCCAGGGAAGAACTCGTGCGGATCGGCAGTGATTTCGCCAACGCTGTCGCCGCGGGATGGGATGAGCAAGATTTCCGAGATCGGATCAACCCCGATCCAGTACCGATCGACATACCGTTCATCTTGCAGTTCCCTGGCGAGGGGGTCGGCGGCAACTTGGGCGACTTCATCGGCCCGCAGGTAGATCAGATAGACGAGGCGCTGCTCCGTATCATCCCGACCAGCGAGAACGTCGGCACCGCTCTGGAGCTGCTCAACCAGCGACGTCTCGAAGATCTCAATGCGCAACTGTCGGACGTGACCGGCGAACTTGACCTCGTGAAAGCAGCCGCCGACGAGGCTCGCGCCGGGTTGTTTGAGCTGCTCACTGGCGGCTACCAGAACTCATTCCAAGAGACCCTCGACAACGCAGTCGTAGCTATCCCAGGGATAGCTACATCCCTCCAAGAGGCGTTCACCATCGACGGGGACGAACTCCAGGCTGCGACGATCGGCGGCATTGTCGGGAACTTCAGGAATGTGATCGCTGGGGCCATCGCAAAGTTCCGTGAAGAGAACCCGCTGGTGACCGACCCTGTTCAGATTCGGACGGCTCTGGCGCCGCTTGAAGGCGTCATCGACGAAATCACGTTCACAGACGCAGAAGGCGTAAAGGTTGGGCTGCCAGCCGACGTCAAGAAGGAGCTAAACCGGATCTTGTCTGAAGTGCTCGGCGAGGATGGGTTGGAAGCCGCACTCGACCTCATCTCAGGCTTTGAGGAGGAGGCGAGACTGCTCCAGGAGCAAGCCGACAAGATCAAACTGAAGATCAACGCGGATGTCATCTTCACGAACCGACAGGTCAACGACGCTCTCAGAGAGCTGTTCCCGGATACGCCGTTCAGGTTGCTCACCGCTGAAGAAACGCTCGCAGCCCAGCGAGATGCGCTCGCGTCGCAGACGTCCGTCGACCCGCAAGTCTCGGCCTTGAGCGAACTGGTAAACCAGCCTGACTTCGTGGAAATCGTCAGGCTCCTGAGACTTGAGGCCAACAATCCGCCTGCGTTCTTTCCCGGTGGTTTGGGGCCAGCAGATCAGCCTCCGATAGACCAGTCGGTAACCATTGAGAACATCAACATCAACGGTGCAGAGCAACCTGTTGCAGTCGGGAGCGAAGTCATCCGACAGTTCGTCAGGTACGGCCAGACTGGCAAAGAGCGATGACGCGGCGCATGGATGCAGGGAAGTAGGGTTGGACGGCGATGGCAGGTCTCAGTAGCTTCGACTGTGAAGGGGTCCTCACCATTGGTGGGATCTCGATGAACCGCGCTGCATGGGCTGTCGTCGGCGACGAAACAGGTGTCGGTGGGCTGCTGCCGCTGTGGATCCAAACCGAACAGCGAGGCCAGGACCGTCTCCTCCCCGGAGCAGTCGGTGTGATCGCCTACCGGCGCAGAGAAACCGTCACCCGTCACGACCTTCGCATCCTCGTCGTCGGCGACGTCGACCAGGCCGGAACACCTGTCGCTAACGCAGCCCAAGGGCTGGCGGCGAACCTGGCGTACCTCGAAACGAACGTGGTGCAACCCACCAACCTGACCGACGGGACCCGCGCCGCGACTCTCACAGTCCCAGGTTTGGCAACCAGATCAGCCAACATCCACGTTCTCGGGCTTATCCCGACGACGTATCGGCTGAACTCTGCCGGTTCGATCTTCATCGGCACACTCCAGATCAGCATCCCGTCCGGCCGGTTCGTCTAGGCTCGGTGACTGATGAGCGACATCTATCCATCCGCAAGGGAACTCGCTGCGACCACCGGCATCGGGTGGGCCTCCAGCAACATCAAGATCGTCCTTGTCGATGTCGCATATGTGTACGACCCCGCCCACGACTTCCTCAATGATGTCGCAGCCGGGGCCCGAGTAGCGACGTCAGGGAACCTCACCAACAAGACGACCACCAACGGGGTTTGCGACGCCGACGACGTATCGTTTGCTGCCCTGAGCGGCGACGATGTGACCGGGATCATCGTGTACGTCGACTCTGGCGTGGAGGCGACATCGAGTCTGCTCGTCTACTACGACAGACTGTCGACCGGGAGCCTCATCAACTTCTCGCCAGGTGGCCTCGACGCTACCGTCAGGTGGTCGAACGGCTCCACCAAGATGTTCCAACTGTAGGAGGTCGCCATGCCAACCGCTACGGCGAACCAGGCGACCGAAACAGATCTGGCTCTCCCGTTTGCCGTCTTGAAGACGGTGGCGTTGAATCAGGCGTCCGAAACAGATCTCGCCCTCCCGATCACGCCGGACATCAGTCCTCTCGTTCTCCAGGCGTCCGAGACGGACACGGTGCCAGGCGTCCTTGGTGTTCTCAAGACGAAAGAGTTCCTCCAGGCATCGGAGACTGATTCTGCGTTGGCGTTCACCGCTGTGCGCGGGATCTCGATCGGCACGATCGCCGCCCCCGGGATCATCGGCCCGTACATAGCGCAGGGCCCGTTGCCGCCCGACGTGATCGACGTGATGACGATCCCGAGCAAGTCGACCGTCACCGGCCCAGTATGGATCGCGAACGACGACTCCGACCCGTACGTCCCGGTGCTTTCGTTGCAGCTCCTCGAAGCGCAAGGCGAAGTGGTGGTCGCAGGCGACCCGCTTGCCACAGCGTTCGGGGTGACATGGTTCGATGAGCTGAACGGCCCTGGTTTCGGGTCGCTCCAGATCCCTCTGTCCGAGACGGCAGCCGTGGCCGAACTGACACCGTTCCGACTGGTCCGCTGTTTCGTTGGCGGCGTCATGGCGTTCACTTGGCAGATCGAGAATCAACCCAAACTCCTCTCCATCAACGACGACGAAGAGTACGGCCAGATCGTCGAAGTCAGAGGTCGTGGTTGGGCATCTACTCTCGACGACGCGATCGTGTATCCGCCGATCCCGATCGGGGAGACATCTTCGGATCTGACGGCTTCCTTCCTGGGATCAGAGCGAGTGTTCTCGTTCGCATCGCCTGACTATCCAGATGTGTGGGGCAACCCGAACCTGTGGCCCTTTGTGCTTCATGCTGGTTCGGCTCTCCCGTCGGACGAGTTGCAGCCGTGGAGGTACGAACGGGTCGAGACAAGCGAAGACGTGTGGGAGAACCTGCCTGCGCCTGTCGGATGGCCGTGGTCCAGTTCGGAGGCGTATGTGTATGCGCTTGCCGATCCGACTGTTTGGAAGTCGCATTGGATCTGGCCGACCACGAACGTATTCGAGGTTGGTTGGGCGTTCTTCATCGGCGATTTCTTGTACCCGGATCCGGCTCGGCCGCTGACGATCACAACGACCGCCGACAATATGTTCACGATGTTCATGGACGGAACACCTGTCCTGGGCGAAACAGAAGACGCCCACATTTGGAAAGGTTGGAAAGAGGTCACCCCTGGGGTGCCGCCTGACCACATAGTTCGCGTCGCCTGTGTCGTGGAGAACATCCCGTGGAGTGCCGGTTCCAACCCGGGCGGCTGGCTGCTCGCCATGATGTATAACGACGACGCTGGAACGATCGAAGACATCGCGATGGTCACCAACGGGGCGTGGCGCGCGATCTACTCACCATCGGTTTGGCCCGGGTGGACTGCCGGC
>Ga0307378_10007741_pt1 | contig 14395 bp, 10 predicted proteins | sample UN1MG_FD_202238 | JGI IMG/M metagenome (GOLD analysis project Ga0307378, IMG submission 202238) | Soil microbial communities from Risofladan, Vaasa, Finland - UN-1 | ecosystem: Environmental > Terrestrial > Soil > Coastal area > Acid sulfate soil | place: Finland: Risofladan, Vaasa | collected...
TGACACCCGGTATCTTCTTCACCTCCTGCCTCACATCCTCGATGATCTCTTTGTCGCTTCTTTTCCTCTCCCCGAGCTCAACGAGCGTGATCCATATCTGCGCGCGGTTCGAAGCCTCTGTTCCGACCATCTCCCCGCTCCTCCCCACCTGGGAGAAGGTAACGTCGCGCTCAGGAACCCTCTCCTCCAGGATGTTGTATATCCTGTTTACTGCCCGCCTCGTTGAATCGATGTCCGCACCTACCGGTGTCCTGATGTCGAGCTGGATGAATCCCTCGTCGGACTCTGGCATGAACTCAACCCCTATCACCCTGATGAGCACTATCGAAACGCCGAAAACCACAATCACCATCGCCACGAACCACCCCCGGTGAGCGAGGGCCCACCCGAGGACCGACTTGTAGAACCTGTCGAAGGAGCGTAAAACCTTGCCCCTCGCCTCGAGCTCCTCTTCGACGTGGAGAAGCGATGTCACCTTTCGCTTGATCTTCACCCTTTTTACCTTCGAAGAAAGCATGGGAACCACGGTCAGGGCGACGAGGAGTGACGAAAGAAGCGAGAACGTGACCGTGAATGCGAGATCCTTGAAAAGCTCGCTCGCCATGCCCTGTATGAAAAAAACGAGCGGAAGGAACACCGCGATCGTCGTGAGGGTGGAGGCAATGATCGCGTTGGACATCTCCGCCGAGCCGAGCTTCGCCGCCTCACTCGGTTTTGCACCGAACTCGCGGTATCGAAAGATGTTTTCCAGCACGACGATGGAGTTGTCCACAAGCATGCCTATCCCGAGCGCCAGTCCCCCCAGAGACATCATGTTCAGGGTAAGCTTGAACAGATACATGAATATGAACGTCACTATTATGGACAGCGGTATCGATACGGATATGATGAGGGTCGTCGGAATGTTCCTGAGAAAGAAAAGGAGAACGATGATTGCGAGCGCGCCGCCTATGAGCGCAACCTGCCATACGTTGTTTATCGAATCCTTTATGAAGTCGGAGGGGGCGTAGAACTTCTGTATTTTTATATCGGGAGGCAGGTAGGTCCCGAGCTGCTCGATCTTCTTTTCGATGGAATTCGCGACCTGCACCGTGTTTGTGCCGGACTGCTTCTGGATGGTCATGATGATCCCGTCTTCCTGTTCCACCAGGGCATCCATGTCTGTTTCGACGTAGCCGTCATAGACATCCGCGACGTCCTGGAGATAAATGGGAACGCCGTTTTTGTTTGAAACAGCGACGTTCTCGATCTCCTCGATGCTCCTAAACTTTCCTACGGTGCGCAGGGCGTAGGTGGCGCTCCCCTCAGTGACCTTGCCCCCGGAGATGTTGATGTGCTCCGCCCTTATAATAGATATGATTTGATCAACCGTAAGGCCGTACGAGGCGAGCAGCGTGCGGTCGAGGTCTATGTGGACCTGGCGCTCCTTTCCTCCCCATATCTGTACGTTGGCGACTCCGTCGATCTGCTCGAAGTTGCTCTTGATGTTGTTCTCCGTCATATACCGCAGGCTCTTGAGGTCGCGCTGACCCTCGATGATGAGGATCATGATCGGAATCATCGAGGGGTCGAACTTGAAGAGCACCGGCTGGCTCGCTTCATCGGGCAGATAATCACGGATGAGATCGAGCTTCTCCCGAAGCTCGGCCGAGGCCTCTCCCATATCGGTCCCCCACTCGTACTCTACGGTGACGACAGACTGCCCCTCCTGCGAGTTCGATGTGATCTTCTTCACGCTGCTCGCCGCGGCAGCGGCATTCTCGATTACCTTGGTGATGTTCTCCTCGACCTCCTGCGGTGCAACGCCTTCATGACCCGTGAATACCGCGATGACCGGAAAAGAGATGTCAGGTATCAGATCGATAGCGAGTTTCGATAGAGAGAAGATCCCGAGCACGATGAGGGCGAGGAATATCACGATGGTGGTAACAGGTCTGTTTACTGAAAGATCCGAGAGCTTCATTCAATCTCCTCCGTAATGTTTACCTCGTCACCTGTGTTGACGTTCTGCTGGCCTATGACTATGACAGTGTCTCCGAGCTCGGCGCCTTTGCTCACCGAGATGAGGTTGCCTTCTCTTATGTCGATCTCGGGCTCGATCATGACGGCCTTATCGTCCTTCACGAGGAAGATCACGTCTCTGCCGTCTCTGTCGATAATCGCCTGTAGCGGCACGACCAGAACGTCATTCTTGCGCCGGATGACGATCTTTACATCACCGAACATCCCCGGTTTGAGCGTGTTCCGGGGATTTGCGATCTCGATTTTTACCTCCTGGGTCCGCGACAACGGGTCTATAACCGGGCTCATTCTCGAAACGCGGCCGTAGAACCTCTTGTCCGGATAGGCGACCACCGAAATCTCCGCCTCGAGGCCCCTTCTGATCTTGTATATATACCGTTCGGGAACCTTCACTACAAAGTTTACGGTGTCCATGTCCACGATCTGGAGAAGCGGGGCCTGAGGTGTGCCGTATGCCCCTACCTCCGCTATCACGCTCTTCACTATACCGTCTATCGTCGACTCCACGGGTGTTGGTGCATAGGTAAGGCCGGCCTCGCTTCTGTCGATGTGGAGGAGCACCTCGCCCTTTGTCACACGATCCCCCTCTCGTACGAGGATATCCTTCACCTTACCCGGTACCGTGGAAAATATGTTGACCTCGGTTACTGGGACGATCTCACCGTTGAATACGAGCGATTCCGATATATCCGCCTTCCTCACCTCTGAGACCGCCACAGGTGTCGCTGTTTCGAGCACCTCTGCGCCTTTTTTCTGCAGTATATCAAGCTTGCCCTCGTACCTGAAATATGCGATCCTTCCAAGCACCCCGAGGACCCCGAGTATGACTATGACAATAATGACTGCTTTCAAGCCCTTTTTCATGCTTCCTCCTCACTCCTGATAAAAGATCATCTTTAAAGCTGATCTTTAAAATCGTCGACCCCCACCGCATTCATGAGATCGAAGAGAGCTATCTTATGATTATATACCGCCTGCAGGTAGCCGAGCTTAGCGTTGTTCAGCCCGATCTGCGCGTCTTTGAGCTCCATGCTCGAGATAAGACCGTTTTTGTACCGCTGAAGAGCGGAGTCGTAGAGTTTCTGTGCGAGCTCTATCCCCTTCTTTCCCGATCCGATCTTCGCCCACTCTTCTTCTATCTTCAGAACAAGGTTCTCAATATTGAGCCTGATACCGCTCTTCACGGAGCTCAGCTGAAGATCGAGATTTTCTATATCGAGCTCACCCTTCGCTATGTCCGCGGTCTCCTTGCTCCACGGGAAGAGCGCCGAAAGAGGCATCGTGACGCTTATGCCGATCGTGAGATTGCCGTCCCAGGAATCCTCGCCCCAGTACTTGTTATCTCCTGTACTGGTGTCAAAACCGCTGGTGAGCATATAGTTCGCAAATGCCCCCACCACCGGCTTGTTCGCGGCCTTTGTGATCTCCTGCCGGGTCCGCTGCAGTGCCGTGTTCCTCTGGAACTGACGGATCTCATACTTATTCGACATCGCTCCGTCGATGAGCTGCTTCTTTTCGGGCTCGAAGAATTCAGGCGTGAGAGAGCCGATAAGCTCGATATCGAACTCTCCGTCCCCCTCTATGCCGAGGAGATCCATCACAGCGAGGAGGGTGAACCTCAGTCGGTTATATGCGGATATGACTGTAGGGTTGAAATTTTCAACGTCAGATTCAGCGGAGAGCACCTCGTACTCCGGAGAGAGACCGGCCGAGAACCTCTTTCTCGTCACATCGAGAGCCTCCTTCTTGTGCATGAGGGTCTCCTCCTGTACCGCAAGAACCTCCTTCGCCAGTATGTAGCCGTAGAATGCTTTTTTTATCTCTATTATGAGCTTTCTCTGCTCCTCTCCGAGGTCCAGCTTGGCGAGGTCCGCACCATCCTCTGCGAGCTTTACCGCATTATTGATCTTTCCCCATGTGAAGACGGACTGCCTCACGTCGACAGAGAGCGATATCGGATCGGATGCAGCCGTGTATGCAGACCCGAAACCGAGATCCATCGCCGGCTGTTCGAAGAAGTGCGTGTATGTCGCGGTAGTGGATACCGACGGATAATACGAGGCCTTCGCGGACTTAACTCCTGCCTCTGCAGAGTACACGGACACCGCTTTCGCCTTCAGGGCCGTGCTGTTCTGGAGACCGAGTCCGATCGCCTCCTCGAGTGTAAGCCTCATGGTCTCGGCACCGAGAAGCTGTGCCCCCATGAGGAACAGGAGTGACACCACAGGAACTGTACATCGCTTCACCCAAGCCTTCATATCTCCTCCATTGTTCACACGGACCGCTAAACATCCCTGTTCAATCCGCTTTGATCACCGGCTATCACATGCCGCTGACGCCTTCCATGATCCCTTCGAGCAATATCTTCATGATTGTATCTACTTTTTGTTCTATATCGATTTCCTGGTCTTCCGGCTTGAATCCGATCTGGTCCAGTGCGGACTCCATCATACCGAGGTAGCCGTATACGATCTCCTCCGCTTCGATATCTTTCCTGATAAGCGCCTCACTCTGCGCAGACTGTACTATTTGTGTAAGATACTGCACGAGCTCGAGTCTCTTATCGCTGATAATGGAGAAAAGGTTCTCGTGATCACCGAGCAGGTTTGTTCCCATCGCAGTGCGTATCAGCCCGAAGAATTCAGTATTCTTCGCAAAGTACTCGAGTTCGGTATACGCGATGCTCCTCATCACCTCGAGGGGCCCCATCGACTTCGAGATGTTCTCCCGCATAATTTCAACAAGCCTGTTTATGACGAAGAGAATAGTGCTCGAAAAGAGGTCCGCCTTGTCACGAAAATAGAGGTACAGCGTTCCCTTTGCGATCGACGCCTCACGCGCGACCTCCTCGAGCGCGGCAGGGCTGTATCCCTTCCTGGAAAAAACCTTCAACGCAGCCTGCATTATCGTATTTCGCTTCTGCTCTCTCTTTTCGTCCTCATCACCTTTTATCATGGCTCGATCCATACCTTTTAAATGACTGACCGTTCAGTCATTTAATATAATTCACTGTAAAAAAATCGTCAATAAAATTTTAACTGTTCATCGCAAAAAAAATTCGTTATACCTTATATGCCCGCTGCAGGCGGGACGGAGGCACAATGTGCTAGACCTTTTCAAGCTGCCCAGGCTTTACTGGAAAAGACTCGTACTGTGGGGTTTTCAGCCGTTCTACATCAGATACTTCAAGCTGAAAGCAGTGGGGCTCGAGAATGTTCCGAAGGAGGGCTCGTGCCTCATCGTAGCGAATCACAGCCACCTTCTCGACCCCTTCTTCATCGGGGCCCTCATCAGGCGCCCCATATTCCAGATGGCGTCAAACGAGTTCTTCAGGAAGCCGCTCGTTCGGCGGTTCATGTGGGCCATGGGTGCATTTCCGAGAAAGAAAGGTTTCACGGACTTCAAATCGATAAAACACGCTATTCATATCGTGCGGGAAGGGCATCCGCTCGTGATATACCCTGAGGGGGGCAGGAACTGGGACGGCGAGACCCTACCGATACTGCGCTCCATAGCAAAGCTCGTAAAGCTGCTCGGAGTCCCTCTCGTCACTGTAGTTTCGAAGGGCAACTATATCACATACCCGCGCTGGGCAGACAAACGGAGGAAATCCCCCATCGTCATTCACTACTCGAAACCGGTCATCTTCGGCAGAAAGTCTACGGACGACGAGATCATCGAACATATCCGAAAGGGAATCTACAACAACGATAACTACACCGACGTCAAACGGATAAGGGGAAAGAACCCGGCACGTGGACTTTGGAGGCTTCTATGGAGGTGTCCGAACTGCAGAACGATCGACGCGCTTAGTGAAAGTGATGGACGGTTCCTGCGCTGCTCCGAATGCGGAAAACGGTATGAGGTGGACCTCCGCTGCAGCATGAGAGAGGAGGGAGACGGAAAGTGGCGAGCCATAAAGGAATACTCTGATACGATGTTCAGAGAGGAGGAGGTTACACCGCTCGCCAACGAGAGAGAACTCGAGCTCGCCCCAGATGAGCAGATATACCTGCGCTCCAAAAAGGTGGAACTCCTGCACGAGCCGGTATACCCGAATCTGGAGAAGGAGGGAGACGGTATACTCTATCTCACAGACAGAAGGCTCATATTCGAGAACGAAGAGAACGGAGCCGTAACATCCTACCCGTTCGAGCTGATACGGGGAAGATCCACAGAGAGGAACAACATCTTCCAGGTCATAATGGAGGAGGACATCGCAAGGTTCATCATGTCCGAGGAGAGCTGCTACAAGTGGGAGGTTGTATACGACCACATAAGACGCAGGGGCGGCTACAAAGACGAGGAGTATTGAACCCCGTTCATTACTATTTGGAAATGTTACGAGTTACGAGATACCAAATAAAGTAAAAAGCGAGCCTCTCTCCCTGATAATACGGGGAGACCTCTTCTTAAGCCTATTGTAATGTTTTATCCAGGTCACCCTATGACTGCCTTTTACACATTTGAGAGCTTTCATCACGTAATTTTTTATTTAGGCCTCCCTATAACTGCCTTTTACACATTTCAGAGCTTTTATCACGTAATTTTGAGATAGGGTCTATTATTTACGGTGAGAAAAGCGCCAAAAGCCCCCTTACTTACAGTTTGCTGTTGGTCATGAGAAACGGGGATTGAAACCCCCATTCATATGTGATAAACGGGGTTACACAGGAAGCCGCATACGCAGTACCTCAAATCCCTCGAACCGTCCGACAGGCAGAAAACACCCCTCCATTCCCTTCGGAGCGTAGGCAAGAACCTCCCCGGTGACGTAGAAGTTCCCAGGCTCCCCGAACTTTCTTCCGAGGTTGAAAACCGTGTTGACGGAATCCGACACGATAGTGCCGGTATCCCCTATACGGCGGTATACGGTATTTCCCAGATGTAGGCAGATGCTGAACGACAGCAGGGTATTGAAATGCGGGTTCTCGACACTGTATACCGTACGAGAGAGCATTAACCCGAAGCACATCAGTACGGCTTCACAGCGCCTGCCGTCGAATGGGAAGAGGACAATTCCCTCGAAGTCGTTCCACATCCACACCTTTCCGTTGTTCTGGGTAACAGTCCGCTCCACATACGACCTGAACGAGTTATCGGCCGCACCAATGAGGTCGTCAGAGAGGGTACGCATGAGCTGTCTTTTATCCTCGAGCTCGATATACATGAGACAGAAAGTATACTCTTGTCCCGACCGCATCCTCCGCCAGTCACTCCCTGAAAGTATGTAGCCGTCTTCCACTAGGGTCTTTTTATGACTCCCCGCATCTTCCAGCATCTGAGCTCTCAAGGCCAGCGCACCGCGCACCCTTCGCGGAGTGATCTGGCCGTCGAACGACCTACCGACATAATCGCTCGCCCCGTCAAGGAAGAGCGTTCCTATGTCGCACACGCTGCCTTCCGGATCGACTATGCCGTACCTGCGCTTTCCGTAGACCTTAAGGTATTTCAATATCCGCTCTTTGGACTCCCTCCCGTATCCCGAAACATCCACGTAGACAAAGGCTTCCCTGGGCGCCTCTTTCAGCCCTCTCTTGAGGCTGGAACAGGGCAGGAGGGAGAAATCGACCGCCCTGCTTCGCTGAAGAGGCAAAAAGCGCTCTTTCATCTCCTCACTGTCAGAAAAAAGGATCACGTTCATCTATATTTCCCACTTCAGCCTGTAGTAGTAATAGTACGGAGGGTTCTCCTGTTCACCCGTCCGTTCGAGCCGGTTCGTAATAAGATGGTCAATGTACATGCACACATTGCTCGAGATGGTAACGCAGTCCGGCTTTGTGCTCTGAGCTTCAATGTTTGCAAGTCTTTTCAGGGTTTCGCTCTCGGCGTCCTCTATATTGTGCCTGAACTTACAGGGCCCTGAGTCCACCGCTATTCTCACTCTTAAGGGGACATTGAGCTCGCTTTTGATGAGGTTATAGATGTAGAGCTCGTGGATTATCTCCATGGCGCTCAGCACTGCATTGTTGTTGCGCCCCGAAAAGTAGAAGGCTATCAGAACACCGTCTCCCTCCCAGTTCCAGATTCTCCCGTTGCGCTTTTCCACGGCATTTTGCACGATCCGCCGAAGGTCTTTATAGGTTTGATGAACTACTTCGGGACTGTTTTGACGCACGAGCTGTGAGCTCCCTACTATATCGAGACGAAAAAACGTGAAGATATACTCGCCGTTCTCCCGTAAGACACCCCAGTTTTTTGTCTTGGCGATGGAGGGGTCCTCGAAGAACTGGTTCGATTCCTTATCGTACACAAGTCCGGAATTGTTGATCTCTATGAGAATTTCTCTGAGATACGGAATCCTGTACTTCCTTCCCCTGAAGTAGTAATCCCGCATCCTGATGAGCAGGACGATGAGGTCCAGGAAAAGCTCTCTTGATGTGAGGTCGTATACGATCTGGCGCGCAGCATCCTTGTTCGGTATCGAGATGTTCGTTGGAAACCCGGTGCGCTCGAACAGATCGTAGTTCTGAATGAGCCGTCTTGCGAGATGGCTCATGGTATGAACGTCCATCGACTCGGCGAGTGCTCTTATGGCCAGATTGGTGAGTCTCGAGTTGACGCGCATCACACCGCCTCTTCGCACAACGGATACGATATGTAGTTTAATTTTACCGGCTCAAAATGTCAAGACGGCCATACCCTACTGGTTTTGAACAAGCTCCTGATAGATCTCGATTATCTCCCCGGCGTAACTCTCCTCAGACTCGACGTGTCCCCATCCCTTGGCCGTCTGGAAGATACCGTCCATGGCTGTGTCGTGGTAGCTCCTCATGATGTGAGGTATACCCCGCTGTGTCAGTACCGAGTCGATAAGCTGAGCCTCTACATCGTTTTCTAAGACGAGAATCTTTTTCAGTGGTCCCACCTTCCCTCCTGTCTCGTACCGTGGCCTTCGCACCAAACGAGGATGTTCTCCCGGGCGGCTTCGTTGTTATTTCAGCCGCCCACAGTGCCGACGTTGTAAAATAGGCCGTTTCTCTTTGAGTTCAGCCTGCTGCTCTATTCTGCTCCTGATGTCCCAGGGAGAAACGCTGCCTGGCTTAGGGTTCATCCTGCTGCTCTATTCTGGTCTCACATATCTTCCACGCTCCATCTTCCCGCTTCAGTGTAGTGACGATAGTATGGTCCGACCACACGACAGGCCCTTCGAGGTTCTCCTCATATATGAGGAATGCCTGCGCCTCGCTGTCATTGTGTTCAACGACCTCGATAGAATCGGGAACCGACAGAACCGGTTCACCCGGATTCAGCATATAAATCTTTTTCCCGTCTCTGTCGTACGCCTCTATCCATACATAATCGGTGAGCTCCTGTGCCTTGACGGAACAGAAGCCTTTCCTGAAGATACCAAGCACATCGTCCCTTGAAGTCATATGCTCCCTGTTATCCCACACCACAAGTTCCAGAGAGAGCGCATACTCTATCGCTTTTACTATCTTTTCAGCTTCTCTCTGTTCGAATTCCAATACCGATGCACGCGCTCTTTTTTCTTCCTGTTCGGCCGCCGCGCCGGGGGCCTTTTGTTTTGCCGCGCTTTTCGGAAGCTCTATTGTCGCACATCCTGATACTGCTACTACCGCTACCGACAGCAGCACGATAAAAATCGTCTTCATTTCTCGATAAGTCCTTTCATAGTCTCCCTCACAACGGCGAGGGTACCATCAATGTTCTTTTAAGCTTCTGCACGCTGTGCTACCGTACTCAGCACGAACGAACCGATTAATGAAACTCCGATCTTCCCCTACTCGATTCTTTCAAAACCGCCGATTGTGTGCCCTTCCTTGGAGGGACCCTTCCCCGGAAGGACCTCTCCCCCTGCCTGCCTCTTCCGGGATCAACGGCCCCCACCTCTTCGTCCAACTACCCCGTCGAAACACCCCGATACCGCCTTTGAGAAGAACCTCCAGGGGAATAACGGCCCGGTTTTCCGTATATATGTAATATATTCTATCCCGACCCTCTTTTTCAACTCCTTTTCCTCTTTCCGAAGATTGAGGGTCATGAGAGAGAGCACGAGATACGCAAGGTAGATCGGATGCTACACCAGTCTATATGGACCTGTGGTGACAAGTTTATGGTCCTTTTTGATCAATACGGTGCTCGAGTAGTTTTCCCCCAGCGCCCTGTGGGAAATGGCAATGATGAAAACCGCCCCTGTCCCGCCTGCTCGATAGCGGGAAAGACGAGGTAAGGAAGAAGAAGAGCGGGGCCGAACAGAATTAAAGGATTCGGATCGAGCGTCGCGAAAACAGGAGGTATTACCGTCTGTGAGCGACCGAGCTTCAGCGTGCTTCAAGAAAACCGGTTTCAGGATGCAGAACGTTACTTCAGCGCTCCGAACAGTATGGAATCGGATCCAGTATGGAATCGGATCCAGGATGGCGTCGGATCACTGACATTGTGACGGGCTGCGCCTATGGTGGAGTTTTCGGCTGGTGCCGAAGTTCCAGTTATTGCCTGTCCGCAGCTCCTGAGAATCGAACTCAGGAAGAAACTCAGCCTCAAGGCGTCTTGTTCCGCCCTTCACCAATCATCCCAGACCCGCCTGGGTTGTGCAAGCTGCCCGCGGTGCACCCTGCCTTTGGCTTCAGCTGCGATCGGGTTGGTCAACGCCGGTCACCTATATAAATTTTCGTGCATCCCGGAGCTTTAGATTAATCAAATTATCGTTCTCATCATACATATTATTTGACCCTTTTGGAAAGTCGGGTGACGAAAACCCTGAAAAAATAATCCAGTAACTCGATGACCGATATCGGGTTCCCTGGATTACGTATTTACTATGAGCCGGAAAGCCGTCTCCTTTTCCATATTGATTTTTGAGATGTGGAAGCTGGCGGCGAGTCGAGGCACACCCTGCGAAACAGGGAGGCTGTAGATCATCCTCTTAGTGGGGCTTTCTCATAAATTGCATAGCAAGGGGTTTCGATGTAAAAAATAATGTTTACGGTGAAAAAAGCGCTAAAATACCCATTCCTTCGTAAAGGAATGGGTATTGACCTTCCTATTACGATCGCACATAAGGAATGGGGATTAAAGCCCCGTTACTTACAGTTTGCTGTTGGTCATGAGAAACGGGGATGAGTGCGGTTTTCTCGTAGTTGATTAACGGCTTTGCGGTATATTATATAAGTGTATGGAGAGAAAAGCGCCAAAAGCCCCGTTACTTACAGTTTACTGTTGGTCATGAGAAACGGGGATTAGCCGTCTTCGGGGCCGGTTGAAACATGCGATTTTTATAGGTCAGAGCCTCTGAAGTAGCGGCAGAACTCATCCGTGAGAGGCGTACGTTCCATTCTTCAGGTATCTCTCTTTTCGTAAGTATTCCCTGTACATACGCGCCGCTCGATAGTAGTTCTCGGTGTTATGATATCCGCTCTCTATATCAGCCCTGTACAGATCGAGGAGGTTCGGAAAATAGGGGGACCGGAAGAATTTCTTCAGCCTTCCCTCGGGCAGACAGTCGAGGCCCCCGAGAAGCATATGGTATCTCACGAGGAAGAGTACCTCCTCCGTATCCTCCCTGCTGAAGGAGAAACGGTTCAGTACCTTCTTTGCAATGACTTTGCTTGCTGAGGAGTGATCAGGAAAGGGCAGAGACGTTCTTCCGTTCTCTTTTGTCACCGCCTTTCCCGTATCATGGAGAAGTATCGCCATCATGAGGTTCCTTTTCGGCTTCTTTACACAGTTTAGGCAGTTAAGAGTGTGGAGGAACCCGTTCCCCTCTGGATGGTGCTCCTTATCTTGATCGACACTCTTCAGCGCCGCGAGCTCGGGGAAAACAGTGTCGACGATCCCCCACTCATCGAGCATTCTGATGGATCTGTACGCATAGGCGGATGTCAGCGTTTCCACGAAATCCTGCGCGATAGCAGGACTCATTCGTTCGTAGGCCGCAAGTGATTCTTTCTGTTTCAGATATTCGTCGAGCTCTCCGTCCACCTCGAACCCCGTTTCACTATAGACCTTGGCGGTCTTCAGCGCGAGAAGAGGAAATTCCCGCTCCACAGCCTCAGGAGAAAGCCTTGTCCTGATCTGTCCTCTCTTCAGGAGGGAATACGCGTCGAGAGGATCGTAGAAGAGATCATCCTCTAAATCGTAGAAGAAGCCGTTGATGAGGAAGGGTGTGTGTGAGGTCGCCTTCCGAAGCGCCTTCCTCTTCAGCTCCGAATGGTTTGAGGCCTCCCGTTTTTTCTCGGGGAGCGCATCACTCACGTAGAACATAACGCTCCTGCCGCCGGTCTGCAGGCGGGCGTGCTCCTGATGTCCGTTCCTGAAACATACCTCCGGAAAGAGCCGTGACAGCTGTAAAAGGTCTGCATTGGTAAGAATTTTCAGAGAGGAGGGTTTTCTTTGGATCAGCATATCACGGGCAGTTTCGAAGGCGTAGAATGCCCAAAAACCGCTGTCGATCAGCAGCCGGGAACAGTATTCAGTGTTGACTTTCATTTTCAAAAATCGTCCAGATATATGTGCTACACCATATACTATAGTGTAAATTTTTGTGCAGGAGAAGCCTTTTAAACCGGGGCCTGCGGGATCAGTGCCTGAAGTGCCTCACGCCCGTGAAGTACATCGGCATACCGTACTCGTTGCAGACATCTATGGAATCCTGGTCTTTGATCGAGCCTCCGGGCTGGATGATCGCCACGATTCCGCTGTCAAGAGCAAGCTTTACCGCATCCGGTTTTGGGAAAAACGCGTCCGATGCCAGTACACTCCCCCTGCTTCTTTCGCCTGCCTTGTGGATTGCCATGAAGGTCGCATCCACCCTGCTCATCTGCCCTGCTCCGATTCCGACCGTCTTTGTCCCGCTGGCCAGCACGATCGCGTTGGACTTGACCCATTTAACAACCTTCCACGAGAAAAGAAGCGACCTTATGAGCTCGGCATCTGCGCTCTTTTTTGTAACGAGCTTCAGGCTGTCCTCTCCGACACTCACAAGATCTCTCTCCTGGACGAGAACACCGCCCAAAACCCTCTTCATATCGTAATCGTACAGATCTTCGGAAAAATCTCCTGTCTCGAGGATGCGAACATTCTTCCTTTCTTTAAAAACTTCAACGGCATCCGGCTCAAAACGAGGAGCGATCACACATTCGATAAATCCGGCCCCCATCACCTCCTGTGCCGTGCTCCTGTCTACGGTTCTGTTGAAACCGATTATGCTCCCGAAAGCAGAGACAGGATCGCTGGCCCATGCGTCGCAGAATGCCTGCTTCAGGGAGAGTGCCGTGGCAGTCCCGCACGGATTCGTGTGCTTTATCACGCTGCAGGCTGGCTCGTCGAAGCCCTTCACAATCTCGAATGCCGCCTCGATATCGAGTATGTTGTTGAAAGAGAGCTCTTTCCCCCAGAGCTTTTTTGCAGTTGACACGCCCTTTGCCTTGATCTCCGGGTCTGTATAGAAACTGGCGGCTTGGGCGGGGTTCTCACCGTACCGCAGGTCCTGCCTCTTCTTGAAATAGAAGTTTATCGTGTCCGGGAAACTCTCGCCGTCTTTCGCAAACACGGTCTGAAGATAACCCGAAATGATCGCATCGTAGTACGCTGTACGTTCAAAGACTTTCACAGCCATACGCCTTCGAGTCTCGAGCGAGATTGCCCCCTTCTCCTTCAGCTCCTGCAGGATCTCTTCATACTGATCGGGATCGCAGGCCGTGCATACCCACTGGAAGTTCTTTGCCGCCGACCTGAGCATGGATGGACCGCCGATATCGATCTTTTCCACAGCATCATCGATTCCGATTCCCCCCTTCTTTATCGTTTGTTCGAAAGGATATAAGTTTATCACCACGAGATCGAATGTCGTGACGCCGTTCGTTTCGAGCTGCCGCATGTGTTCGGTGCTGTCACGTCTCGCCAATATCCCTCCGTGGATCTTCGGGTGAAGGCTCTTCACCCTGCCGTCCAGGATCTCAGGAAACCCCGTATAATTGGAGATGAGCTGAACCGGTACTCCCGCATCGCGTATGGCGGTCGCGGTTCCTCCCGTAGAATAGATCGTGACATTTCTCTCGTGAAGGGACCGGGCAAACTCTGCCAGCCCTTTCTTGTCAGATACGCTTATAATTGCATTCTTCACCTTCAGGTCCATCTCATTCTCCTGTAAATATTTTCTTGGGGGATATGCACAAAAAAGACTATTTCTTCCGGTGTACAATGACGCTTCAAAGTGCAGAGGATCCTGCTACGATTCGCCAAACAGCTTATCGAATGCATCCCTGGCGCTCTGCCGCCTCTGTTCCGCCGAAGAGGATCCTCCGGCCGGGCCCTCCCCGGTCGGGGAGGGCCCGGCCCCGGACTCCTTGAACTCGAAGAACTCGCAGAAGTTTGAAGATTCCTTGTCGCGTACCGGATCGGTCCCGCT
>Ga0307378_10007742_pt1 | contig 14395 bp, 14 predicted proteins | sample UN1MG_FD_202238 | JGI IMG/M metagenome (GOLD analysis project Ga0307378, IMG submission 202238) | Soil microbial communities from Risofladan, Vaasa, Finland - UN-1 | ecosystem: Environmental > Terrestrial > Soil > Coastal area > Acid sulfate soil | place: Finland: Risofladan, Vaasa | collected...
CTGGTCTTCCATTTTGCATCGCATTATAGAGACTCTTTTTGATGGTTGTAGATAAGACCCGCGCTCTCATCTTTCTTTGTTCAATTAAACTGCTGGTTTGTTTGTGGATCAAGAATAGGATAAGTAACCCAAATGCTAATATCATTGTCGTTATGGTAAGGGTTAAGATTTTAAACTCCAGTCTGTTTCGAAACATTACTTTTCCTCTCTGCAATCTTGATGCTCTAAAGGGTATCTAACAAATAAGGTAGAGTCAAGTAAAGACTTGATTTCTTGAGGATATTTTAGGAAAATAGCGTCGGCAAGGTTGAATGAAAAAATCAGGATATGACTCTATTCGTCAATTTGGGCATTATCTCTTTCTTGATTTTGGTTCTCTTCTCCAATAATTTTTTCTATAAAGTTTTTAATTTCAGGCGTTATTTTCTTCCATTTAATTCCCATACCTGTGATATCTGTTGAGATGCTTCTGAGAACTTTTGCATCCAGTGTTAGGCTGCCTTTTTCTTCTCCTGCATCAATACTAATCGTTATATCTGTTCCTGGGGCTAAAATCTTTTCTGATTTTACAAAGACGCCACCTAGACTGATATTATCTAATAATGCGTCGATAGAAGAGAGTTTATCATCAATTCTTGTTTTTAAGTCAGTTTTAAATCTTGGATATTCTCTGGTTTCTCCTTGTCTGTATACATCTTTGAGTGTATCTACTATTTTTGTATCGCTTGTCCTTAATCGATTACTCAGGAACTTACAGATATTAATAGAGATAGATGGATATTCTTGCATAATCTCTTCGAATTCAAGCTTTCCTAAAATGAGTAGATTGGTTTCTGAATTTGTCTTAATCGTGGCAGACCTAGGAGCAGATTCTAAGAGAGCCATCTCTCCAAAATAATCACCTTCCTTTATATTTGCTAGGATCGTTGAATTAGGCTGATCGTAATTTTTAATAACAGATACCTCACCCGATGTAATAATATACATGGAATCTCCCTCATCTCCCTCTTTAAATATCACATGATCACCCTTGTTCTTTTTTTCCTCTGTGATACTGCTAATGGCTGCGAGCTCCCTTACCTTTAGATCAGAAAAGATAGGGACCTTTTTTAAAAACAATATCTTATCCATTGTTGACAACATATGATCGCCTCCTTTTTGTTCATCTTCTTCCTCTATATTTTTAAGGGCTAGTATACCTCTTTTCCTTTATAGCTTTTCCAACGAGATAGAGGGTACAAAGCCTGGTAGTTCTGCTCCCTTTTTCTAACAAACGTTTTAACATGTTATATTGATCGTCGCTTTTTAGACTCAATCTTTTTTTTGCGATATTGGTCCTTACATGATTGGGAATATCATCCAATAATGGTATGAGATCCCCTATCAACTTGGGGTTCATAAAGCTTTCCAAAGTTTCTATTCCCATTGCCAGCTGTGCTTTGTCTTTTGTCTTTAAACTCCTTTCAACGAGTCTTAATTTACCCTCTTTATCTAAAATTTTTAATATCTTAAATAGGGTCTCTATTATTTCATTATTTGTTTCTTTTAGGTGTTGGGTTAATAAAAGGACATAGCTATTTTGCTCTAACTGTTCTAATACGTCAATATCCAGGAGATTTTTATAAGCTGAGTTAATCTCTTTTTTAATGATATTAAAAAAATCTAAATTTTTTACCTCCACTCTCTGCAATATAGTCAAAACACCATTTCGAATAGCCCTTTTGTGAGAACCGAGGGCTTTGATAAGAAAGGGGATGGCTGTATCGCCAAAACGGGTTATGGACTTTACGGTTTCAGCCACAACGTTCTTGTTGCCATCACCCAGCATCTCTATTAATCTATTGAGAACTTCCTCTTGATTCATCCTCACTCCATATTTTACCCAAAGCCTGGACCGTTGTTTTTCTTACCTGTGAATTTTTATCCTCTAAGAGATGAAAGAGCTTGTCTGTTGCTTCTCTATATTTCAGTTCTCCCATGGCCTTTATCGCAGAGATCCTTAATTCTATCAGTTCATTATCCAGATTCTCGATTAGAAAAGGGATAAAGCTTCTGTCTTTAGTCTCTCTCAATATATCTATGGCTGTTTTTACCTGGCGGTCGTCTTTGCTCGTTAACATCTCCCTTACGATCTGATGGCAATTTTCACATCTTGTTTTATCTTTGCTTAGATATACAGCTGTGATTGCCTCTTTTTTTACTGTAAGATTTTCACTGTTTGTAAGTTTAAACAAAAACTCGAGATTTCTTTTGGAGTCTAGCTTTCCAATGGTTCTGATAATAAAGGGCTGAACCTCAGCACCCTCTTTTTTATACATATCTAAAAGCCCTGTGATATATTGATTTGAACCGATAGAAGCAATGAGTGTGAGAAGCTCCCTTTTTACCCTTGGGGTTTTGCCTGGCATTGCATCAAGAAAGATTTTTGTTAAATCTTCATTTACTCCTGCTCTGTTCAAGATCTTTGCACTGAGTATTGATACATTATCATTAGGGTCATTGAGTGCTTCAATCAATCTCTTTGTGGTTTTTTCGTCTATGAGTCTTTTGTAATCTATTTCTTCCAATTTTTGTAGGTCTATCTGCGTCTCTATGAGATTCTTGAAGAGTATTTTACTATATCTCTTTTTTAAGGAAAAGCATGCACAGATTAAGATTATAGAAAACACAATTGCAATATATGAGAACTGCTCTGGAAGAAGAACATCCTTAAAAACCAATAATATGCCGCTACCCAACAGTCCACCAGCACGCAGTGCGGTTCCCTTTAAAAAGGCTAATACCCTCCCTCTTATATCAGGCGAAAAGAGTTGCATCAACATATTCAGGGCGGGCCGATTGGTCGTGGCTCTAAAGATATTTGTAGAAACCCTTCCATAGATAGCTGTGATGAGGTCAAAGCGGAATACTAAGGCGAGAAACACAAGGAGATAGTTTGCAGGATGTATAAATAGTAACTTTACAATCCCGAATCGAGAGAAGAGTCTCCCTATGAAGAACAGGATAAAGAAGGTCAATATATTATATATTCCCTTAAAGTATCCATAGAATGCAATTAAACCTCCTTCTGTATCAAAGGCCCTGTTTGTAATAACCCCCCACTGATAATTGAATATAGGCAAGAGGATTGCTGGTGTCATAACAAGAATGATAAATACTCTGAGGAGTGGCGAACTCTTGATTAAAGGGAGTATTTCACCTAATTTTTTTATGGATGAAACGTCTTCTGTTTTCTTTCTTATAGTTGTTGTATGGGTCTGCATTATAGGGGCTAATATTTTTTTAACCCTTAAGCTTATAAAGCAGCCAAGGAACAAGCTGAAACCGGATATAAAGAGGATATTGTCCATAGTGATGACCCTGGCTAAGGGGCTGGTTAAAAGGCTCCCTATAATAATTCCTAATATTCCGCCTGAAATAATTCCAGGGAATACCCTTTTTGCCTGTCTTGTATTAAAAAGACTGCTTGCCATTATCCAAAACACAATGTCGAGAACATTCTTGAGCTGGAAACTGATGAGGTAGAGTACAGGATAGACGATGGCTAAATTAAATATGATGAGTAAACGTAGGAAGACAATAGATATTCCCAGTATGATGAATAACTTGATGAGAAGGGATGCCCTCTCATATTTATCAATCAAAAGGCCGATATAGGTCAAGACAAAGAAAAGGAGTATAGAATTTATCAAGAATATATTGGGGAGATATTGAACGCCATATCTCTTTAAGAAGGCGGCTTCTGCATAGTTTTCTAATAAAATCCCAGCAGCCCTGATAACAAATAAAAGCCCTGCCATCCAGAGAAATGCCTTCTGCTCATCCTTATAAATCCTCAGGGTTTTTTCGAGAAGATTTGATATCATAAATTTCTCTTTTAAAATCGTGTCACACTATTTTTAATGTTTAAGAACTTAAAATTATTTTAATAACTCTATTTTTTAGAACCCATAAGAATGAGGGTTATCTCACCCTTTATCTTTTTATCTTTCATCTGTTCGATTATATCTTTGAGTTCGCCCCTTATGATTTCTTCAAATTTTTTTGTAATCTCTCGGGCAATAACTATCTGCCTATTACCTATTATGGAGAGGATTTCATCTAAAAGGCGGTGGATTCTATAGGGAGATTCATATAGTATAATGGTTCGTTCTTCATTCTTTAATTGTTCTATCCTTGATTGTCTCTTTCCCTTTTTACGCGGTAAGAATCCTTCAAAAGCAAATTTGTCAATCGGGAGTCCTGAGATGCTCAAGGCGGCTATAACAGCTGAAGGGCCTGGTATTGATTCAATATGGAAGTTATGCTTTAAGGCGAGATTGATAAGGTGATAAGATGGGTCTGAAATACCAGGGGTCCCTGCGTCTGAAACCAGAGCTATATCAAGGCCTTCTTCAAGCCTCTTTAAGATAACCTCTGCCTGTTTTATCTTATTATGATCATGGTAACTGATGAGGTGTTTGCTAATTTCATAATGGCTCAGTAACTTTCTTGTTCTTCGTGTATCTTCAACAGCAATAATGTCGACTTCCTTTAGTATCCTTAAGGCTCTTAAGGTTATATCTTCGAGATTACCAATAGGTGTGCTTACAATATAGATCGTGCCTCTGTTTTTTTCTTTTCTCATTATCTGATTTATCTTCCCCAATCTCTTGCGTATCTGAAGTCTCTATCTATAATCCTTTTCAGATATTTTTGCAATAATCGGTAGCTTTCTTTTGAATTGAGAATCTTGAATCTTTTTAATTACCTTTTTAATAAAATCTTTATCAAAACCCAATTTGATTAATTCTTTATCCAAGTATCTCTTGTCTATCAGATAATAGAGAAGTCTATCGACATCTTCATAACTAAAACCCAATTCTTCTTCATCAGATTGACCTAACCAAAGATCAGCGCTCGGTTTTTTTTCTACAATCTCTTTTGGAACACCAAGATCTTTTGCAAGTTGTCTTACTTGTATTTTATATAGGTCTCCGATGGGGTTGATGGCTGAGGCCGTATCTCCATACAAGGTACCATAACCAAGGAGCAATTCTGTTTTATTGCTGGTTCCCAGTACAAGGGCATTCTCCTTGGCAGAGTGGTCGTATAGAATGGTCATTCTTTCTCTAGCCATCTTGTTCCCTCTTCTTAAATTGTCTGCTTCAGGGAAGGCCCTAAAATAGGCATCAATCATGGGTGTAATATCTATTTTTAATGATCTGATTCCGAGTTTTTTGACTATCTTTTTTGCATCTTCTAAACTTTCCCTGCTGCTTGTTTTATATGGCATCATGATTCCTGTTACGTTTTCTTTTCCCATAGCCATCGCTGCAAGGTATGTGGAGACGCTGGAGTCTACACCTCCTGAAAGACCTACAACTACCTTTTTAAAACCCACTTTTCTCGTTTCATTTTTTATAAAACCTGTTAAGATCTTCTTTACTGATAAGGAATTAATCTTTAATTCTTTAAAATTCTTTTTTTGCATTTTTTTTCTGAATTCTTTTTAGTTCTTTTATAGTCATTTCTCTATCTTCATCTTTTTGAATCATTGGTGGAATTCTATCTCTTCTTATCTCTTCTATGTCAATCTCGGCGATAATCATTTCTTGCTCAAAATATTTACCTTTGATGATCTTTTCCCCAGGAGGATTTACTATTTCTGAACCTCCCCAGAAGTTTATCCCATCTTCATAACCCACCCTATTTACAAAACAAATAAACTGGCTCAACATCTTGGCATAGGTTAAATTCATGCTCTCCCATATGTTGCTGATCTCCAATTTTTTCTTTAGCCCTATCAATACATTCTTTTATGTGAGCAAAGTTTCTTTCAACATTTCCTAAGGTTGGATAAATCCGGGCAATTCCTATTCTGAAGACCATGGTCATAACCTTTTCATTTAGTAGCTGTTATATCTTTATCATATCAAAAAATAAAAATAACAGAAGTAATCATTCTATGCAAGGAATTTTCATATTCCCATCCTTTTATAGATATCTCTTATTTCCTGGGAGTATTCTCCAATTTTTTCATAAACAATAAGGGGTTTTAGGATGGTTGTATCGTTCTTTCCATTCTTTATTCCTTCGACCATAACCATCTTTGCCTCTTTATCTATTCTGGAATGGATAAACTGGATACGGCATGACCTGATATTTAAATGCTCGAACTCATTAAGGAGTTCCATTAATCTTGAGGGATGATATATGAGAATAATCTTTCCTTTATTCTTGACAAGATATTTAGAGGCTTTGAGGTATTCATCTAAGGTTATCTCTAATTCATGTCTGGCTAGGGCTTTTTCCGGATCCGGGTTTAAACGGCCTTTTTTGTATTTTCTATAGGGCGGGTTTCCGACCACAATATCAAATGATTCAGATGCAAGAGATTTATTTACATCCCTGATATCTAAATTTTTTATTTCTACTCTTTCTTGGAGGTTGTTTAACTTAACATTCTTTCTTGCCAGTTCTATTAAACTATTCTGAATATCTATTCCTATCACAGTGGTTTTTGCATATCTCAGTGCTAAAAGGACTGCTATGATGCCATTACCCGTTCCAAGGTCTATAATCCTATCACCATTTTCTGCTGAGATAAAATCGGCTAACAAGATAGGGTCTAATGATGACCTGTATCCCTTTTCTTTTTGTAAGAGTTTCAATTTCCTAACCTCCAACAAACTAAAAAATAATATCATAGTTATGTAAATATGGCAATTTGTTTGAAAACAAAGGGTTTTTGTGTTAAATTAAATTTGTTTTAGGGGTAAAAGAGAGAAGGTTGAAGATGGATAAAAGGCTTCAATTAAAGAGGCTTAATAGAGAAAAAAGTGTGTGTTTTGGAATATAAATTCTAAGAGAAGGAAAATAAATAGAGATGAAAGAGACAAAAAGGGAGAATCTGCTTGATACGGCGATTGAGGCTGCAAAAGCAGGTGGGGCAATATTAAAGAAAAACTATGGCCAACCCATCAAAGTAGAGCATAAAGGGGCAATCGATCTCGTTACTGAAGTAGATAAACTTTCTGAGAAGGTCATTATTGATATTATTAAGAAGAAGTATCCTGAACACACAATCCTTTCTGAAGAAAAGGGCCTTAAGAAGAAGGGCTCTCCTTATAAGTGGATTGTTGACCCTCTCGATGGGACGACAAATTATGCACACGGGTATCCCGTGTTTTGTGTCTCAGTTGCCCTTGAAATTGATAGAGAGGTTGTTTTAGGGGTAATCTATGACCCTATTTTAGAAGAAATATTTATAGCCCAAAAAGGGAAGGGTGCATATTTAAATGGCAAGAAAATCTCTGTTTCCAAGATCCAAAGTCTCTCTGACTCTCTATTAGTTACTGGCTTTCCCTATGATATCAGGAAGAACACAGACGATAATATCAATCACTTTAGGAATTTCTGTAAAAGAGCTCAGGCGGTTAGAAGACCCGGTTCTGCTGCCCTCGATTTATGTTATGTTGCCATAGGGAGGTTTGAAGGTTTTTGGGAAATGAAGTTGTTTCCATGGGATGTAGCTGCTGGTGCATTACTGGTTAGAGAAGCCGGTGGAAAAGTAACGGATTTCAAGGGAAACAGTTTTGATATATATGGAAAAGAGGTCCTGGCCAGTAATGGTTTCGTCCATAAAGCCATGGTAGAGGTGCTGGCCTCGAAATAGTTTAATCATTTGCTGGCTATTTTTCTGAGAAGTTTCAAATTTATTATATCTGCTCCTTCAAAATCCTTTGGTGTTTCAAGAATCATGGGATGGGAAGTAAATCTTTCATCTCTTAAAAGATTTTTGAAACCCTCCTTTCCAATAAAACCCCTCCCTATATGTTCATGTCTGTCAACCCTGCTTCCTAAAGGCTTTTTTGAATCGTTGATATGAAAGACCTTTACCTTTTCCAGCCCAATGATTCTGTCAAAGGTTTTTATTGTTTCATCATAACCCTTCTTCGTCCTTATATTGTATCCAGCAGCAAAGATATGGGAGGTATCCAGACATATTCCAAGCCTATCTTTATTTTTTATACATTCAAAGATAGAAGCAAAATGTTCAAATTTGTATCCGAGAACCGTGCCCTGTCCAGCAGTGGTTTCTAATAGTATTTTCATTTTAAAATCTTTACTCTTGTCATGAAGGATATTGAGACTCAAAGCAATTTTACTGAGCCCGTTCTTTTCTCCTGAGCCCAAATGGGCTCCTGGATGCATTATAAGATAAGGGAGTCCAAGAGCCTCAGTTCGTTTCATCTCAATAAAAAGAGCATCTAGGGATTTTTTATATATTGTGTCATCTGGGGAAGCTATATTAATAAGATAGGCATCGTGGGCAACGATGGGGAAGATACGGGTCAATTTTTGATTTTTTTTAAATTGTTCAATCTCTTCTTGGGAGAGCTCTCTTGCCTTCCATTGATTAGAGTTTTTCGTAAAGATTTGAATGGTAGTGCACCCCGCCTCCTTTCCTCTTAAAGGAGCATTATGGATTCCACCTGCTATGGACATATGGGCGCCAAATCTCATCATTGAATACTTTTATCAAAGAAATAAAAAGAGACCAATCAGGTTTTACATTTCTTGATTGATTCTCAATAAAGACATGAATTAAAAAATATGAGACTCATAAGAGTAAAAAGGAAAGCAAGGATAATAAAAGGAATGGCTTTTTTCTTTAGCTCTTTTTGAGGCATGAGGTAATATTCAACGGACCACTCCAAGAAAGCCGCAGCGAGAATGATAAATGTCCAGTAGAAAAAGCTATTAAAACTTACACAAAATCCAGAGAGAACAAAGAGGCATAATACGATTAATGAAAATCGATAAAATATCTTTGAAGACTTGATACATTTGGCTTTATATTTTGTTCTGTTTGCAAGGGTATAGGATTTAATGATATGGTCATTGCAAATCTTTTCATAAAAGTCATCTTCATCTGTTTCTCTAAAAAACTTTGCCCATTCTTCAATAGTAATTCCAGTTATGTTTTCAAAGTAAAGGAGTGAGCGGACTCTGAGCTTTTTCTTTCTCTCAGAGGGCTCAACAAAATCTGTAGTGATATGTAAAAGGGGGCCTAAAGCAGATAATAAGAAAAGAGTCCCCACAGTAACAAGGATAAGAAAGATAAAAAAAAGAAAAAGTCCCAAACTGAGATTAAAAAACTTCAAGTCTGTGCCAATTTTACCTTCAAAGAAGGGTATTGACAATGCAGCAGCTGCAACCGTGATAAATGCCATTGCGCCCAAGATCCTGTTTGCCTTCTCGTCCTCATGCCTGAGCATGTCATAGAGATGGTCAAAAATCTCTTTTGTAATTGTGTATTTGATATTTTTATCTTTTTGTTCTCTTTTTTCTTCCATGATTAAGAAATTTCTTAAAATGAAATACAGATGTAAAGAGACAAATCAAAAATCCCTTTTAAAATCTTTTATCAGACAAATATTAGTACGTCAATACTTTTATGTAATTTGTAAAACTGTTCCTTTCTTGTCTTTAGAAAGCAAAGGCAACAAAGAAGGACACCCCGCTGATTTTCTTAACGGTATTTTTCTGCACGGTTATGTCCTTTTCTTGCTCGTCCAAGAAAAGGACGAAAAGAAGGACGCCCCGCCTGCTTTTCTTAACGGGGTTTTGTCTTTGTTCACTCGGCGAGGCAAAAAACTTGGCTTCGCCTTCAGACACTTTGCCTCTTTTTTCCTCGTTCAATTGAAAAACCCCTAAAAAGCAAAATGGGAGGGTAGATTACAAAAGAGTTATTAGTTAAAAACCTTTAATACTTACTTCAAAAATAATAAAATTGTTGTTCCAGCTGTAACGAGAAGAAAACCTATAAACGGCAAGATAATATGAATTTTTTTGCGACTGGGAAAGTAATTAGAAGTTGGCAGATCTTCGCTTCGCCATATATCCATACTCTCAAAACGGTGTTTATAACCAAATATTATTATAATACATTTTATATACCATGGTAATTGTTGGAATTCAGAATGAAAATTTAATAGTTTCTGTATTGAAATTTCGAATAAATTTCTACTTAATATATATGTACCTGCAATAATAAAGAATCCACCTAAAATTTCCATAAATCATTCCTTCTATTTATATTTATTTTTTGAATAGTTAATTGTTTAAGTGATTATGAGGGTTAAGCTTTATTCATTGAGAATTTCTGAGAAATATCTTTCAATCTCTCCTTTCAAAATTTCTTCTTCTTCAATTCTGTTTATTTTGGCTCTGAATTTTGAAGCATGAGGGAGGCCTTTTGTATACCAGAAGATATGTTTTCTCATCTCCTTTATCGCCCTTTTTTCACCTTTGGATTTGATGAGTCTTAAGAGATGTTTCAGAATGATTTCACACCTCTCTTTTCCTGATGGGGGAAGAGGAATTTTGCCTGTTTCTCTATAATAGAGAATATCGGAGAATATCCATGGATTTCCTAGGGCTTCTCTTCCAATCATGATCCCATCGCACCTTGTTTCTTCAACCATTTTATCAGCGTCCATAGGGCTCTTCACATCCCCGTTTCCTATTACAGGAATATGGAGATGTTCTTTAACATCTTTAATGATTTTCCAGTCTGATTTTTCCTCAAAACCCTGATTTGCTGTTCGCCCATGAATGGTTACCGCTGAGATTCCGGAATCTTCAGCCATTTTTGCAATTTCTATCGCATTAATAGAGATTTTATCCCATCCCGCTCTTATCTTTATCGTGACCGGGATGCTAACAGAATCCACCACCTTTTGAAAAATCGTTTTTGCCTTATTTAGATTTTTTAAAAGAAAAGAACCAGAATGGGTCTTCAAAACCTTCTTTATAGAACAACCCATATTAATATCTACAATATCAGCCCCTTTAAATTCAATAATCTTTGCTGCCTCAGCCAGAACCGATGGGTTTGAACCGAATATCTGGATTGCCAAGGGATGCTCACTCTCTTCATATTTTAATAATTCGAATGTTTTCGGATGGTTTCTTATCAGGGCTTCACTACTTATTAGTCCTGAACAAACAAGGCTGCATCCAAATTCTTTTACAAGGGATCTAAAAGTCGTATCGGTCATTCCAGAAATAGGGGCTAAAACGAGGTTGTTTTTGAGTTTAATATTCCCGATTTGAAGTGTTTTCATACTAATCTTAGATTTGCAACAGCATCTAAATCTAAAAAGTCAAAGAAGGAATCTTTATCAAAATCTTTGTCTTTAAAACGATAGTATCCTGCACAGGCGACCATTGCAGCATTGTCTGTACATAAAAGAGGTTTCGGGATATGAATTCTTAGTTCTTTTTCCATTGCTTTTTTTAGCATCTCTTTTCTCAAGAGATTGTTAGAAGCAACTCCTCCTGCAAGGATAATATCTTTTATCCCTTCTTTTATAGATGCCTTTATTGTTTTGGTTACGAGGACATCAATAAGTGCTTCTTGAAAGCTGGCAGCAACATCTTCAAGAACAAAATTCTTATTTTTTTTAATATAGTACGATACAGCTGTCTTGAGGCCGCTAAAACTAAAATCAAAGGAGTCTTTTGACATCAGGGCCCTTGGAAATTCAATATGGTTGGGATTTCCTTTTCTTGCCAAATTTTCAATAATAGGACCACCCGGAAATCCCAATTTCAACATCTTGGCTACCTTATCAAAGGCTTCTCCAGCGGCATCATCCCTTGTCCTTCCTATTAATTTATATTCACAGTGTTTCTTAATAACATAGAGTTCTGTATGACCGCCTGAAACTACCAGAGCAATAGAGGGAAGAGGTGTTTTTGGTTCTTCTAAAAAATTAGCATAGATGTGGCCCTCTATATGGTTTATTCCAACCAAAGGTTTGTTAAGGGCATAGGCCATACCCTTTGCTGTAGATAGGCCAACCAGTAATGAACCAATCAATCCAGGACCATGAGTAACAGCGATAAGATCAATATCTTTTAAAGAGACTTGAGATTCATTGAGAGCAGCAGATATGACGATATCTATATTCTCGATATGCTTCCTGCAAGCCAGTTCAGGAACAATACCTCCATATTTTTCATGAACATCAAACTGAGAGGATATAATATTTGACTTGATCTTATAGCCGTCTTCAATCACAGAAGCGGCTGTCTCATCACATGATGTTTCTATTCCAAGGATTAACATGTCTTCACCTAACCAGATGTGATATGGGTACAATCATGATCCCGTCTTCACTTAACCTTGGGAGCATATCTTTTATTACTGATAGAGTATTTTTATCACAGTGAGCTATTCCAATGGCTTCTCCATTCTTCTTTGATATAGATATGAGTTCTAAAATCTGGGTTTTTATGTAACTCGTCTCCTTTGAATTATCTAAAAAAACGCTCCGGTAACCCGTCTTTATTTTTAGCTCCTGAGCCAGTTTATATGCGATTGATTTTGGCGATGTCATACTGTCAACGAAGAAGAGATTTTTTTCCTTTATTTTTCTTAATACAATCTCCATTGCTTCTTTGTCTTCAGTGAATTTTGATCCCATATGATTATTAACACCTATAGCATAAGGAACTGACAAAAGATAATCCTCTACCTGTTTCTCCAATATCTCTTTTTCTGTGGTGGTACTTAAAAATTCATTTTTATTTTTCATTTTTTGAGGATCGTGGGATTCCATAGGAATATGAATTAATATATCCCTGTTTTTTTGCTTGGCTTCTTCTGCAATACTCTTTGAAAAAGGGAGCTTAGGGATAATAGCGAGGCTAAATGGTGCATCAATCTTCAATAGGTCCTTAGCAATATCTTCATTCCATCCAAGGTCATCAATGAGAATAGCAATCCTAAAGTAAATCGGTTGTTTTAAAAATATTGAGTGAGTATGAATCGGCTTTATTCCAATATCGAATTTTAAAACCTCAAAATTATCTTTTTTATATTGTTCGAAATTATATATTTCACCCCCAGCTTTTGGAATTTCTTCCCTAAAGTCTTTTTCTAGGTCAGTCAATTTGACATTTTTGGGGAGGATTATTTCGAGTAAATGATAGTACCAGACCTCTTTTCCCTTCTCTTTTCTTGTTTGGGTGGTTTTTAGAAAATCTTCTTTTTTTACGTTCCATTTGGTAAATAAACTATTAATTGATTTGTCAAGGGATTTACCTTTTGTTGAAAAATCATAGAGACCAAACCTGAATTTGAGATCAGAAATAAAAATTTTTCCTTTGTGACTTTGAAAAGAAAGGATGAAAAAAGAGATAAGCAAAAGAATGATGAAAAGAGTTGAGATTGATATTATCAACCATCTTTCTTCTACAGTCTTTTTAAAATTTTTAAAGAGCTTACCTTTTTCGGAATTCATTTTGCTTTAGCTTATTTTTTGTACGTATTTAAAGGGTTTCTTTAAAAACCTTCCATCCCTTTAAAACGTCAATAGCTCTCTGTAATTGTAGGTCTTCTTTAGAAGCGAGGATGGTCGTTTCGCTCTTTTGATCCAATTCTTTTTTTAGAGATTTATCGTTTGATTTTTCGCCTTCCCCCTTTAGATGATTTTTTAGATCTTTTTCTCTAATGATTATCATCTTTTTCTCCGATTCTGAAAGCCTTGCGCTTTTTATTGGTCTATTTTCTACTAATATATCAGGAATGATTCCTTTGCCCTGAATCAATCTTCCTTTCGGAGTGTAATATTTTGATGTGGTTAATCTTAACCCAGAACCATCACTGAGGGGAAAAACAGTTTGTACCGAACCTTTACCAAAAGTAGGGGTTCCTAAAATAACAGCTCTTTCCAGATCCTGTAATGCCCCTGCAACAATCTCAGAGGCGCTTGCACTTCCAGCATTTACCAGGACCACCATGGGATATTTTACACGAGCATCCTTACTTTTAGAGTGAAAACGCATATTTTGGTCTTTCACTCTCCCTTTGGTAAAAACAACAAGTTTTTCTCCCTCTAAAAATTTATCTGATACTGAAACGGCCTGTTCTAAAAGTCCTCCTGGATTGTTTCTTAGATCCATAATCAAGCCGTGCATAATGCCTTTTTCTAATTCCTTTAATGCCACGTCTAGTTCTTTGCTTGTATTCTTTTGAAAACTACGAATCTTTATATAACCGATCTTATCATCTAACATACGTTTACTTACGCTTTTTATCTTAATAATATCTCTTGTTATGGTAAAATCTTTTTGTTCATCTAAGCCTTCCCTTATAATCGTAATAGTTACTTTTGTCCCTTTTGATCCTCTTAATTTTTTAACAGCTTGTAATAAGGTTATGTTTTTCGTAGACTCTCCATTTATTTTTATAATTTTATCCCCCGCTTCTATCCCTGCTTTGTCAGCAGGAGTATCATCTATAGGAGCAACGACAGTAAGCTGTTCATCTTTAATAGTGATTTCAATACCAAGGCCACCAAATTGACCTTCAGTTTCTAACTGCATCTCTCTAAATACA
>Ga0307378_10007743_pt1 | contig 14393 bp, 13 predicted proteins | sample UN1MG_FD_202238 | JGI IMG/M metagenome (GOLD analysis project Ga0307378, IMG submission 202238) | Soil microbial communities from Risofladan, Vaasa, Finland - UN-1 | ecosystem: Environmental > Terrestrial > Soil > Coastal area > Acid sulfate soil | place: Finland: Risofladan, Vaasa | collected...
TGCTCTCTGCGGTGACAAACAACGCGGCGGCCCTTAAGGACCGCCCTACATTGATTGGCAAGATCTTGCACGGTCATGTAGGGGGGTCATTTATGGCCCCCGTCTTTCCTTTTTGTCTTCCTCCGAGTCCTCTGTAGGACAAAACAACACAGCGGCCCTTTAGGACCGCCCTACACCGAACGGAAATAACCAGGCCGACGGCAACGAGCTAGCCGCCCTTCTCCAGATCCTCTTTCAGCAGCCGCCGCTCCTCCTCAAGGCGCCACATCATCGAGCGCACGCGCGGGCGGATCGAGTCGAGCTCCATCCGCAGCCGCTGGTGCTCCGATGCCAGGCGGCGGGCCTCCGCCTTCAACGCCACGTGCTCGCGCCACATCTGTTGGAAGGCCTCGATCTCCGGCCCGGGCAGGGGTGGCAGGCCTTCGGGCGCGCCGGCGTTGATGGCGCGCCGGTAGAGCTCCTCGTAGCGCTTCACCGCTTTGCCGATGTCGTGATGCTCGAGCGCCAGGGCGCGATTGGCATCACCCATCGCCGGACGGTATTTCTTCAACTCCCCGGCGAGACCCTCGGCGTCGAGCGCATGCCTGAAGCGGCGTCCCGAGAAATTGTGCTTGCGAATCTCGAAATAATTATCCGCGGTGACGATGCCGTCGGCGCCGTGCCAGTCGAACACCAGCGCGGCGCGGCCACAGGCCATCGCCTCGACGATCCCCCGTCCCAGCGAGATCACCAGGTCGGCACCGTTAATTGTTTCCTCGGTGTTCCAGACCGCGCCGTCCTCGAGACCGGTATAGCCGACCTCGGCGCCGGCCAGCTCGCAAGCCCGGTCGACAACCGCCCGCAGTTCGTCGGGGAAGTGGTTGCTCAGCACCAGCACGCGTCTCAATTCGGAATGAAGCGGCTCGCGGGGACGGAAGCGCTCGCAGTCGACGGCATTGCGCACCACCTCGGCTTCCTTGATGCCGTAGTTTGCGCGCCAGGCCTCGCTGACCTCCTCGCTGACGCCGGCGAAGACGCCGATGCCGAGGTCGACCGACGGCGGCTGCTCGAGCTCTGGCAGGATGCCGTGGCCGACGAAGATCATGGGTGTGCGGGGGAAGTGGTAGCGCGCCGTCAGGGCCATGGCGTTGTGATGGGCGTGGATGATGTCGAAGGGGCGACCGCGCCACCCGCCGAGTTCGACGGTGAGTTCGAAGCCCTCCTTCTCCAGTGCTTCCGAGACGGCGCCCGGCTCGACCGTCGCCACAGAGACCTCGTGCCCGGCGTCGCGCAATGCCAAGGCCAGCGTGTAGCTCGCCGTCTCAGTGCCGCCAAGCAGCGCGAGGTGGTGGTTGGTGAGGAGGATTTTCATAGGGCTTCCGTTAATTAATCAGTTGCTCGAGAAAAAGAGCTTGCGCACTTGCTTGGTGCCGGTAAGTTGGCTGAATAGCGTGTAATCATCGAGCTCTTTCCTGATTCTCCCGGCTACGATGGCGGGATGGATTCCCAGCTTCTTGGCAATCTCGAGAACGACCGCCTTCTCCCTCAGGTTGCCGCCGGCATAATGCTGCCACAGGCGCGGAGGGATAAGCGTGTTCTCCGCCCACTTGTCGGCCTTTATCTCCCTGACGTCTTCATTCTCCACGCTTAAATCATCAACGAAGCAATCCTCCGAGTCTTTTCTCAGGTGTAACGCGATGTGAGCCAGTTCATGAAGCAGTGTGAACCAGAAATTATCAACCCTATCGTACCTGCAGGTAAGCGCGATCAGGGGATTGCCGCCGGGCAACATCATTGAGACGCCGTCGAGAAAGGTTCTCGGCAGGTGTTTTTCCACGACAAGGTGGACGCCGTGTTTTTCAAGATATTCTTTGGCCAAGGCGGGGCCATTGTCAAAATAGCTGAGCCGCAGCAGATTGTTAAGAAAATCAGTGTCTTCAGCCACCCCCTCATAATCCGGCAGCTTCTTTTTCGCTGTGAGGGAAACCACGCGGGCCAGCCAGGCCAGCAGCGAATACTGATCGGATTTGGAACCGCTGCGGACATGCTGACGACAGTGCGCGGTTAACAGGCTGACGCTATGCGCCGGCTCCAGAAGACCCTTGATCAATTCCTCGGCCTGCTCCTTGGCGTCGTTGAGGGAACCCTCGAATCCTTCGAACCAGCCTCTCTTGTACATTTCGGTAATGGGAAACTTGGACCATTCTATCCGGGTATCCTCCTCGGGGATGGAGGCCCCCTCCTCCTGCAGCAGGACATCGGCCGGTAAGCCGAGACCCTTGTGCAGGGCCCTGATCATCTTGAGAGAGAGGGGGCGCTTGCCGTTGAGCACCTCCGAGACCCTCGCCCGGCTGCCGATGAAGGGTTCGAGATCCTTGCGGGTCAGGCCCTGCTGCTCCATGCAGAATTTGATCGCTTCTATCGGGGAGGGCATGTCGATCGGATAGTGTTCATCCTCATAGACTTCGACGAGCGTGACCAGCAGTTCGAGTTCCTCTTCCTCGGGTGAATCCGCCTCAGCATCAAAGATTTCATCGATTCTCTTCAATGCCGCCTTGTAGTCATCGTCAGATTTGATCACTTTAGGAATCATCATATCTCCTCTGCATTAATCTTGTCGTATTCCCGGTGCGTTCCAACATATCTTATGTATATTATTTTTTTTCTGTAATTAATCCAGACGACCAATCGATATTTGTTTCCTCCAATATTAAAAATCACTCTGTTGTTTTTCAAAATGCTCGCGGTCCCATGCAATACCTTGACATCCAGCGGTGAGGTCCATTCTCCCTTCCTGGCTTCACGAAACCACGCGTCGAGGGGAGCCTTGGCATCAGGGTGCTGATGATAAAACCCGCGAAGCATCTTTCTTGAAATGATGCGCATTGCTCATCATACTGCGCTCCCATATGGAAGTCAAGTATTTATGGTCCCAAAATGGGACCTATTTCCAGAATATATCTCGATCTCCGTCAACCGCCGTGATTCATCAATTGACACGCGCGGAAGCTTGCGGATAATAGTCATCAACCGTAACAGCGCAGATAACCGCCCGAGCAAAGGAGGCTGAAGTGGATTGCCCGGCCTGTTCCAAGGCGATGATCGTGGTCGAGCGGCAAGGCATCGAGCTCGATTACTGCATCGAGTGCAAGGGAATCTGGTTCGACTCCGGCGAGCTGAAATTGCTTTCGCACGCGCTGGGGATCGATATCGAGCTGCCCGACTGGGCGGCCTTTCCCGAAGCGCAGACGACGGAGAAGTACCGCCGTTGCCCGCGCTGCAACGCCAAGATGAACAAGATGGAGGTGGGCGAGATCCTCATCGACCGCTGCCCCCAGGGCCACGGCCTCTGGTTCGACGCCGGCGAGCTCGGCGGCTTCGTCGCGCAGCAGATGCGCGGCGCCGGGGGCGGCGAGGCGCAAGTAATCAAGTTCCTGGGCGAAACGTTCAATGTCGGCCGCGCGGCCTCGGGCGGCTGACGAAACCCTGAGCGAGGTGGATGCCATGTTAGCTGTGTGGATCATTCTTGGGATCATCGCGGTCCTGATCGTTTTTGTCATCATCCTCTTCAACACCCTGGTGCGGCTGCGCAACCAGACGCGCAACGCCTGGTCGCAGATCGACGTCCAGCTCAAGCGGCGGCACGATCTGATTCCCAACCTGATGGAGACCGTCAAGGGCTACATGCACCACGAGCGGGAGACGCTTGAGGCGGTGACCAAGGCACGCCAGCAGGCGGTCAACATCTCTGAGAGCGTCGCCGAGCAGGCGCAGAAGGAGAACATGCTGAGCCAGACGCTGCGCTCGCTGTTCGCCGTGGCTGAGAACTATCCCGACCTCAAGGCCAACCAGAACTTCCTCGCGCTGCAGGAAGAGCTTGCCTCGACGGAGAACAAGATCAGCTTCTCGCGCCAGTTCTACAACGACTCGGTGATGGGTTTTAACAACAAGATCGAGATGTTCCCCAGCAACGTCATCGCCGGCATGTTCGCCTTCAAGGCGGCCGAGTTCTTCGAGGTTGAGGACGAGGCGGAGCGCGCGGTGCCCGAGGTAAAGTTCTGACATGTGGGAGCAGATCCGCGCCAACAAGCGGCGCTCACTGATCCTCGCCGGCATGATGGCGGCGCTTTTCTTCGCCCTCGGCTGGTTCCTCGGCGAGCTCTTCGCCCCCGGCGGCGGCGGGCTGATCGGCCTCTTTTTCGCCTTCGTCATCTGGACGATCCTGGCGCTGGTCAGCTACTACAGCGGTGCCTCGATCTTCCTCGCCGCCAGCCGCGCGCGCAAGATCGAGCAGCAGGACCACCCCGTGCTCTTCAACGTGGTGGAGGAGATGACGATCGCCGCGGGCATGGGCAAGATGCCCGACGTCTACATCATCGACGACGACGCCCCCAACGCCTTCGCCACGGGCCGCGATCCCGACAGGTCGGCGGTGGCGGTGACGGCGGGGCTGCTCGAGCGGCTCAACCGCGACGAGCTGCAGGGAGTCATCGCCCACGAGATCGGCCACATCAAGAACCGCGACATCCTCTACATGATGATGATCGGCGTGATGATGGGCGCGATCGTGCTGGTGGCCGATATCGGCCTGCGCGCCTTCATCTACGGCGGACTGGGGCGCAGGCGCACCTCGTCGAAAGAGGGTGGCGGCGCGGAGATCATCATCATGCTGATCGCGGTGGTGATCATGCTGCTCGCCTCGGTCATCGCCCAACTGATCTACTTCGCCATCTCGCGCAAGCGGGAGTACCTCGCCGACGCGTCGGGGGCGCAGTTCACCCGCTACCCCGAGGGGCTGGCGAGCGCGCTGGAGAAGATCTCGGGCTCGACGCAGAAGATGGCCAACGTCTCGCGCGTGACCGCGCCGAGCTACATCATCAACCCGGTGATGCACGCCAAGGGCGCCAAGGCCAAGACCAGACTCTGGAGCACGCACCCGCCGGCAGAAAAGCGGATCAACATCCTGCGCTCGATGGCCGGCGGGGCGGGCTATGCCGACTACGACTCCTCCTTCCGCAAGGTCACCGGCAGGCCGGTGGGCGTCATCCCCTCGGGCTCGCTGCGCGCGGCGGAGCGGGTGGAGTCGCGCAAGCCCGAAGCGGTCGACGGCCGCAGCCATCTCGAGCGCGTGCGCGAGACCACCGACATGCTCTGGCGCCTCAACCAGTACGCCTTCATCGCCTGCGCCTGCGGCACCAAGCTCAAGGCGCCGCCGGAGTTCGCCGGGCAGACTATCGCCTGCCCCCACTGCGGCACGCAGCACAAGGTCGGCCAGCCCGCGGCGTGACCGGGCTATGTAAACTGCACTACAATAGGTTCCCCAAACACAACTGGAGTGTATCTTGATCGACGAACTGCTGAAGAAGATCGAAGACGGCGCGGCGGTGGTGGGGGTGGTCGGCCTCGGCTACGTGGGCCTGCCGTTGGTGCTAGAGTTCTGCCGCAAGGGCTACCGCGTCATCGGCTTCGACATCGATCCCCTCAAGGTGGGGCACCTCAACGCGGGGGAGAGCTACATCCACCACATCCCCGCCGGGCAGGTCGCCGAAGCCGCCGCATCGGGCAAGCTGGAGGCAACGGCCGACTTTGCACGCATCGGCGAGGCCGACGCCGTGCTGATCTGCGTGCCGACGCCGCTGGGGCGCCACCGCGAGCCCGACCTCTCTTACGTGATCGGCACTGCGGAGTCGATCCAGCCCCATATGCGCGCGGGACAGCTGATCGTGCTGGAGTCGACCACCTACCCCGGCACGACCGACGGCGAGATGAAGACCGTGCTCGACCGCAGCGGCCTCGTCGCCGGCGAGAGCTATTTCCTCGCCTTCTCCCCCGAACGCGAGGACCCCGGCAATCCGAAGTACTCTCTGGGCAAGATCCCCAAGGTGGTCGGCGGCCACGACCCCGACAGCCTGAGGGCGGCCGTGGCGCTCTACGACAAGATCGCCACAGGCACCGTGGCGGTCTCCAGCACCTCGGCGGCGGAGGCGGTGAAGCTGACCGAAAACATCTTCCGCGCCGTCAACATCGCGCTGGTCAACGAGCTGAAGGTGATCTACGACAAGATGGGCGTCGATGTCTGGGAGGTGATCGAGGCCGCCAGCAGCAAGCCGTTCGGCTACATGCCCTTCTACCCCGGCCCCGGCCTCGGCGGCCACTGCATCCCGATCGACCCCTTCTACCTCTCCTGGCGCGCGCGGGAATTCGGGTCGCCCACGCGCTTCATCGAGCTCGCCGGCGAGATCAACAGCTCGATGCCCGGCTACGTCGTCGGCAAGCTGATCGGCGCGCTCAACCGCCACGGCAGGAGCCTCAGCGACGCGAAGGTCCTGCTGTCGGGCATGGCCTACAAGAAGGATGTCGACGACACCCGCGAGAGCCCGGGCCTGCATCTGTTCAAGATGATCCTCGACGGCGGCGCGCAGGTCGACTACTACGACCCCTTCGTCCCGGCCATCCCACCCACGCGCGAACACCCGCAGCTGGCCGGCATCCGCAGCATCGAGTGGGATCCGGTGAAGCTGGCCGGCTACGACGCGATCGTGATCGTCACCGACCACACCGAAGTCGACTACGCCGCTTTGGTCGCCGCCGCGCAGCTGGTGGTCGACTGCCGCAACGCCACACGCAGCGTCTCCGAAGGGCGGGAGAAGATCGTCAAGGCGTAGGAGGCGACAGCGTAAAAGGGGTCAGTCCTAGAATTCTAGGTCTTCGTTGGTTAGCCTTTGTTTGCGGCAAGAATCTGTATCTGGGAAAGAATCATAGCCTAGAATTCTAGGACTGACCCCTTTTCCGAAGTGAAATTCATTGTGTCTAATGCAAAAAAAGGGGACAGACAGCCATCTGTCCCCTTGTCCATCTACGGAAGGCACGACGTTATTGTCTGTTTACGCCCTCCGCAAACTTATCGGCTCTCTGCTCCAGGATGGGAATCAAACCGGGATTGATGAGAAAGCGGGCGGCCCTTCCCGGCACACCCGGCCTGCCTGCCAGCACGTCCATCGCCGCGCGCATTTCCCCCTCGCGCGCCTCGAGTGTTGCGAAAACCTCTTCCGAAAGCTGATCGAGGTTCAGCGAGAACTCCTCGTCGCTCATCGCCGCGCCGCGGTCAAGCACCGCCAGGATGCGTTGCTCTTCCGCCGATTTCTCACCCTCGCTCAACTCGCCGGTATGCTCCACCCACTCGAAGTAGCGCGGAAAGAAGCGTTCGGCGAAAGCCTCCCGCACGCGATCTTTTGCGAAGAGGCCGGGATCGCGACGGCCTGCGCGAGGACGGTAGGGATTCCGCACCGCCGAATTCCTGTAGGCGTCGCGGGACCGTGCCTGCTTCTCCAGTTCCACGGCGCGCTGCATCATTTTGCGGTAGTTCTCCAGCACGCGCGCGCCCCTGCTTGCCGCGCTCGCCTGGCCGGCCCTGGCGGGCTCGCGAAGATCGCGCGGCGGAATCAGGCAGGGCTTGAAGGTTTCCAACGTCCGTCGCTGGCCCTCGGTCAGCATGCGTTCGATTTCCATGCCCAGCTCGGCCACCCGCGCGCGGTAGGCTTCATCCGCCTCCTGCAACTCCTGCTTCATCGCACGGGCGTCGCGTTCGGTTTCCTGCGGCGACGGACGGTCGTCGGAGTATGTCTCAAGCAGCTCGGCATAGCGGCGCTCTGCCTCGCTGATCTTGGCTTCGTTGGCGGCAAGGTACTCCCGCCGCAGCCGTTCGCCCTCGAGGTTGATCTGCAGCAGCTTCTGCATCTGCTCTCCGCTCAGGTGCAGGCCGTTGAGCAGGTTGACCGAGGTTATCAACTCCTGCTTCTCGCGCAGTTCGGCGGCACGGTCTTCACCGGCGGCGGAAGCGGGCCCGAAGGAAATTGCAATGACTGACACGCAGACTGCGGCTTTCAATCGCATGGCACTACCTCGATGTCTGTGGCTGCCGATTGAGACCGCTGCAACAAGAAACGTTAAATAGCAGAGGGAATGATTCGCCACCCAAGCTTTCGCCGGGGAGGAAAGTGGTGTTCGCGACAGGCGGTTTAAAGCGGGATAACGGAGACAGCAGGATTTAGAATCCTTTGCTAAAGCCCCAGTAGGTAGCGGAGTCTCTCATGTACAGCTGACATCGTATCGTGGCTGACACTTCCGAGCTTCCTGGAAAACCTCTCCTGGAAATCAATCGCCCGCGGTTGCTCACACATGATAGACGACGGGCGGTCCAGCCCCCCTTCAGGAGGCTCGATCCCCACCCACCATTCCATATCTTTTCTGGTCGATGTGATAGGCACGACCACCACAAGTTCGGCCGGGCTGAAATTGAAATCATCAACCGATACGACCAGGCAGGGCCTGTCGTTCCCCTGCCGATCAGATCCCTGCTCGACTCCTCGCACCGGATCCAGGCTTACCAGCCAGATCTCGCCAAACGCGGGTGCTATCACCAGTTATTTCCCTTCAAGACCGTCTTGAAGTGTTGCATCCCAGAGTCTTCGCTCTTCTTTTATCTGAGCCCAAGCCTCTTTATCACCGCGCAATGCAGCATAATCTTCATTCGCTTTCTGGAAAAATACTTTGCGGCGATACTGCTCGATTGCTTCCTCTACAACGGTATTCATCTTCTTATCCAATCGGGCGGCAAGCTCGCGAATGATTCGAAGAGTCCTGGAGTTCACACGCATAGTTGCGCTATTGGCCGACATTGCCCACCTCCATTCTGTCTACAATATAGTATACATATAAATAGACGTCAAGGTGAGCCCGTGCGCTCCAAGGTAACCAGACAACGCTTGCCAAAGGCAATATCATCGGAAAATCAAAGGAAGAGAATAATCAGTGCTTTCCGCCCCTCACCACACACCCGCGATCTCCCTCTGGCAGAATCGGCACTTTCCGTCGGCGATGTTGTTCTCGAGGATGGTGTAGCCGTAGCGCTTGATCACGGCCTTGCCGCAGGCGGGGCAGTAGGTCGACTCGGTGGGGTGGCCGGGCACGTTGCCGCAGTAGGCGTAGTGCATGCCCTCCTCCGCCGCGATCGCCTGGCAGCGCTCCAGCGTGCTGATCGGCGTCGGCGGCAGGTTCTTGATCTTGTAGGTCGGGTGGAAGCGGCTGAAGTGCACCGGCACGTCGGGCCCGAGCTCGCCGTGGATCCAGCGGGCCATCTCGCGCACCTCGGCGGGGTCGTCGTTGAGCGTGGGGATGATCAGCACGACGATCTCGAACCACTTGCCCGCCTCCGCCAGGATCTTGAGCGTGTCGAGCACCGGCTGCAGCTTGCCGCTACAGCTCTCGTCGTAGAACTTCTCGGTGAAGGCCTTGAGGTCGATCTTGACCGCGTCCATCAGCGGCAGCAGGTCGCGCAGCGGCTGCGGCTGGATGTAGCCGTTGGAGATCATCACGCTCTCCACCCCGCGCCGCTTGCCCTCGGCCGCCACGTCGGCCATGTACTCGTAGAAGACCACCGGCTCGGAGTAGGTGTAGGCGATGATCGGCGCCTTGCGCTCCACCGCGATATCCACCATCCCCTTCGGCGTGATCGTCGAGGCATTCACCTGCTCGGGGCGGAACTGCGAGATGTTCCAGTTCTGGCAGAACCTGCACTCGATGTTGCAGCCCGCCGTGGCCAGCGAGAGCGCCTGGCTGCCGGGGCGGAAGTGCGCCAGCGGTTTCTTCTCGATCGGGTCGATGTGCAACGCCACCACGCGCGAGTAGACCAGCGTCTTGTAGTCGCCGCCGCGGTTCTCCCGCACGCCGCAATAGCCGCGCTCCTTGTCGGCCACCTGGCACTTGCGCGGGCAGAGCTCGCACTCCACCCGCAGGCCGTCGAGCTTCTTGTAGTAGCGCGCCTCGCGCACGTAGGCGTCGTCTGCCGCATCCACCGGAAGGCCGCCGAGCTTACCCAGTAAGGGCAGAGCGCAGAGGCCGGCGCAGCCGCGCGCGAGGAAGTCACGGCGCCCGACGCCCGGCGTCAGCAGCCCGCCGCCCCAGTTGTCGATCAAGCCGTCGAACTTATCCCTGCCGCTCATCAGCCGACCTCCACCGTTTCGTAGGCGCCCGGCCCGCCGTTACCCAAGCCCATTTGCACGGCCGTCTCCAGCCAGCGCGGCGGCCGCCCGGCCTCCGCCAGCGTCGGCAGGCCCTTCTCCCTGCGCCGCTCCTCGATGATCCGCGCCCCCTCGGCATCGAGCGCCACCGGGTCGCGCGAGACCAGGAGCCCGCCCCAGCCCCAAGCCCATTCCGGCCTGAAGGCCGGCCCGGCGTTGCACTGGGCGGTGATCGCGTCGCAGACCACCAGCCGTTGCTTGCCCGTCAGGTGGTTGACCGAATTGAGGTGCGCGACGTAGGGATCGCAGTTGTTGTCGTGGTAGCGGTTGGGGTTGTGGATCACGCCGTAGTTGTTCTTCATCGAGCCGGAGACGCCCGCCAGGTCGTGGTCCTTGAGCACCGGCACGTTGATCACCGCCGTCGCCAGGCGCGTCAGCACCTGCGAGAAGCAGCTGCCGACCTCACCCGCCATCTCCGGCTCGGCCTCGTAGCCGCCGCCGCGGATCGCGTCGGTGCCGAGGCAGCGCGCCCCGCCGAGGCCGCCGCCGAGTGCGTTGGCCGCCAGCTTGTAGCCGGCATCCTCCAGCTCGCGGTTCGTCCGCTCCCAGATCACGATGTTGTGCGCGGGCACGCCCGCCGACTTCAAGCCCTCGACGATCGCCGCCGTGACCTCCGGCCGCGTCGCGATTCCCCGCGCCAGGCAGTTCAATTTCAGGGCCACCACGTCACTTGGCTTGAACAGGCTGCGCCACGCCTCCTGCTCGTTGCCCGCGCCGGTCAGGCGGACCATCGCCGCGTCGAGCAGCCTGCTGATTTCGCCCCCGTCGGCCTTCCCGCCCACGATCTTCAGGCGCTCCGAGCGGGCCAGAATCACCGGGCTCGCGGGATAGCCTCTCACCGGCGCCGCGCAGGACACGGCCGAAGCCGCCGAGGCCGGCGGCAGCAGGGCCAGCGAGGCCCCCGCCGCGCACCGCCGCAGGAAAGCGCGCCTGCCGAATCTGCTCTTGTTCTTCCCGCTCATAAGAAACTCTCACCAGTTCCGACACCGGCCGCCGCCGCGCGTTAAGCCGCCCGGCGTTATTTCTTCTCAGCGAACTTCTGCACCTGGAAGCTGTAGATCCTCGCTCCCGCGCTCTTGTGCGACCCCGGCGGCAGGCCCGCCTTGCGGCAGAGGTTTTCCATGAACTCCTCCACGCCCCAGCCGGTCTGCGTCGCCACCTGCGGCAGGTAAACCGCCGAGCGGCTGCCCTTCTGCAGGATGATTCCGTCGGTCCCGAGCCGCATCGTGCGGTAGTCCTTCATCTGCTGCGGCTCGGTCAGCACCGAGAGCTCGATTTCGATCTGCGGCAACTCAGCCGGCTTCACCGGCGAGAAGCGGGGGTCGCTCGCCGCCGACTTCGTCGTGTTCTCCACCACTGCGCTGACGATCGGCGAGACGCCGGTCAGGGTGCCGATGCAGCCGCGCAGGTTGCCGTCCTTGTTCAGCGTCACGAACACGCCGGCCATCCGCATCATCGCCGGCGTGATGTTGTAGCTCTGCAGGCTCAGCGACGGAATCCTGCCCTCTTTGGTGAACGACTCGAGCGTCTCGCGCGCCAGCCGCAGGAGCATCTCCTGCTCGGCCTCGTTCAGCAGCTCGCGCTTGTCGGTGAAGCAGAAGCAGCCGTAGGAAACGCTGTTGCTCCAGTCGCCGGTGAGGTCGCCCGAGGTGTAATAGGCCAGCAGCATCGACTGGGTGCTGCCGTGCATCGCTTCCAGGAGCATGGCGATCGGCAGGGCGCCGCAGATCGTCGCCCCCGTCTCACGCGTGTATTCGAGGAAGCCCTTTGCGTCGCCGTCGAGAATCGAGTGGAAGGCCCCGCGATCGAGGTCGCGCAGATTGTCCTGGATGTCCTTGGTGAACGGCTGGTAGCCGAAGCGCGCGCCGTAATGAGTGAAGTCGGAGCTGGCGACCAGGAGTGTCTCGTCGTCGAGCAGCGAGAGAATCACCGCCGCCACCGACTTGGCGCCGTCGAAATCGAGGTTCCCCACCAGCATCGGCACCAGCTTGAACTCGCCCACCGTCCGCTGCAGGAACGGCAACTGGATCTCGATCGAGTGCTCCTGCGCGTGCGCGCCGCGGTTCTCGCTCACCAGGGCGTGCTTGCGCAGCTCGGCGCAGGCCTCGGCGTCGAGCGGGACCAAGCCCAGCGGTGTCTCGTAGGCGCTGTATTTCGGCACGCTGCAGCCGCGGATGCCGACGCGGTGCGTCGGCGCCAGGATGATCACCCGCGATATCTTCTGCTTGCCGATGCACTTGTAGCCGACAGCCGCCGCCGCGCCCGAATACTGATAGCCGGCATGCGGCACGATCAGGGCCCGCAGCTCGCCGTGGAGGTCCGGCGCGTTCGCCTTGGCCAGAAGATCGTCGATCTGCTTCTGCAGCTCGGTCGCGTCGGCCGGGTACCAGCTTCCCGCCAAAGCCGACTTGCGCACCTCCTCCGCCTCGGCGCAAACCGACGAAGCCACCAACGCCAGCAAGCTCGCCAGCAACGCCGCATAAACCAGGGCCCCGCGCCGAGGGCCGCTCTTGCTCCAGACCTGAGACATCGCCCACCCCTTTTCGGTAACCACACCACTATCTAATTATATCCCAGGGCGGGATTAATTAAAGGAGGGGCTCTGAGACCGACCGCCAGCGTTGTCGCTACCAGGCCTCGCAAATCATCTTCACGGCATAGATATCGGCCTTCAGTCCGGACTGAGCGGTGTATACCAGCACCGCCACGTCGCCGTTGTTGGCCACCGCCGGCTGGTAGTCGTCCGACTGGTTCAGGTCGAGCGCATAGTCCCGCACGTAGTCCACACCTCTCGCGTCGAGAAGTGTGGCGTAGATGCCGATGCCGTAGGAGGGCGGCATCCCCTTGTCCCTGCCGTCGCTCCAGAACACGCCGTAATGCCGTTGCAGCGCGTCCCAGGTGACGGCCGGGAAGCGCGCCCCCACCGTCGTGTTGCTGGCCCGAACGGGCTGGCCCAAGTTCTTGCCGTTGCGCCGCAAGCGCTGGAAGTAAACCTGCTCGACCTCGCTCTGATCCTTGCGCCAACTGAACGCCAGAGCGTAGGCCTTGCCGTCGCGCACGATCAGGTCGAGACCTTTCGGATTGTATTCCGCACCGGGATAGGAGAACACGGTGCGTCGCGCCTGCTTCAGCCTGCCGTTGCGCTTCAGGCGTTGGAAGACGATCGTCTTGGTATCGTGCATCCAAGCAAGCCCCCAGAACTTGCCGCTCCACACTAGGTCGAGGAAATGCTTGTTCTCGCTCCCGGCGGCAATGTACTTCGACTGGCCTATCGCCTCCATCTGGCTGTTGAAACGCTGAAACATCACGTCGTAGCCGCCCTGGCCCGCGTGAGCGCGGATGTAGGCCAGACCGAATTCCTTGCCGTTCCACACCAGCCTCGGGAAGGCGTGGGAGTAGCTGCCGGTCGTCAACTGCACCCGCGCGCCGATGGGATCGTAATTGTAATGCACGCGCTGCAGCATCACCTGCTTGCCGGCGGTCACCGGCTCGAGGAAGACCACGTAGAAGTAGCCGTCGCGGTAGGCGATGTCGCACACCTTGTCCTGAAATTCCCAATAAGTGGAGTAGATCGTGACCGGCTGCTTGGCCTGATCGCAGTTCTCGTCGAGCAGCGTGTAGCGCAGCTGATTGCTCCTGAACCACACCACCGCGAAACCGTGCTCGCACCAGATGATCACCGGATTCGAATCGGTGCCGCCGGAATCGGTCAGCTTCTCAGGCTCCTGTTCCCACAACTGGGCGAACGACATCTGCGGAATCGAAAACAACGCCGCCAGGATCAACGCCAACGCGAAGCGGACCGATACGCGAGAAAACATATTCCACCCCCTAATTGATGTCTCATTTCTGATCGGATGCATGGAGAATAACACAACCGCCGGTGTGCTGAAACGCAGCGTACACAAAAAAAACGGGGCACCCTTGCAGGCGCCCCTTCGCACGGCATGGGAGTGGGTCGGTTATCTTCGCTTCGACTGCAGGTAGACCACCTCGCTGCGGCTGAGGATGCCGTCGGCACAGGCGTCCTCCAAGGCGGCGTCCAGTTGGTTGAGATCGGCCGTCCGCCCGGCAAGCCATGCCAGCGCCTCTTCCAGCGTCTGCAGCAGCCTCGCCTTGCCGGCGCGCCAGTCGTCGCGCGCGTCCTCGATCGCCGCCCGCATCCGCTCGGCCAGCAACGGCGGCAGCAGGCCGCCCGCCTCCCAGCCCTCGACCAACTCCGCCAGCCGCGCCAGAAAGCGCTCCACGCGCTCGTCCAGATTCTGCAGCAGCGCGCAGGAGACGCTGGAAGCCGCCAGAAAACACACCAGTGACAGGATTATCGCTCGTCGCATT
>Ga0307378_10007744_pt1 | contig 14393 bp, 8 predicted proteins | sample UN1MG_FD_202238 | JGI IMG/M metagenome (GOLD analysis project Ga0307378, IMG submission 202238) | Soil microbial communities from Risofladan, Vaasa, Finland - UN-1 | ecosystem: Environmental > Terrestrial > Soil > Coastal area > Acid sulfate soil | place: Finland: Risofladan, Vaasa | collected...
GGAAATACCCAAGACCCAGTGATAATCCGAAGAAAATCATCGGTTTGTCCAGGGGGTCGAACCATAAAGCAATATTTTTATCCTCGTTGCCGAGTATGAACTTCTGGATTGCATTGCCGAACCAGCCACCCGTAAGTGCCCCGGCGACAATCGTCGCAGCACCGCAAATCCCTAACATCCACATCAGCTTCTTATCGCCCTGCATCTTCTTTATGAAGAAAATCATCAATGCAATGATGACCAGCCCGTAGCCGGCGTCGGTTAAACACAGTGCGAAGAATAATGCAAAGAACGGCGCCAGAAAGACCGTCGGGTCAACTTCAAAATGCTGCGGCATACCATACAGGCGCGTGATTACCTCAAACGGCCTGATATAGTTCTTGTTCTCTATTTCGACCGGCACATTTTCGTCTTCAGCCGGTTCGATTTCCGTCAGACTCGATGCATCAAAACCTGATACCAGTTTTTTCAGGCGTTTTAAATCCTGCTTTTTAACCCAGCCTTCCAGAAGAACCGTACTTTCCGTGGTCGGTGCGGTATCCCTGGTTTGTTCTCTGCTAAGGAGGTTTTGATTGTGGTCGTCAAGAATCTCAAGATTGAGCAGATTCTCGGAGAGCACCGCTGCTTCTTCTGTGTGTTTCTGCAATTGGCTTCGGGCTTGGTCAAGTTTTTCGCTGTGCTCGCTGATTAGCTCGGCGGCGGTTCCCGTCATCGATTCGAAATTGACCGGCTCGAACTCTGCCGACCGCAGCGATTTTTGCACCTCATCAGTTTGATTTTTCAGACAGGCGATCAGGCAGGCCTGCCGATTGCTGGCAGGGCCGATTTTTTGAATTGCAGCCCCAAGCTCGCCGAGCTTCTCTTCGATCTGCTCATAGTGCTGGTTCGGTATCAATCCGGCCCAGCAGGTCGCCTGAAGGAGCTGACCGATTTCCTCGACGGGGGTCTCGAGAGACGACCATGGCCTTAGCATCTCCAGAGTGCTTTGGAGATTTTCAATTTCACTCTTAGTTTTCTCCATCGATGCTTCGAGCTGTTCGCACTTTTCAATGATCTTTTGGATATTTCGGTCCGAGACCACCTTGTCATAGGATTGCTCATTAATGACGGTACGCGGAGATAGAGCGCTGGCAAGACCCTTTCGGGCCTGGGCGTATTTTCCAAGAAATGTTATGCTCTTTTGAAGCCGGCTCAACATTCCTTCAATATCTTTGGGCCGTTCAGCCGAGGCGCCGATATCGGGAAAATCCCGGCTTACAATTGCTTCATCGGCGTTGAGTATATGGCAAATACCTTCACGCTGCAATGCCTCCAGAAGCTCGGAAGCCTGCGAGCGATGACTGACAATAATGATTTTCGCCATCTGGGCAATGGCCATAGTTAGCCTCTTAAGTAATCCGTTACCTTTGCAGCCCCTGTGGCCATTCTGCTACCGGTTTTATTACGCAATTCCTGCCGTTTGTTTTCGGCTTGCGCTTTAAGTTTATCCACCTCGACACTGCCTTTCGCCTGAGCTTCGGCGATAGCGGCCTCGGTTGCATTTTTCCTGTGCTGCTCGGCGCCTATCAAGGCTTGGCGCCGATTCTCTCTGCCTTCCTCCGCCTGCTCGGCCGCCTCTATCCTGGCCTGCTCGATAATTTCCTGTGCCTGAGCTTCAGCCTTTTTAATCGTCTTTATCAGTTCCATTCGTACCCCTAATGTACAGGACCCCATATTTCTAAAAGGCTTAGTAGATTACACCATTTCCAGAAAGATGGCAACAAATAACCGAAAGATTTTTTTTGTTTATATAAGCTCGTCAATCTTTGCCGCGAGCTGTTTGACATGGGCGAGGGATTTTTCGAACTGGGCACGTTCGGAGCCGTTTAAATCGAGCTCGATAACTTTTTCAACTCCATTTTTGCCGAGAATGGCGGGAACCCCGATGAAATATCCCCCAGCGTCATATTGACTGTCACAATAGGCACAGCACGAAAGTACGGTCTTTTTGTCTTTTAGTATTGCTTCGGCCATCTTTGCCGCCCCGGCCGCGGGGGCGTAATAAGCGCTGAAGCCGAGCAGGTTTACCACTTCTATGCCGCCTGTTCGCGTTCGTTCGATCAGCTCGGCGATTTTAGCTTCGTCGAGCAACTCCGTTACCGATATTCCGCCGACGGATGTGAATCTGGGTAAAGGAACCATATCGTCGCCGTGGCCGCCCATCAATGTGCACTTAATGTCCTCGACGCTCACGCCAAGCTCGTCGGCGAGAAAGCAGCTAAAGCGTGCCGAATCCAGTGCGCCGGCCATGCCCATAACCTTATTTTTTGCAAAGCCTGTAACTTTGCCGGCGGTGTAAACCATCGCGTCGAGCGGATTGCATACTATAATAACGATGCTCTCGGGCGAATATTTCGCCGTTTTCTTGCTGACGTCCTTAACGATCCCGGCGTTCTTTGCGAGCAAATCGTCCCTGCTCATGCCGGGCTTGCGGGGAAGGCCGCTCGTTATAATAACGATGTCGCTGCCGGCGGTTTCTTCCCATTCGCATGTGCCGATGAGATTGGAGTCATAGAGCTGGACCGGGGCCGCCTCGGCGATATCGAGAGCTTTGCCCTCGGCGAGGCCTTTGATGATGTCGATCAGAACAATATCGCCGAGCTGTCTGGTAGCCGCGATATGGGCGGTTGTCGCGCCGACGTTGCCGGCTCCGACTATTGTTATCTTGTTCCTTGCCATAAGAATTCTTTCAATCAAATATCTTTAGCTTTCGATTTGTTCATTTTCCTGAGCCGATGGTCCGCAGCAGAAATTCTTCATACTTGCGGTACCGGGAGAGATTCTTGACGTCTCCGCCCAGTCCGTGTCCGCCGGTGGGATCAAGGAACAGATCGACCAGCGTTTCCTTGCCGGCCTTGATAAGTTCCCGGTACATACGTATGGTATCCTGGTAAAGAACGTTTGAATCTTCCATTCCGTGTACGAGCAGCAATTTGGCTTTGAGGTTCTTGGCTAACGGCAGCAGTGAAAATTTCTTCAACTCCGACGAGCCCGGTTTGCTGATACCGATGGTGCCCGATGTGTACCATGAGTTGTAGTTTTCCCATTCGGTCGGGCCGGCCCCTGCGATACCGGCAGCAAAGACGTCCGGCTCGGTATAGAGACACATTTGAGTCTGGAACCCGCCGAAGCTCCAGCCGTGTATAGCGACTCTATTGGGATCGACGTTATGATTTTCAATAAGGTATTTCACGCCGTCAACGATGTCTTCAACCTGGGGTTTGCCGACCTGGTCGAAGTTGGCTTTTTCAAACAGACCACCGTACCCGGAGTTGCCGCGTGGGTCGATTGTGCAGGTGACATAGCCGTGCTTTTTGGTCATATAATAGGCGAAAAAGTAAGCTGAGGAGCCATACGAACCTTCTACTACACTTTTATGTGTGCCTAACGGTCCACCGTAGATATAGATCAACAGAGGATGCTTTTCGTCTTTGTTCGGGTCCTCCGGTTTGAACATAAAGCCATGGATTTTCTGTTTATGGCGGTTCTGATAGCTGAAAAATTCAGGGCGAGGTTTAGTAAGCTCATGAGCGACGGGGGGGTGAGAGTCGGTAATTTGCTTTTGGGATTCGGCGTCGATGAAGACCAGCTCACCTGGCTTGCCGAAATGCGTGAAGTTCGCCAGCACTTTGGTCCCGTCTTCGCTGACAGCAACAGTGCTGTAATAACCATCCTCCTTCGAGAGCCGGGTCATCGTACCGTCTTCCAGCGAAATCCGGTACACGTCCAGATGCGCCGGGTGCTCCTTGGTTGCAGTGACGAACATCCACTTGTGGTCTTTTGTAATATTGATGGGATACACCTCAAAGTGTCCCTGTGTTAAATACATATCGCTTTCATAAACCGGGTCAAGGACATGTAACTGTCTAAAGCCGGTTTTCTCGCTTAGATAGACAATCCGGCGATTGTCAGCCAGGTAATAAGGTCGAATCATACGTGGTGTTGTGGGGCCGCCGGTGTGCAAAAAGCGATGAACCACTTTTGCAGGATTCTTTTTAATAGTTTCATTCTCTTTTTCATCCTTGTCTGCATCATCGGTTTTCTGCTTGTCTTGATCTCTGTTTTTTTCGGTATGCTCCTTATCTTTATTGCCGGGGCCGTCTTTTTCATTTTTATTTTTGTCGGCATCCTTACTTTCTTCTTTATCAGATTTATCGGGACATATGGTCTCCAGGATATTGACGTGTCCGGTAACTTGGTCGTACACGGCAAAAACCGCCCGTTTGGAATCAGGTGACCATTCCGGCAGCTCCACGAAATCGCGAGGTTGAGACAATGCGTGGCGATATACCTCCGTGAGGACGGAATTCTCCTTCATAAGCTGATTCAGTTCGAGAGAATAGACAGCCATCTCATTTGTTTTGATTGGATCATCGGAGACGCCGCGCGGTACCTCTTTGACTTTCATGAAGCGATCGCGGTACTGGGCGATATTAACCTTTTTTTCACGTCCTCCCGGCTCAGGACCTTCTTTGAGGCTCAGAAATACCATAAGTTGGCCGTCAGGGCTGATTTTGTATTGTGTCATTCGTTCCTTGTCAGGCAATTTGACGTAGAGTTGCTCGGCCTGGTGGGAACCGAACTTTACTTTCATCAGGTCATCCCCCTGCATGTAGGTATATCCCGATGCGTCGGGCAACCAGGCGACCTGTCTTTCATTTTCCCGCGTTCGGGTTAGCCGTTTCAGCTTATTATCGACAATCTTACATCGATAGATATCGCCTTTGGAAACAAAAAGCAGTTCGTTTGCTTTAGGTGACCATGTGAACGAATCGATCCCGCTGTAGCGCGGCGCCTTTTCATCATCCGCATCCTTTTCACTCACCCAGTCGCCCAGCCTCTTTTGCTTTGCCTGCTCTTTTTCTTGTTCTCTGATTTTCTTCTCGTCGGCTTGTTTGTCGCTTCTTTTTCGTCTCCGGCCCCTTTTCTTTTCAGCCGGCTCTTGACTCGGCTCGTCGGTTTGCTCCTTTTCCTTTTTCTTCTCTCTTACCTTTTTGTCTCTGGCTTTCTTCTTATCCGTCTTTTTCGGCTCATCTTTCTCGTCGGCTTCCTTTGCCTTCTCTATCCGGTCTTCCTTGACCTTGCGGGTGCTCTCCTGGAACCTGGCCATGACGGAGACGGAGGTGACCCGGCGGGCCTCGCCCTTGGCGACGTCATAAATCCACAAATCCGAGCCGTGCCGTCGCTCCTCGTAAGGGCGATACAGATAGGCCGCGTATTGGCCGTCGATGGAAAAGGCCGTCGATTGTGCCGAGGGACCGAAGAAGCTCTTCTCAGGAAACAGCTTCTCCAGCGTCAGTTCATCTTTGGTTTCCTTATCCTTATTCTTTGATGCTTTGTTGTTATCTTCTGCCGTTAAGTTGGCACACAACGACAGGCACACAAGAATCACAATTACCAGGTTTCGTTTTAACATATATTTTCTCCTTAACCTTTTTTTCGTTGGGTGGGGCTTGCCCCATCTTAGTCATTTGGTGGGCTAAAGCCCAGTATGTGTTTAGCCTGCTATTAGTATTGATAGTGACGATTTAACAGCTAATTCTTCCGTCAGAAGCGTTAATTGCCGACAAAGACGGCCGATTTCGGCTTCAAAACCTGCGTATTAGCATTGGTTTCAGGCTAAACACATACAAAGCCCACCTGACGAGTCCGGCAAAGAACCTATATGCTATTGTTCTTGTTCGTTTGTGTCAACGTGCCATTCGAGAATACCGCCGGAAAAATCCTGCTGCAACTGCACCTCCAGTCGCAGAGCGGATGTCTGCACCGGGCTGAATGTTACGCTGTTGAATTTATCTTTTTCGACGCCGTAGCTGCCGGCGTTTAATACTTCCTTCCAAATGTTGCCGTCTTTATACAGCAAACGCCATGACTTAGGAATCCGGCAGCCGCCTCCGCCCGAATCGTCGAAGAAGTAAGCCGCTGAGCCGGAAATTTTTCTGGGCTTCTCGAAATCATACTGCACCCATTCTTCTGTGCCTTTATTAGGCCACCATGTGAAACGCGGGATGCCCTGGTCGTTCGAGTTTCTCGGTTCTAATTTATCGCTGAGTGCCGCGACGGTGTCAGCTTCCCAGCAATGCGATGCCGTGGCGGGTATTGTCCTGGGCGGCTGCTTCCACTGATAAGCGCCGGGGTTCGAGCCGATAGTCGGGAATGCGGAAATCCGCAGCCTGGCACAGCCCATCGGGATAAGTGTTACATTCTCTGCCGGCTCGCTGGATTTCGCCGGGCTTTGCTGAAGTTTGCCGACCAGCCCCAAATGGTCTTTTTGCCATGCCGGAATTTTCTTAGCTTTGGCGCGAAGCTCTATCGGTGCGGCGTCGGCCTTAAAAGGCTGGTTGTCGCCGGGCCAGTCGTTGCGCACTACCCTGAACGACGAGGCCGGGTTGTTTTCATTTAGCACCAACCCGTAATTCCACGGTGTCGTCGGATGAATTTCCCATGCCGGCCATTCGTCGGTGCCTCCTTCGCGGACGTATTTTTCGCCGATTTTCAGCGAGTAGGTCAGAGGCCCGCGATCCACCGACACGCTGTTTTGATTCTGTTTCCATGTTCGCAGCGTGATTGTCATGGCTAGATTAAGCTCTATCTTATCGCCGTCGGTCCACTGGCGATTAATCTCGATGTACGATCCCGGCCCGTTCACTTTGAGGGATTTCTTATTGATTGTCAGCTTGGGATTTTTGCACCAGCCGGGCACCCGTAGATAAAGTGGGAACCGGACAGGCTTGCCGGTCGTGATAGTCATGCTGATTTTCTCGTCGAACGGATACTGCGTTTCTTCGAGAATCGACACTTGCGTTCCATCGCCGACCTTCGCCGTGACTTTGCCTGGGGCATACAGGGCCGCCGCCAGGCCGTTACCCGGCGTCGCGAGCCACAGATGCTCGGCGTAATAAGGCCAGCCGTGCCCTGCGTTGTGCTGGCAGCAGCGATGACTATGCGGGTCGAACAGCAGCATCGGGCCGCCATTCTGCAGACCAGGTGACTTGTTGTATCGGTCGCAGAGAATCATGTTCGGCGAGGTGAGATAATGCAGCGCCTTGAGGTCCGGCGTAAACGCCGCCGGCAGCGAATTGAACGCCACATCCTCGCAGCGGTCGGCCCATTTCACATCGCCGCTGATTCTCAGCAGTGTTTCGTGTGACAGCATCATCTCGACCATGCCGCATGTTTCGACTGCCTGTCGCGGGCCTGTAAATCCTTCCCGGCAGTTCTCATCGCCTCCGAACATCCCGCCGGGAACCTGGCCGTACATGTCCCGAATCTTTTGCCAGTTGCGTTCGGCCGCCTGCAGATGATTCGGATTTTTCGACTGCATATAGAACGTGCCGGCTTCGCCGAAGCCCTGTGACATGTTGACGTTGTGCCAGTTGATGACATCCTTTTCCCATTCGGCCGTGTTTCGATGCACCTTCTCGGCCAGTTCGAGCAGAAATTTGTCCCCTGTCCGGTTGTACAGCCAATATACGCTGTAAAGCAGGTCGCCTCCCCGCATCTTCGGCCAATAGCCCACAAGGAATTTGTCTTCCGGCACGGTCATAAGGTACTTCATATATTTGGTCATCAATTCGATGACCCGTTTATCGCCGGTGAACTCATAATAATCCTGAAGGCAAAAGAGCATAATCATATTTGGCCAAAGGTCTGCGCGGCCCTCTAAGCTTGTCGCCGCTCCTTTCCTGCCCTTGTCCGGCCCGAACCAGCCGTCTTCTTTCTGGCTTGCCAGCGCCGCTTCTATCCATATCTTCGATTCTTTGATTATTCGCTCGTCGCCGAGGATGTAGCCGCAGTTGCTGAATCCCTTGAGCCAGTAGGCAGGTTCTTCCCAGCCGTGATCGCCTTCGCCCGCCGGACTCAACCAAGCATTGCCCTCTTTCTTGAGGAACTGGCTGATCTCGGTCAGATGCCCGTGAAAACCATCCGCCTGCAATTCGAGCTGCCTGCGGACCCATCCGGCCGGCTCAATCGCCCCGACCGGCAGCTTTATCAGCGGACTCGGCATCAAAGGCGCGCGGTTGCCAACGTAGAACTCATTGCCCGCCTCGGTATCAGGCTTATCGACAACACGGATACTTGTATCGCCTGAGAAAGCGAGACCGGCGAATGAGACAACCAGCATCAAACTAACCAGCATGTCCTTAAACATTAATAGCCCTTTCAGTTTCAGATAATCAAATTGAACTCGAATTCTATCTAAAAACAGACGAGAATGCCAACACAAAATACGCCTGTTTCCGGGCTATTTAAGCATTTCATGTATAGTTTTCTCTTGACAATAATTTATGAAACTGTATCATAAAATATGGATTCACAGCACATTCGAAGACATTTAAAAAGAGGAGAAAATGTGCATCCAATAGCCCTCAGAGCGGAAAGGAAAGTTCGCAATGGTAAGAATAGATCTAAGAAGCGGAATAATAACATCAATATTAGTATTTGCAGTGTTGTGCACCTCCACTTTCGGCAAGACAATATACGTTGACGATGATGTAACAGGAGCCAATGACGGTTCAAGCTGGGAAAATGCATACAATTTTCTGCAGGATGCATTGGCCGATGCAAATTCTGCCGAAAAGCCGGTCGAAATCCGAGTAGCTCAGGGCATTTACAAACCCGATATGGGAGCGAACCAAACACCCGGCGACCGCGAAGCCACATTCAAACTTATCAATGGCGTGACTATCAAAGGCGGCTACGCTGGTGTCGGCGAATTGGATCCAAACGCTCGTGATATCGAACTCTACAAAACCATTCTCTCCGGCGATCTCGATGGTAATGATTCAGATGACAATAATCCCTTCGATGCTACGCGTGACGAGAATTGTTACCATGTGTTGACAGCCGTCGAGGCAGATAAGACAGCGGTACTGAACGGTTTAACAATTATGAATGGCAATGGATTTCAAAATATGTGGGAGGATTCTAAAGACGGCGCCGGAATGCTCATCGAAAACAGTTGCCCAAGCCTGATTTGCTGCACTTTCAACAGTAACGCAGGAAGATACGGGGGTGCTATGTACAATTTGAGAAGCAATCCAATCTTAACAGACTGCAAATTCACGGGAAACGTGTCGCCTGATGGTGGCGGCATATACAACGATGACCAAAGCAATCCCAACCTAATTAACTGTATATTCACGTGGAACTTCTCAGGGATCGGAGGTGGGATGTCCAACTTTCAAAGCTGCCCAATCCTAACCGATTGCATATTCAAAGCGAACATCTCTAACCTTGACGGTGGTGGGATGTCCAATGAAAAACAGAGCTGCCCCACCCTAACCAACTGCAAATTCACGGGGAACAAATCAGGGTATGGCGGCGGGATATCCAATTGGGAAAACTGTAGCCCAAGCCTGACCAATTGCACATTCAGCGGGAATCTGGCAACAATCTGGGGTGGTGGGATGTATAATATTCTCAATGGTAATCCTATCCTGACCAACTGCACTTTCATCGGAAATTCGTCAGACAGGACTGGCGACGGTATATTTAACTATGAAAGCAACACGATCCTTACTAATTGCATTCTCCGGAATGGAGGTAATGAGATATGGAATGATGACAATTCCATGATTATGATAACCTACAGCAATATCCAGGGTGGCTGGCCGGGCTTAGGTAATATAGATGAAGATCCTCTTTTCGCCAAGCCAGGTTATTGGATAGATATAAACGATCCCAACAGCGTTGCCGAACCGAACGATCCAAATGCTGTATGGATCGATGGAGATTATCATTTAAAATCCGAGGCCGGGCGATGGGATCTGGTTGGCGAAAGCTGGGTTGTAGATGATGTCACCAGCCCATGTATTGACGCTGGGGATCCGAATAGTGCGGTTGGCGATGAGCCTGAGCCTAACGGTGGTATTATCAATATGGGAGCTTATGGCGGCACGGCTGAGGCGAGTATATCGCCTGGCGACGCGGAAGAAATCGTTTACGTACAATGGCTGGGCCATTCGACTGTGAAGGTCTGGACGGAAGATTGCATCGTCTATGTAGACCCGGAAAGGGTGCCGGAATCGCTCCATGATGCGACGCTGGTGTGTGTGACTCATACTCACGGCGACCATTACTCGCCTTCGGATATTGCGAAGGTTTCCAATGCCGAGACGCAATTCATCGCCCCACCCGACGTCATCTCCCAGTACGGCAGGGGATTGTCGATCGCACCGTGGCAGACTATGGAATTTGACTTTGTCAATATTAAGGCTGTGCCCTCGTATAATACGAACAAGACGAACCATCCGAAGTCACGCAATTGGGTCGGATATATCATAGAGCTTGGTGGCAAACGCATTTATGTCGCGGGCGATACGGACCTGATCGATGAGATGAAATCGCTCGGTGACATTGACGTGGCATTCCTTCCCGCCGGCGGCACGTACACAATGAACGCGACCGAAGCGGCCGAGGCGACGGAGTATATCAAGCCCGATCTGGCCATGCCGTACCACTGGGGCCAGAGCGTCGGGACTCTCGCCGATGCGCAGAGATTTGCCGAATTGGCCCGATGCCCGGCGATGGTTTTGACTGTAGGCGAGATGATTAGCTCGGACAACTGGCCGGAGTATTCGCCGCTGATAGCCCACTGGGCGCTCGATGAGTCTGAAGGTGACATTGCCCATGACAGCGCCGGCGAAAATCACGGCACACTCTATGGCGAACCGGCCTGGCAACCTACGGATGGCAAAATAGACGGGGCGCTGCAGCTCGATGGGATCGATGATTATATCAGCACCGGCTTTGTAGTGAACCCGGCCGATGGCGCCTTCAGCGTTTTCGCCTGGATTAAGGGTGACGTCCCGGGGCAGGTTGTTATATCCCAGACTGACGGCACCGGGTCCGGCGAGACCTGGCTGGGTGCGGATCCATTGGACGGCAAACTCATGACCGGCCTGGTCCCTCCTCCCGCCGGCCGGTTTATACCGCCGCCGTTGATATCGGAATTCGTAGTTGCCGACGGTCAGTGGCATCATGTCGGTTTCGCCTGGGACGGCTCGTATAGGGTTCTTTATGTCGATGGCACAGAAGCCGCCAAAGATGCAGTCGCTCAGAATCCGCTGAAATCCGCCGATGGCGGTATGTACATCGGTGCCGGCAAGAATCTCGAAGCAGGGACTTTCTTCTCCGGCCTGATCGACGACGTTCGTATCTACAACGAAGCCCTGACTGCGGATGAAATCGAGACGCTGGCGCATTAACGTCTTACGAACATAACCGGCGGAACGTAGGCTATGGCTACCGGCAGTTCGGCGAGAGGCGTTTCGGGTTTGCCAAAATGGCGCTAAAATAATCTTGGCAATTTCACTGAACAATGTTATTTTATCGAAAAGCATTTTGAACTTCATATTGCGAACGCTAAGCAGATTTATTTGAGAAGGAGAGATGTATGATGAACAAAACGATAGAATCATTAGGTCTCGGACTTTCCCGATTGCTTTGCTTTTCTTACGGCGGTTTTCTGCTGGTTGTCTGTGCGGCATTTTTTGCTCCGTCCGGAATAAAAACTCTAATCGACGCGTTACATCCCAGCCTCGCGATTCTGGCGATAGTTGTCATCGGGGCGGCTATCTATGTTCTGCATCGTACGATTGTCATGCCTGTCCACCATGTATTGCTTTGCTGGTTCTTCCGGGCCGCCGATAAATCCGGTGACGTCGGTGATCTCGCCGAGATTACTTCGAGCCCGACCATATATCTCGGCGAGGCCCTTGGAGTTGCCCCCAGGAGAAGGACAACCGCGTACAATGTTTTGCGGCGAAGCGACTTTTTCACCAACAAGGAATCTCTCGAAGTAGCCCACGCGGAGAACGGCCTGCTGGTAATGACCGGCGTTGGTTTGCTCATCGCCGCGGCGTATGGTCTGAGCCAGAGCAGGTCTTTGCTGCTGACGGTGACATTATTGGTTTTAGCGATAGTTTTCATTGTGGCATCCTTCAAAGCGGAAATGATCCAGTACTCGATTGAATGCATGGCCATCAGGGAACGCCCGATAGAAGCGATGAAGATACTGGTGAAAACCGGAGTTCTTCGGACCGAAGACGTCGAGGGTACGATAGAGCTGGCGCACCTGAAGGACAGTCAGGCGATGGAGCTGCTGGAGGAAGACCAGGCTCGCAAAGAGCAGGCCGAGAGCCCGGATGGCACTTGAGAAAGGTCGCCGCCCGCTTTGCTTTTCAGATATGCAAAGCATCATGTCAACTATCTTCGAGGAGGGGTCTGCTGCGAATTGTCGGTTGATATCGGCAATGGAAAAATAAACGCGCAGCCGGCCTGCAATTAAGCCGGAATGCTGAAAATATCCCGCTATTACGTGCTTGTTTCCTTGATAAATCGAAACAAATAGTCGATAATATAAGTATATTATCTTAGGGCCTGTGTATGGGAGACAAGGCAGATGCGTTTGATTGTGAAAAAAGACGGTCAGACTGTCAACGACTTTCGGTTCGAGAGGGGACCGGTCTATATCGGCCGGCATGAGCACAGCCAGATTTTTCTTCCCGACAGGGCGGTATCGAGACAGCACGCGGCGATCTTCGCTACACAGGACGGCAAGTGGGTGCTCGAAGACCTGGACTCGGCAAATAAAACATTTCTGAACGATAAGGCGATTCATAAGGCTCCAATCAAGGCCGGCGATCGTATTCGAGTCGGAGATTTCGAGATCGAAGTCACGCTCGACGGCGTTGCCGGCAAACCTATTCATCTGGAAGACACGCTCATGCCCACTCCGCGTGAACCGAGCCCTTCGGGGGCGCCGGCTCGTGAGATCATCGTTCGAAAGCCGGATGCCGAACGTGCTCCCGATATTCAACTGCCGGCCATGCGGGTGCAGGATTTTCTGCAGGCCACCGAGGCGATCTGCAAATCCAACGGCCCCGACGAGGTGCTCAAGACCTTGCTGAGCATCACATTGACGCAGTTCCGGGGCAGCCATAGCTGGTGTGCTTTGCGAGCTCTGCCCGAAGGCCCGATGACCGTTCACGCCGGCAAAAGCCGGGATGGCGGCGTTCTGGAACTGGCCGATATAAAAGTTCAAAAAAAAGTCTCGCTGGCGATTGAAAAACAAGAGTTCCTGCTCTTGCCGCGGATTCCGTCGGAAGATGGAAAACCGTGCTCTGCCATGATAGCTCCAATTATAGATCCATCCGGCTGCTTCGGCGTCTTGTACGTCGATAACGCCGGAGAAAAGCGGTACTATACCCTCAGCGACCTGGACTACCTGATGCTGCTGGCAATCCACACCGCCGCAATCGTGGAAAACTTCTAATCGCCGTCCAATCCAGCCATTTCCCAACAAAGCCCCGGATATCGCGGAACCTTGAAATTGGCTTTGAATTGGCTTTGTTTTTTCGGCCTCAGCAGGCCGGTTTATTGCCATAATATCCTTTCATATAAGACTTTACGCCAATTCGACCAGTTGGCAAATTGGGTTTGTTTTTTCAAATAGCCCTCGAATGTCATTGCGAAGGAGCGCAGCGACTGTGGCAATCTCAATCCTTCCACACTAAAACGTCGTCTCGTCTAAAATTGGCTTTGTTTGGCTTTGAATTGGCTTTGTTTTTTCGACGGCCAAAACCGCAAAAATCTTCATAATATCCTTTTATATAGATACTTATGCCCTTTTTGACCATTTCGAAATTGGGTTTGTTTTTTCAAATTAAGCTCAATTTTTCGTCGTTTTCTACTCTTTTTCACCTGTTTTTTTAATTAATCTGCCTTCTGCCCCTTCGATTCCACTTAGGACAAGCATACTACATACGAATTAACCGCGGATTTCGCTGATTACGCGGAAGAAATAGTCAATCGTCAATAGTAAATAATCAATGACAAAGCCTTTTCCTTTTTTGCTTTTTACTTATTTGTATATTCTATATTCATATTGTTATATATTATACGAACCATTTCGCGAAATGTCTGGCATATTTTAGAAAAATCTCCGTGACTTGTATCGCATTGTTATATCAAGCTTGTTTGGTTTCTCTTCATGATGCCTGTACAACTGTGTTCTGGTAGGATTGACAATGAATAATCAGGCAAGGTGTCAAGAAACAATGGACTGTGGAGTTGTTTTAAAACGTGAGATTGCTTCGTCGCTAAGCTCCTCGCAATGACAAAAGGTTCATTTTCGCGTCATTGCGAGCGATTCGAAGAAACGCGCGGTAATCTCAGGTAACCTGGTATTCATCAAGGGTATTCAACCTTGTGATGTTTTTTGCTTGTATTTGAGGCTGTGGAGTGTTATTATATATTCCATAGCAACAGCAGAAGCGGACCAAGGTATCTCATCAAGGATTGATATATCGGCGAGCGAATCGATTGGCCGTTCTGTGAAATTCCGGGTG
>Ga0307378_10007746_pt1 | contig 14393 bp, 15 predicted proteins | sample UN1MG_FD_202238 | JGI IMG/M metagenome (GOLD analysis project Ga0307378, IMG submission 202238) | Soil microbial communities from Risofladan, Vaasa, Finland - UN-1 | ecosystem: Environmental > Terrestrial > Soil > Coastal area > Acid sulfate soil | place: Finland: Risofladan, Vaasa | collected...
ATTGATATAAATTAAAATCGGATTATAAAATTCGTATTCCATAATTTTATGGTGAGAAAAAAAATTTGGTAGACTCTTACACTTAAATTCTTTATATTTACATTTTTCATCTCTAATCTTTTTGATTTTATAATTTATTTTCTTAACTTTTTTTAATATCTTAAAATAGTCTAAAAACAAATTGAATTGATCAGCATTAACTAAAATCTCATTACATAATATTGAGAGAAAGTCAAATTTTCTATCTCGGTATTTATATAAAACGTTTAAAAAACAATATATGCATTTTTCGGATTTAAAGAAATCATTTTCGTTATGAGGGCAATTATAACAATCTAAAATCAAAAATATATCTTTTTTACCTTCCAAACTATCTTTTTCTGAAAAATAAGTTAGATCCTTCAAAGCCATTTAAACATTTTTTATAAAGAAGAATTTAAATAACCCACTTTTATCTCTAAGGAAATATTTGTAAATAAAAATCTAAATGAAAAAATTTATTTATTTTAAAAAATTTATTTTCAAAAGTTAATGTGATAAAGAATGGGTCATCGTAAGAAACACGCCCCCAGACATGGGTCATTAGCATTTCTTCCTAGAAAGAGAGCAACGCAAATAAAAGGTCGAGTAAGACATTGGTTAGATAGCTCTGATGAGATTAATTTTCTTGGTTTTGCTGGATTTAAAGCGGGAATGACTCATATAACCTATATAGAAGATCAAAGAAATAGTCCTTATTATGGAAAAGAATTGATGAAACCAGTAACAGTTATTGAAGTCCCTCCATTAATCCTGATAGGGATAAGAGTCTATAATGAAGATGATTATGGTAAATATATTGTTGGAGAACTATATACTCATGAATTTAATAATTATTTATCTAGGAAAATAAATCTTCCAAATTTAGATAATTATGATCCTAAAGTGTCTAAAAAAGAAATTCTAAAAATTTTGAATGCCACAAGTGAAGTTCGAGGCATTTTTCAAACACAACCGTATCATACATCACTACCTAGGAAAAAACCAGATATTATTGAAGTAAAAATTAATTCAATAACCCAACCTAAGGACGAATTTGATTTCGCTTATAAAAATTTGGGTAAAGAAATAAGAGCACGAGATGTTTTAACTGAGGGGGAGTTAGTAGATGTTGTTAGTATTACCAAAGGAAAAGGTTTCCAAGGTCCTGTTAAAAGATTTGGAATTAAAATTCTAACTCGCAAAAATAGTAAAGTACAGAGAGCTGTTGCATGTATTGGTCCGTGGCATCCCGCTAGAGTTCTCTATACGGTTCCACGTGCTGGACAATTAGGATTTCACCAAAGAACAGAATATCATAAAAGAATTATGGTAATTGGGGAAAATGAAGAAGAAATTAACCCAAAAGGGGGTTTTATAAGATATGGGAAAATCCGAGGAGATTACATATTGATTTTAGGGTCTATTCCTGGATCGAAAAAAAGATTAATTAGATTAAGAAAAACTATCAGACCATTAAGATCTTTTGTTGTAAATACTCCTGAGATTACATTTATTAGCCGAGAGAGTCAACAAAGAAGATAAATTTATACAATCTGGTGATATAGTGGATAAAGTTAATGTTTATAATTTGGATGGTAAGAAAAAAGGACTTATTGATAAACCGAAAATTTTTGATGTAAAACCAAGAATTGATCTTATTCAAATGGCAAGTGCATCCGCTCAAAGTAAAAATAAACAGGTTCAAGGAAGAGATAAGAAAGCAGGGTTAAGAAATACTGCCGAGGGTTGGGGAACAGGACATGGCATGTCTAGAGCTCCCAGAATAAAAGGTAGTGGGTTTATTACAGCAAGGCAGGTAGGACGCGTTCCTTTTGCTAAGGGAGGTCGAAGAACACACCCTATAAAAACAGAAAAAAAGATTAAGAAAAAAATTAACAAACGGATCAATAAACAATCAATAGTTTCTGCTATTTCTGCATCTGGTGATAAATCTTGGGTTCAAAAGGGTGGATTTATTATTGAAAATGTACCTGAAATCCCTTTAGTTGTCGATGATAAAATCCAAACAATTAAAAAAACCACAAAAATTTATTCAATATTATGCAATTTAGGATTAAAAGAGGATTTAATTAAAATTAAGAAAAGTAGAAAGATTAGAGCAGGAAAAGGAAAATCAAGAGGTCGAAAGTATAAAAAAAAAAAGGGAATCTTAATCGTAATTAAAGATGATTATGGAATTATTAAATCCTCAAGAAATATTCCTGGAACGAGTGTTGTTAGAGTTGAGAATTTATCAATTAAAACATTAACACCCGGTGGCACATCTGGTAGATTAATTCTTTGGACCCAATCTGCTTTCAATGAATTAAATAATTATGAGGTGTTAATCTAGATGGAAGTATTCTATAAATTTATTAAAAAACCGTTAATTACTGAAAAAACTTTTGATTTGATCGAAAAGGAGAATAAACTGGTGTTTATAGTAAATAGACAAGCAAATAAAAATCAAATCAAAAGAGCTATTGAAAAATTACATAATGTAAAAGTAATGAAAGTTAATACTATGATTACTCCAAAAGGAGAAAAAAAAGCTTTTGTAAAGCTACACCCTGAATATTCCGCCCAAGATATTGCCATTGATTTAGGTATTTTTTAGCTAATAATTTATTTTAAATTCTTGACAATTAAATTTTTGGATGTCTTTTGGATGTATTATTTTAATATTTTCCATTAATTTTATTGATTTAGCTTCTAATAGTTTCTTATATCCCAATTCATTTAATATTAGAATATAAATAATATATTTTGGATAATATTTTTTTAGAATTCTTAGAATATATTTAGAATCTAAATTTTCTAATATAATAAATAAATAACTGTGTTCAATAAATATTAGGTTATCACCCAGTCTTACATATTCAATTTGATTATTTAATAGGGTTTGTTCAAATTTCTTATTGATTTCTGATAAAGTCGATGACGCAGAACTATTTATAGGAAAAAAAAGATCTAAAAAATTATTTAAAAAATAAAAGCTGTCGTTTATTTCTAATCTCCATAGATAATTAAAAATTGTCCTAATTTTAATATCTTGTTTCTTAATTAAATCACTTTGAAAAAAGTCATTAACATTATTCTCAAGATCAATGATATTCTCAATATTTTCACATTCTTCAACAAAGTAAGAGGATATTTTTATATTATCATTATGATCTGTTTTAAAATTAATTATTAAAAATCCTTTACCCCCAAGATCGTTTATTAGCTTTAAGAAGTCTAATATGAATGACTTTTTTTTTTTAATAAAATCTAAATTAATAAGAAAAAAACTAAAAGCCTTTGAACAATGGTCATTGGAAATTTTTATAGATTCAGATAATTTGGTGATAAATGAATTAGAATTTATTTCTTGAGAGAGATTGGATAAAAATTGAGCTTCCAAATCTTTTTCTTTTAAAAATTTAGCAGAATTATGAGTTTTAAATATGGTTTGTTGAATAAAATTAAAGGATTTGATTATTCTTTCTTTTTTAGAATCTTCAAAGTTTAACAATAATAATTTTTCACAGTTTTCGTTAGTGTTTATTTGGATAGCGTAATATTGAATTATTCTTTTTCTTAGAAATTCATTTAAAAAAGATAAAATTGATTTAGAGTTTTTATAAATAAGTATGGCGAACGCAACGATTTTATCATTTTTTCTTATACTTTTATAGTAGATAAGGTGATTTTCTATCAAATAGTTGAATAGTTTATACTTTCCCTTTTTAACCATCTCATTAATAATTTTAACAAGAATTATAAAAACTGAAATTTTTTATTAATTATTCTAATTATCATAAATTCGTTCATTTCAACCTATTGTAATAATTTTTTAAAATAAAAATACTATTGAGAAATGTACTAATTGTATATTAAAACAACTGAAAAGATATTCTTAACTTTAATCTAATTATATTCATTCTATACGTTAATGTTAAAACAAAACTTAAAAATCACTTCTATGTTATATTAAATTAAATTCTAATTTTGGTGGTAGAAGTTTTAAATTCTATTAAGGAGCGATTGTTATCTTTAAATCCAGATATTTTGATTCAAGCACCATCAAGAATAAATTTGATAAATCCCTTAGATGCTGTTGAAGGAGATTTCTGGATGCCATCAGTAGCGATCAATGGGGAAAAGAACCCACTTTCAGCATTTTTTTATATTAAAAGTATTGTCCATGAGAGTAAATTAAAAATATATAATCTAAAAATTGATGGTAAAAATTGTTCTTTCGAACTAAGCAGAGATGAAAAACTTTTAAAGAGTAAAGAGGAAATCAAACGAAAAATTGATGGAGAAGATAAATTAATTTATGCCAGTATTGCTAGATTCTCTAAAATGAATTCTTATTTTGAAGAAATGTTTAAAAAAACTAATTTCGAAATTGGGTTAATCTCAACAATTCCTTTACAAAGTGGTTTGGGTGGAAGCGCGGCTATAATAATTGCTATTCTATATGGATTTGCAAATTATTTCAATATTTTTAATAACTTAAAATATGTGAAGAAAAATGAATTTCCAATTAATAAAGATATAATAGCAGAGATGGCGACTAAAATTGAGGATGAAGATTTAAGAATTACATCGGGTTATGGAGACCGATATGTAATAAGCAGGGGAGGATTGAGTTTTTGCTCATATTATGGAAAACTTTCCCATAAAGAAATTTCAAAAGAACCTTTAGCAATCTATGATAGAATCGATAAAGTATACAATTTAAATGATATTCCTATAATTGTTTGCTATTCGGGAGTACTTCATGAAAGTGGGGATATCCATAGAAAGTTAAGGAAAATCTATTTAGAAAACAATCCTGAGATTATAAAAAATTATAATGAGCTAGCAAGAATAGCTTGGAAGTCTAGATTTTCTATAATGCGCCGTAACTGGAAGGAATTAGGAGTTTATTTTAAACAAAATACTATAATTATGAATAAGATAATGAAAGGTGCGGGTTTTGAATATGGGATTGGATTAGCAAATAATATTTTAATTGAAATAATAGAAGACCATCCCGAGGTATATGCCGCTAAATTAACTGGTGCGGGAGGTGGAGGTTCGGTTTTTGCGTTGGTTAACCCAAATAATATAAAAACCATTTTAAATTATTGGAAAGACAGATTAAATGAGATTATTATAAATAAAGATAAATTTTCTTCAAAATTTCCTTCATATCCTTTAGAAGTAATAAATGATTTGAAAAAAGCTCAATTTTTCCGAATTAAAATTGATAAAGATGGAGTGAAAAAGTTATAATCCATTAGTAATTATATTAATAAAAGAAATTGAGGATTTAAATTGAGCAAATTCGAGAGATATAAAAAAAAAACTGAAACTTATATAGACCCTCATAAACATTGTAAAAAGTGCGGAGAAATGATAGCTGAGGCGTTTTCTTATTGCCAAGAATGCTATAAAACCTTAAAAGAAAAGAAAAAAAGAAAATTATTCGGGAGGAAAAAGAAAAAAATTCTTGAAAAAAAATATCCTGATTAACAATTTTATCTTTCTAAACTGCAGAATTTCAAACATTAAATATTTAGTCTCTCTATAAGCCAATCTTTATCGATTAAGGATAAAAAAGGACCTAATCGTGGACCACTTTTTTTATCTAAAATAATTTGATAGACTGCCTCAAATAATTTTCTTGGGGGGTAATTCAATTCATTTTTAGCTATAGTAAAAATCCTATTTTGAATAGAATCAGGATCTAAAGCTTCAGTTTTTTTTAAATATTCTTTTAATAATTGTATTCCTTTGATTTGGTTTTTTTCCATTTTTTTTATTATATTTTTATTAATTTCATTGGGTATAGTGAAAATTTCTACTTTTTTCTCAATTTCTTTCTTTGTTTTAGGATTTTTTTCGGTTTCCAATATATTTTTTAATTCTTCAATCCAATTTTTTGTTTGGGAAAGAAGTGCCCCGAATTCCTGTTTTGTAATTATCTTTTCAAAATTTTGTTTTTCCATATAAGATTTTGCTTTTTCATAGAGTTTATCCGTACTTAAAATATTCTGAATTTGAGTGAAAAATGTCAAGAGTTTCAAGGGTATTCTTTTTGTTTTCGTGTGTGGAACATCAGATACTTGAGTTAAGGGAAAAATATAATTGAAAAACTTTCTCTCTTCAGGATCTTCGGTTGTATCTAAACCGTAATAGATATTTTCCATTTTTTCATAGTAATCATAATATTGGGGTAGTTCTTCAATCCTAAATGTAATATGTTTTGTTGGAATAGTTTTTAAAATAATCGTTCTATAAATCCTTGGATCTGCCATCTCTAGATATTTGGTTGGAGTAAAAACATGTCCTTTAGAAGTTCCCATATCTTGATCTCCTAATCTTAACCATTCATAAGGAACTTTAACCGGCCCTTCATAAGAATATAATTCTTGACATAATTCAATTCCCGTATCATAAGCACCTCCTTTGACACTATGATCTTTACCCGCAGGCTCACAAGTAGTTGTATATATAGCCCATTTTGCAGGCCAATCTACACGCCAATTTAATTTCAGCCTACCACTCCAAATAGATAGAATTCCATCATGTCCACACGCTTCACATAAATATGAGACTGTTTCTTTCTTTTTAAAAAATTCTTTTACTCTATTTGGATTAATAGATCCTTCACTATCTCTGTGTTGAATTCTATTACAATTTTCACATATCACCATTACTGGCATCCACTTTTTCTGCATTTCAATAAAATCTTCTCTATCTTCTTCTTTTAGGGTGGGAAGTATATATTTTTTTAATATTTCTTTAATTTTGCCGGTATTCTCTAAGGCAATTTTAATTTTCTCTTGCATTTTTTTCGTTTTGTATAACTCATGAGACCATACAATTTTAGTTTTAATTCCAAAATTAGGAAATATGTTAACTAATTCATTACCAAAGTGATGAGCATAACTCTCACATTTACAATCATTGTATGGACAGGGAATCATAGAAAATGGTTTTCCAATGTGCTTATTTTGAAAATTCTTTGAAACATATGCCGGAAATCGTTTAGCCGCATCTAGACTGTCGAAAAATAATAAATTATTAACTATTTTACCATCATTTTCAAAAATTCTTCTTAAAGTATCGCAAATTATTATTTCTCGTAATATTCCTAAATGGATGTGACCAGATGGTGTTTTACCGGTAGAGAGTGTTATTTCTTCAGGTTTTCGTGAGTAGATTTCTTCAACAATCTCTTCTACCCAATGAACAGGAAAATTTTCATTCATTTTTTATTCACTTTAGAGCTTTTGCTTAAATGAGTGAATATTTTGTATTACAAAAATTTTTCTATTATGTATAATTGCATATTTAATGTAAGCAAATTATATTTGTCATTTTTGCTTTTAAATTATAGTGAGTTAATTAATGAGGATTGCTGTTTTAAATAAGGATTTTTGTAAACCGGATAAATGCAGTCCTTTTGGGGAAAAACCTTGTATTAAATATTGCCCAAGAGTAAGGACTGGAGATAAAACAATAGTTTTAAGTCCTGATGGAAAAAATGTTATAATAACAGAAAGTTTATGCTCTGGAGAAGGGATTTGCATTAAAAAATGTCCTTTTAATGCAATACATATTGTAAATTTGCCCGATCCTCTGGAAAATCAAATTTCATATCGATATGGACAAGATCAATTTTCCTTATTTCGAATGGCAATCCCTAAAAAAGGAAAAGTGCTTGGACTCATAGGACAAAATGGAATTGGTAAAAGTACATTATTAAAATTACTTTCGAATGAATTGAGTATTAATTTTGGTCGGTTTGGAGAAGAAGCTCCCGAATGGAAGGAAATAATTGAACATTTTAAAGGTTCTGAACTACATCAATATTTTATTGAACTAAAAGAAGACAAAACTAAGATTGTCCATAAACCTCAAAATATTACAGTAATCCCTAAATTTGTATCAGGAAAAGTATTTGATCTTTTGAATAAAAATGATAGGGGAGCCCAACTGGATCAAATTTCTAAGGAATTAAATCTTATAGAAATCTTAGACAGAGAAATTTCAGTACTATCGGGAGGAGAATTACAAAGAGTAGCCATTGCAGCAGCCTATCTTAAGGATGGAGATATATATTTATTTGATGAACCGAGTTCATATTTAGATGTGAGTGAACGAATTAATATGGCTAAATTAATCCGAACATTATCAAATAAAAATAAGACTATAATTGTTGTTGAACATGACTTAGCTATTCTAGACTACTTAAGTGATTACGTCTCAATTTTATACGGACTTCCTGGTGTTTATGGAATAGTATCACATCCTCAAGGTGTTCGAGTGGGTATAAATATTTATTTGAATGGATATATCAAGGATGAAAATATGAGGTTCAGAGAGGAAGCCATCTTATTTCATGAACGACCACCTCAAGAATCTTTATTTGATTCTGGAGATGTCATTTTTTCTTATGATGATATTGAAACTTCATTAGGAAACTTTCATCTAACCGCTTCTGGGAGTGAAATTCATGCTGGTGAAATTATTGGAATATTAGGACCAAATAGTATTGGTAAAACTACTTTTATAAATTCAATTGCAAATACTATTACTACTGAAATCAAAGATATGGATGAGAAAATAAAGGAAAGTAATGAAGAAATTAATCAAAAATTGAAGGTTATAATAAAACCACAATATATTAAAATTGAAGAGGAAGGATCAGTATCAGACCTTATAGCGCAAATTAAATTAGCTCCTCATTTGAGTCAATCCTATAAAAAGAGATTAATAAATAATTTAAATTTGGAGAATATCAGACAGAGAAGTTTTTCTGAATTAAGTGGAGGAGAATTACAACGAGCAGCAATAGCTAAATGTCTTTCTACAGAAGCTGATATTTATTTATTAGATGAACCTTCGGCATTTTTAGATGTTGAAATGAGATTACAGGTTGCTCAATTACTTCGAAAATCTATTGAAGAGTTGAAAAAATCTGGTTTTGTTGTAGAGCATGACATAATAACTCAAGATTTCATTGCTGATTCCATATTAGTATTTGAAGGAACTCCCGGTTTAGAAGGTAAAGCTTTACCTCCTCAAAATTTGAGGGATGGATTTAATACATTTTTAAAAATGATGGGAATAACATTTAGGAGAGATAGTACTACGAAAAGGCCTCGTGTTAATAAATTAGGAAGTAATAAAGACTTATATCAAAAACGCATAAATGAATTTTATTATATTCCTAAATAAAACCGTCCTTGATTAGGAAAACAGGGTATTTATTTTATTAAATTTATTTTTATACTCCTCAATTTCGATTGGAAAATAAATAAATTAAAACCGATAATCTAGTTTATTTTTTTTTTAATAATATTATTTATATATTTTTCATGAATTATAAGCTGGGTCCTATACTAAAATTTTAAAGTATTTTTTAATTTCTCCTATATTAAAATAAGTTTCCAGTGGAAATTTTGGACTCTATGTTGAAATTAATATGAAATTAATAAAATGGGTTGAATTAGATATAAAATATAAAAATAAAGAAAAAGTTTTTAATTAAGCTTTAAATTTCCAAAAAACACGTGGTCTTCCTCTATTACCATCATTGCGAGAGAATTTTTCAATTAATTTCTTTTTTTGAAGCTTTACGAGATTGTCATAAATAGTAGTTCTAGGAGTTTCTAGTTGCTTTACCAAATCTCGCCTTGTTAATGGCCCCACATCTTTTAAAGTTTTTATTAAATTAAACTGAATGGGTGATAGAAATCCTTTAGGTTCAGGATAATTTTCTAATGATGTTTTATTTGCCATGATTTATTCCTCCACATTTTTAAAATTGAAAGAAAGACGACAATTTTACGACTTTTTAAATTTTAAAGTGAAAATTTTTATTCTTATGATCTAGTTAGTTCCAAATGATATATAAATGATGCTTATTTATGTATTATTATCATCAATTAGCATAACATTTATAAATTAAAATTTTTTCTTACTTATTGTAAAACTATTTGTTTCTTATTAAAAAATGACTGAAACAGCAAGAACAACTGTTACAATTAATAAAAGTTATATGAAATTAATTGAAGAATTAGTAGATGTTTTTGGAGCAACAAAAGCACAAGTGATTAGTAATATTGTAGAATATTTTTTTAATGATAGCAAAAATGATCCTCTTTTAAAGAAGTTAAGAGCAAGAAAAAGAAAAGATAAACCTCCCGAGAAGCCTGATCTTGATAAAAGAATACAGAAATATTTAAGAAGGGCAGATAAAATACCTTTCGAAGTATTTATTGATCACTTAAAATTAGATTCTGAGTTTGTAATAGAACATTTAGATGACTGGGGCGAAAAATTTGATTTTATGTTGATTGATAATAAGATAATTAAAACTAAATAAATTTAATGAATTTTTTTAAACGATAATCTAAAACATCATCGAAATAAATCAAAAAAATCATTTGATAACCCTACAGTCCAATCTAACATTGAAGTAACAACTCCAATGATAATAAAAAAAATGAATAATGCAAACCCAACTAATAACGCATATTCAATAAGATTCCCTCCGTATTCATCAGAAAAGAACTCTTTAGTTTTAGACCTAAATTTTTTCAAAAAATTTTTAAGCTTCATTATTACATTTATTTTTAATTACTCTTTTAAACTATACTAATTATAGATGAGTTTTTATTTGAAAATAAATTTTTAAGATTTTAAGATTTTGTAGACTTCATTAAGCTCCTCTTCGGATGCTTGAGTTCTAGGTATTTTAATTCGAAATTTTTCATCATCATAATTTCTTGGAATTATGTGAATATGAAAATGTTTAATAACTTGCCCAGCAGCAGTAAAATTATTTTGAAGTATATTATATCCATCTATTTTTAAGCTTTCATGAATCTTTGTCGCTAAATTCTTTACTTCCTTATACACTTCAGTAAGCTCATAATTTGGTATATCTTCTAAATTTGAGTAATGATTTTTTGAGATTACAATAGTATGTCCGTTAGAAATTGGAGAAATATCCAAAAAGGCTAAAATTATTTCATTTTCAAATAATATTTTTGAAGGAATTTCTTTATCAGTTATTTTACAAAATAAACAATCTTTTTCTTTCATATCTATTAGACTCTTTTTAGTTTTAAGATATTTTCGATTTAATATATATCTTTTAATTTAAAATTAAAAAACCTTTACTCAGTTTTATCATATTAAAATATCCAAATTTTTCATATTAGAGCTTTTAAGAGTGATTGAAATGATGCTTCAAGAAATAAAAGAGATTTTAACACATAAATTTTCACCTAAAGCATTTAGATTCAATTCAGAGATATATGGCTTGCATTATGATAAGAGTTTAAATAATAAAATGATAAAGAAGGTACTGCTAACAATAGATCTAAGTTTAGAAGCGATACATTGTGCATTAAAACATAAAGTTAATTTAATAATATCTAATCACAGTCTAATAAATAAACCAGTATTAAAATTTAGGCAAAACCTAATAAATAAATTAGTATTGCTTTCTAAGTTCCCCGTTTCAATATTTGTATTAAATTCCTCATTTATCGCAGCAGAAGGAGGTGTTTCAGATACACTCGTAAATGCTCTTTATTTAAAACTAGAAAGCACATTTGAAATTAAGAATAAAGAAGGAATAAAAATCCCTATTGGAAGGATCTGTTCACCATTACATTATTTAAATAACAAAGACCCATTTACTTTGGAAAATTTAGTACAACGGATAAAAACAAATTTGAATTTAAAGTATGTTTCATTTGTTGGAAATCTCAAAAAATCAATCAATAAGATTTGTATTGTTGGTAGCCATATATCGGATGCGAACTGCATAAAGAAAGCTATAAATTTAGGATGTGATTGTTATATATCGGGAAAAATTAACTATTTTGACGCGGTTTTTGCAAGAGATATGGGACTAAATTTAATAGAGACATCGCATTATAAGAATGAAATATTAGCAACTAAAAAATTATGTAATATCTTGAGTTTAGAGTTTCCTGAAGTTGAATTTATATTATTTGAATCTAAGAACCCATTTAATACTTACATGTAAGATGCTTGATAAAAGTTTAAATTTTTTAAGAGATAAGTTGAATTTAAAAAGTAATAATTTTATTTACTTATTATAAACATTGTAAGTGAGAATCATATGACTATAATGGAATATAATGGTAAGAAACCCGATATAAGCCCAAATAGTTATGTTTCACCCATGGCGACTTTAATTGGAGATGTTCGTGTCAATGATAATGTAATAATTTGGCCTGGATCAATTATTCGCGCTGAAAATTCACCAATTAGTATAGGTGAATATACAACTATATTTGATGGAGTTATCTTGTTTACACGCTCGCAAAAGAGCTCAATAAATATTGGTAGGTATTGTATTATAGAAACAGCAGTTACACTATTAGGATGTTTTCTAGAAGATTACGTTCAAATAAAAGAGGGCTCATTAATTTATGAAGAAGCATCAATTGGTGAAGGAGTAATAATTTTAAACCAAAGTCAGGTTCCACCAGGATTAACTATTCCTGCCCGAGCTGTGGTGAGAGGAATTCCCGTTGAACCCGTAAGAGAACAAACACGTAATGATGTGCTAAAACAGAAAGAAAAAGCTGAAAATTATTCTCAACTATTCATTAAAATCAAAAATCAATTACCAAATGCTCAAGGATATTTATTAACCCTCCCAGATTTTATTAAAATAATGTTAAAAAAAGAATAATAAAAAAAAATTTATAAATTTAATTATACCATAATATTAAGCATTTTTACAAGTTCTTTATATCTTGAACGAAGTGTAACTTCAGTTACTCCCACTAAATTTGCAATATCTTTCTGTGAAACTTTCTTATCTTTCTTTTTACAAATTAGATATAATGCACCTGCACATAGGCCTTTTGGATCTTTACCACTTGTAGAATATTTTGAAGTAAAATTTTGTAAAATCTTTATTGTCGCATTTTCCGCATCTATGTCTAACTCCAATTCAGCAATAAACTTTGGAATAAGAGAGATGGGATCTGTTGAGGGTGCTTTTAAGTTTAATTCTCTAATCAAGGTTCTATAACATCTTCTCACATTTTTTGCACTAATAGATGTCTCATCTAAAATCTCTTGCAAAGTTCGTGGGATTTTTCTCTCTCTGCAAGCGAAATATAAACACGCTGCGACCATCCCATTAATCGATCTCCCACGTAGTAATTTCTTTTTGAATGCCTCTATATATAATCGTATTGCTGCTTTCTTAACATGATTAGGTAAATTAAGATTACTACCTATCCTTTTTAATTCCGTAGTGGCAATTAACATATTCCTTTTATCCCATGTCATGCGAGAATTCCATTTCGCAGCTCTTTTCAAATCAGGGCTTTTAATATTTGCTTTATCTATAATGGTGCTTAGCCCCATATCTGGTAATAAAATTGAGATTGGAGACCCTGTTCTTTCTCTAGATTCCTTTTCCTGCTTGGTAAATGCTCTTTTTCCACTATGGGATATATCGACAATTCGTTCACTTATAACTAAACCGCACTGTCCACATACGGTCTCTCCCTTTTCATGAAGTAAGATAATCTTCCCTTCACATTCAGGACATAAATTTGAAAAATTACTTAAATCTGATTCAACTTCCATAATAACAACCCAATATAATTTTTAAAATAACTAATATAAATAAAACCTATTAATTGAAGATTATTTTATAGATATTAACCCGTGTAGCGAATAAAATTGTATTATAAAAACTGATTATATTGCGTGACTGAAACACTAATATATTCTTTGATGCAAATAATATAAATATAAATATAATATATAAATGTTTCGCTAGTACGTTACTACGTAAGAACACATCCAAATTGATTTTAATCAAGGAATTTTTTTCTCATTCTTAGCCTAAACTAAATAGGGAAAACTAGTTGAAAAACCCAGAAATATTATCATCACGAGTGATTTAATCAAAAGTCGGATTATACCATGAGGATTACTTATCACACGGTTGTTATTGATTAAATAATAGAGACTCAAGAAGAAGTATATTATTCCCAAAAATGAAGCAAATGCTATAATAGGATGCATGTATATCAAGAACTTATCGCTTAAAAATAAGTAAGATTCTGGAATATAACTGACTACCATCTCTATTAAGAAATAAATTAAACCATTTGGCAGTGGAGTCAATATCCATATTAAAAAGTATATTAAATAATTGAATAATATCCCAAAACCAAAAGATAAATAGAGCGTGCCTAATATCAATCGTACTTTTCCGAGCTGATCCTCTTCCTTCATTATACCTTTGCTTCTTTGTTGAAGAAAAATCCCTCTTAATCTTGTCAAGGTTAAGAGCCCGATGAAAATTATTATAAAAACAA
>Ga0307378_10007748_pt1 | contig 14390 bp, 17 predicted proteins | sample UN1MG_FD_202238 | JGI IMG/M metagenome (GOLD analysis project Ga0307378, IMG submission 202238) | Soil microbial communities from Risofladan, Vaasa, Finland - UN-1 | ecosystem: Environmental > Terrestrial > Soil > Coastal area > Acid sulfate soil | place: Finland: Risofladan, Vaasa | collected...
AGGAATCACTACGACTTTGCCGTTTGTTGTTTTATTCCAAGCCACGACGACGGAATTGATTGTTTCTATTTCATCATCCGAGAATGAATCCTGGAAATAATAATGTACCGGAAAAGTTATTGTATTCTTTGTTATCGGTTGTGATACGATTTGATGTACATTTGGTGGAGGGGCGCAAGTTGCGAGGACGATTGCCAGGACAAATATTATTATCTCAAGAAACCTATTATTGTTTTTGTCAGATTTTCGTAGAACATGTTTTTGTTTTGTGGCAACCATTTCAAGTCCTTCTTTGTTTTTTCTATTGAAGTTGTATTGTTGACGGGTACGTTGTTCGTTTCATTTCTGACTGTGAACATGCGGTTCACTGTAAAGTTGGATATTTTAGGTACTATATCCATTATGCTTTCTGACATCACCTTGTTTGATATATGATGATTGGAACATATATCATATGTTTCATTTTTTTTGCTGCTTTCCATCAGCAAACCAATTATTTCACACATATCGTCTATATATATCCAATCATTGACTGTTGTCGAAGCTCCTTCCACCTTCAATTTCATGATGTTGTTGTTTGTTGATATATTGAAATCATCTACATGTAAAGGACCGAATACATTTGAAATCCTGCATATGTTTGTATTGATGTCATATTTTTCCGAACACACCCTGCACAGTTTCTCTGCATGTGTTTTTGATTCATTGTATGTATGTTCCGTGGTTTCCTCTTTGTTTTCATATAATTTCAATGTACTTGATTGTATGAACGAGTTTGTATGGGATTTCCAATATTTCCTGGCGCATTCGAGAAGTACTTCTACTCCTTTTGAATTCGTCTCGATCATTTCATCATATTTCCAAGACCGTTTTTCTTCCGCGAAATTGATCACGTTCGTGATTTTGAAATAATCGAAAAGATGTTTGATCAGTTCTTCGTTGCAGATGTTTCCTTCAACGAATGTGAGATTATGTGATTTCTTGTATGCTTCGTTTGATATATGTTGTCCTTCTTCTTTGTCTATACTTATTATTATATCTTTTTTGTTGTATTTCTTGTAATGGTTTTTTATGAAACTAGCGCCTCGGAAGCCGCAGCCTCCGGTGACCAATATGATTTTCCGCATTCAACTCCTTCCTGTCAATACTTTCTCAAACAAATCTCGATCCACATCAATTGATATGAAAGTATTTGTATTTTCTTTTTTGATAGAACCCCACTGTCCTGATTCATAAAAAGGTTCCACTTCTTCAAACCTGCATATGTTCTTGTTTATAGCCGTGCATGCGGCTAATGGATCATGGAACATCTTGAATGGTTTTTTTGTAGATATTCATCCATACCATGATATATCATTTTTATTCCAAGATTGTTGTTTCTATATGGTTTTATTCTTTCATGCATTTCCTTGTCATAGATCATGCCATGGCACACATTCTTTGAAACAAGGAATCTTTTTTTGATATTTCCTGATGACAACAAATACAAAGCCGCTTTCTTGTTTCCTCCGAAATTGAATGTTGCGCAAGTTCTCCTACCTTTGAATTTTTCCAATATCAAATTTTCCGGTACTATATTATCACCTGCGAAACATCCTTGTGCAACCCATTCTTCTACAACGGGATTTTCTGCCGACATATATTCATATAGATTTGTCTTGGCTGCCCCCGTTATGAAAACAAGATCTTTGAATTCCGAATGTATTTCTTTCAATAATTCTACGGGAGTTGTCGTGATGTTCGATGGGGCGATATCCCCCAACCATCTATAATGGAATTCTGAAACGCATTTTTTTGGATGTGATGGATTTCTTCCAGCAATAGGAACATCTTCCCTGTATATGGAATCCAATACTTTTCTTACAAGTCCAACCTGATACGCTGAACCTGGAAGTATGGTGATTCCCCTCAACTCTACTTCGGGATGACCAGCAAGAAGACACAACGTAAACACATCATCTGGGTCATTTGTCTCCAGGTCATACACCACATTCAACATCTACTCACCTTTCATGAGATTTTCCAAATCTTTTTTGGATATCTTCACGGACAACAAAATTATAGAATTTATATTTGAACTGTCCCTTGCACATATGGATACAATACAATTGTCTTTTTCTCCATCAACTTCCTTGACTTCCAGATAACTCTCATCTTCAAATTCCTTTATCATCTTCAATCCTTTTAAAATTCATTATTGTGAAATCGCATTCATTCTTTTCATCTTTGAGATGTACGGTTCCTTCATCAAAATCCCATTCCTTCTCATCTATATCCGGGAAGAAGCGGTCACAACCATATTCTTTCATCAACATTGAAAGAATCAATTCATCAGCTTCTGGCAAGAACAATTCATAAATCTGTTGCCCTCCACATATATATATCTCATGAAAATTCATGGAGTGCAGGATATACGAAACATCGTACATGTCATTTGCCACACGCACATTTGGATGGTTTAAACTATAATCCTTGTTTTTTGTCATTATTATAGTGGTTCTTTTTGGCAACGGTCTACCAATCGAATCATATGTGGATCTGCCCATCAAGATACATTTATTCAATGTGGTTTGCTTGAAATGTTTGAAATCTTTTGGAAGATGCCAAGGTATATTGTTGTTTTTTCCTATGCCATGATGTTTGTCGATGGCGGCTATCATTATGGTTTTCATTTGTCTTTCTCCTTCACACGGCTACTTCTGCTTTCAACCGTCCATGACATTTATAATTTTTCAATACGATATCTTCATACCTGAAATCATCTATGTTTTTTATTTCCGGATTCAATTCCATATCTGGAAGCTCAAATGGTTGTCTTTTCAATTGTCTACAAGCCACATCCAGATGATTCATGTATATGTGGGTATCTCCCATTGTATGGATCAATTCACCAGCTTTCAATCCACATACATGAGCGACCATCATCAACAAAAGCGAATATGAACTTATGTTGAATGGACAGCCTAAAACCGCATCAACGGATCTTTGATTCAGCATGAGCGACAATGTACCATCAACGACATAGAATTGAAAGAAATTATGGCATGGCTCAAGCCGCATTTGGTCCAATTCTCCTACATTCCAAGCCGACACAATCAATCTCCTGCTGTCTGGATTTGTTTTTATCTGTTCTATAACCTCTGCAATCTGATCTATCTCTTTAGAAAAGACATGACCTTTTATATTTTCATATTTTGTCCATCGGCGCCATTGTTTACCATACACCGGACCCAAATCATTGTTTTCATCTGCCCATTCATTCCATATGTTCACATTGTTGTCATTGAGGTACTTTATATTTGTATCTCCACGCAAGAACCAAAGCAGTTCATGAACTATTGATTTGAAATGCATTTTCTTTGTTGTAAGAAGCGGGAATCCTTTTCTCAAGTCGAATCTCAATTGTCTTCCAAAAACGGAATATGTACCTGTATTTGTACGATCGCTTTTCCTCGCACCATTATCGAGCACATCCTGCAACAATTCAAGATATTGTTTCATCTACAAGTCTCCTTCCATGTATATACACCATGCTGCGAGAGTGGCTGAGTCTATGATCTCTCCATTTCGTATCATTTCGCCTATTTCATCTTCACTTTTCCAAAAAGATTCCAAACCGACAAATGTTTCGAATTCATCGTAATCTGTTTCCGTCTGTTCCAGACAAGTAGCAAGATACAGATACCCTCGTGAACTTGATTTTCCTACGGCTGGACATATCTTGCCCATATATGTGACAACATTAGCAATATAACCGCCTTCTTCCCTCAATTCCCTTATAGCGGCATCTTCAAACCTTTCTCCTTCATTGATGAATCCACCAACAAATTCATTACTTTTACAGTTGATAGGAACCCTGAATTGATTCGTCATCAAAATCTTGTCACCTTTCTTTGCAATAACAACTACAAAATCATGAGGTGCTTCCAACATATAGTAATAATATTCTTTACCGGCTTCACTTTTGAATACTTTTTTTACAATATCAAAATATGGATTTGAATATTCAACCGACGTCTTTTCTGCTTTCATAGTTACTCCGTTATTATCTCCACCCTGTCTTCATGAATGAAGATCGTATGTTCAAAATGAACTCCGATTTCTTTTGTCAAAAAAGAAAAACCATTGGAATCTATCGAAATGGAACCATCTCCATATACCATCATAGGCTCGATACAAATCGTCATACCAGGAAACAATCTCGCTCCTTTTCCCTTGTCGCCATAATTGAATATGAATGGAACCCAATGAGGATGCTCATATTCCAACCCATGACCTGTGAGATCCTTTATCACGTTGGCTCCCACATTGGATGCCCCCTTTTTTATTATAAAACCGAGGTCTCCTACTCTTGGTTCTTTTCCGATATTCTCTTCTATATACCTTATTGTCCTGTACAGGGCATTCCTGCAAGCCTCGGAAAGAATCTTCAGTCTTATGTTCTTGAATTCACCAACAGACATTGTGAAGGCTGCATCGGCTATAGCGCCTTCGTATGAGACGCCCACATCGAATTTGACAACATCTCCGGTTTTCAATACTTTATCACAAGAAGACACTCCATGGGCGATTTCCTTGTTTACACTTGTACACAGAGCATCGGGAAATCCTTTATATCCTTTGAATGTCGGAGTGCAGTTGTTGTCTTTTATAAACTCTTCAATCTTGTTGTTTATATTTTTCGTTTCAGCTCCATCGACAGCCATTGATTTTACCATGGAATGAGCATTTGAAAGTATCTTGCCTGCGATTCTTTGATTGGAAAGCCATTCATCGTCTTTGAAAGTAATATAACCTCCATATTCAATCATGTTGATAATATTGTTCATCAAAAACTTCCTTTATTGTTTTATCTATTTCATCTTCAACGATTTTAGACATTTTCAAATAAGAATCTTTAATTTTTTGTTGAGACTTGATTTTTGCTTCATTTTCTTTACTCACAAAAGGGAACACTCTCATTGAAGATTTTTCAAAAAGATATGTTCTTATTGAAATCAAGTCAGCTATCATTGCAATTTTTTTCAAGTCATCCATTTCCGAGTCAGAACAAGGCGAATAAAACAAATCAGACGGTCCAACCTTTGAAACATCATCAGACATTTGGTTCACCTGTCGAGCCGGCTTCCTTTTCAAGGATCTCTCCATCCATTGAGATGAACTGACCATCTCCCAGACCATATTTCCTTGCTATCTTCAATATGAAATTATTGAAATTCAAACGTTTCAGTTCGGAAGACAAAAAAGCATTTTCAGCTCTCAGCTTGGCCATTTCAACATCTGTTTTCATACCTCTGAGTTCATTGATTTCTTCTGGTGATATACTTGCCATATTACCTCTTTCTTGAGTTGTTATATCTTTCTTGTTGAATTGTGATGTTTTTCAGTTGTCTGAAAAATTCAAAGTATTCTGGAGGCTTCTGTTGCCAATTCGCTTCTTTCTCCTTTTGTAAGAAGCACGCTTCCAGACAGTTTGGAATGTTTGAAAGCTTCTGTTACATATGTCAATCCATTATTTGTAGCGTCGAGATAATTTTCATCTATCTGGGACAAGTCACCAAGAAGGACTATCTTCGAATTATACCCAACTCTTGTTATTATTGTTTTTATCTCATGTTTGGATGAGTTTTGTGCTTCTTCTATGATCATCAGGGTATTATTGACGGATCTACCTCTGATATACGACAAGGCTTCTATTGAAATCTTGTTTCTATGCAAATACATGAAGCCTTCATAATCACTACCGGAAATAAAAGATATAGCATCTTTTATAGCTCCCATCCACGGGTTTAATTTCTCAGACAACGTCCCGGGGATGAACCCTAGTTCCCTGCCCATTGGAACGATTGGTCTATAAAACTGGACATTGCTATATTTTTTTGATTCAATTACTTGTTCCAAAGCCGCAGCGGTAGCACAAATCGTCTTTCCGGTACCTGCTGGACCAAGCAAGCTGACCAAATGCACAGAAGGATCCAACAATAGATCGAAAGCAAATGCTTGCTCCCTGTTTTTGGAAGAAATACCCCAGATATCCTTCGGAATCCTTATAGGATTCAATCTACCGGCAGCTGTCTTTCTATATATATAATTCTTTCCGTTCTGCATTAATTGAACGCATTCGTTGGGCAGCAATTCCTCGAACATCGTGCCTGAACAATCATCCAGTCCGTTGTCTGTCAGACCTTCAACATATTCCGTACCAAGATCCATTTCGCGATATCCTTTATAGATATCATTTGCATCTTGTATATTGTCGTTGTTGTAATCACTTGTTGTTATTCCAAATGATTGCGCCCTCAATCTCATTGCTATGTCTTTTGATACGAGTGTTGCATTTTCATAAGCGGCAGCGCATGCCAAGATGCTGTCATCTTTCGCTCCTGTATTGAATTTCTCATTTTTCAGATTTGCAACATCTATATAAAGTTTTATATCATTTGGAATATCAATACCTTTTGTTGGATTCCCTCCACCAAAATAATTATCTATCTTCCTGATAACCCTTCTGGTATTCGCACCTCCAAAATCTGGTCTCGTTTTTATCTTGTCCAATTCTTCCAAGACTGTTAAAGGAAGTATGACATTATTTCCTTTAAAACGTTCTATAGAACCAGGATCATTGATTAAAGTCGATGTATCAAAAATGAAATTTTTTCTCACATTACTCCTGCTGTTGGGGATAGAACACCTCGTAATTGAGGTGCATTTCGAGATAATATTTTTTGATGACGTTTCTTTCCTTGGGGTTCACCCTCAGGACATACCATGGTTTGGTCCATTGCGCCATCAGTCTGTCCTTGAGATATATTTGCAAACAACCTTGTACGTCATCAACTATATCCACGTCGAATTTTATTACCAATCGTCTTATCCAACGTAGATTGTCCATGGTTGTTTCTTTTGGCCACTCGTCCATTGGAAGTCCCATGTCTTCCAACACGGCAAATGCCCATTTTACTCTTTCCTCTATCTCTACTTCTGGAGCTTCGGATCGATCTACTAGAATTACAACCATCGTCTCTCATTACATTATATAGCAAATGATTGAAAGAAAGTGGAATTTCCTTGTCAACATTCAAGAACATTGTGAAAATTGACAATCTTCATTGACGCAATATGAACATCCACCTTCTACTTTCAACTTCTTTTCACCGCATCTATCACACGTTTCCAGACCTTCACCGCCATCTGATGTGTAATTTTTCAAAACACTTGCTATGTTGACAGGAACCGACAACAGATATTGACCATTTATCTTTTCAAATTGTTCTATTATATATTCTACAGGAATACCATGCCGAAGCATCATCGATGTACATCTGGTAGCAAGCTCCACAAGCATTATATCCCTCATCTCCTTGTCTATATGAGGTTCACTCATCAATAGTTCATAAGGAACATTCGTCCCTGGAAAGAAATTGACGGTTATGTAACAATTATGTGCGGTTCCGTTCAAATCTACTTTTCTCTTATACGTCTCACCTTCCAGTTTCTGTGGTCTCTTGGTATATATCTTGAAACCATTTTCGATAGTGGTGCCTGTCATCGTATCTATTTCAGACACAAGTATCCCGTCCCTGGTACCTTTCCTGTAAACCGTGATTCCCTTACAACCCATCTTCCATGCCGTCATATAGACTTCATTCACGTCTTCTTTCGTTGCGTTCGCTGGAAGATTGACTGTCGAACTTATTGAATTATCTATATATTTCTGTATTGCAGCTTGAACGGCAACCCTTCTGTTCGGTTGTACCATTTCGGCACTTACAAACCATGTGGGCAATTCCTCGGGATCTTTGATGTCTCCAATCAATTTCTTCACAAGAGGATGAAACACCACATGTTTTTCAAATGACGAACAGTCCTCGTTCTTCACTCTTCTTGTATAAGACATGCTGAATACCGGTTCTATACCGCTTGATGTCTGTGCTATTATGGAGCCGGATCCGACAGGGGCGCAAGTAAGCAACATTCCATTACGCATCCCGTTTTCTTTTATCTTTTCTTTCAAATATGACGGCAATTTTTGTACGAATTTGCTTTTGAAAACACCATCGACGTCAAACCAGGGAAAAACTCCTTTTTCTTTTGCAAGATTGCATGTTTCATCATAAGCTGCGTTCCTGAACACTGACATTATATCATCAACAAGTTTTATGGACTCATCTGAACCATACTTGCATCCCAATAATATGAACATATCTCCCAAACCGGTTATACCAAGACCTATCCGCCTTTCATTCAAAGCAGTTTCGTTTTGTTCTTTTGTTGCATGCTTGCCATCATTTATCGTAACGACATTGTCCAACAACCTGACAGCCAATCTCACATGCTCTGCAAACAATGCTTTGTCGAACCAATATGAGTCGTCTTTGTTTTTTATACAATATCTTGGCAATGTTATATGTCCTAAAAGACAATTGCCATATGCTCCCAAGGGTATCTCGGAACAATTCTTGACACAAATTCCAGAAGATTTAATATATTCATCATCTTCATAAGAAGTAATGATATGATAGTTTTCATTATCATCTACAGAAATATTATATACATCTTCATATCCATGAAACGATACAGAAACAACTTTATGGTTTTCAAGTTCTACTCTGTTTGAGACTTTCTCTTTGAAGATACTCCAATTATCAAATCTACATGATTTTGAAAATGCCACAGGCAATCCATTTTTCACAGCTAATTTTCTAAAATTATCTCTCCATTCTTGTGGGGCTCTAAAATATGGATTATTTTTACCAAGCATTTTTTCCGAATGTATTTTTCTATGTTCTTCATGGGCAATAACAGACAAATTATCTATACTATCATCCTTACTATTAAAATTTCTATGATGTATAGCAAACTTTTTTGGATCTACTTCGGCGTTAGTATAGAATTCATGAATTAATCTATATTGTCTACGATTCCTGTGTAATTTGGCACTGCTCATCATTGCTCCAGTATTACATATTTGTCGATACCTGTTATTATCAAAAGAATTGAATGGGAATATAGAATCTCCTTGTTTTAAATCTTTCAAATGTCTGTATTTCAAATCCTTACCTAAAATTCTATGATCAGGAGTAGCTATGAATTCCGATCCATCGTCCAGAATGAGCTTCCAAACTTCTTTTTTCTCTCCAGTTTTTCTTGGATTGCGCCCCCACTTTATTTCAACCTTTCCAGTTCCTACATTTGTTGAATAAACTGGAACATTTTTACCTTCCTTCATAAGTTGTTCTATTGAAACTGCATTTCTACCATCTGCAACTGCAATCAATGTTTCACCAACAATACATGGATTGGATGAAATTATAGGGTTTTTATACTCTAAATTATTGTCTTCGACCATTCTATCCCAAAACATCAAACCAGGTTCTGCGCATTCCCAAGCATTCGTGATGATCTCGTCCCATAATTTTCTTGCTTTTATGGTTTCATAGATTTCACCACCCCACTCGAGATTGAAATCAGCATCTGCGTCCACGGCTTTCATGAAATCATCAGTAAGTCTGATGCTTATATTTGAATGATATACGTTTCGTTTGCTTTCGATGAATTCTTTCAATACTTTTATATCGTCATAATTTTTAGCACATTCCAAAGCAAGTTTCTTCAATATCTTCGAATATGGTTTTATATCGTTCTTGGTTGTAATGAATTTCCTTACATCTGGATGGGAAATGGATATACTTTGCATATTCGCGCCGCGTCTACCTTTTTGTTGAACCGTTTCAGTACTTACTGAATACAGGTTCATGAAACCCACGGGACCGCAACTTGCTCCTCCGCTTCCTTTTATCGGAGCGCCATAAGGTCTGAGGCTGGACAAATCATGACCACAACCGCCACCAGTCTTGTATGTTGCTGCTTCTTGATACAGGCATTTGTATATACCTTCCAAGGAGTCATCATCCAAAGGTACGACATAACAATTTGAGCAACTCACATTTATATCATCTCTTCCAAGACCATGATTGATCCTGCCGCCGCAAACCATTTTGAAATCACTGAGAAGACCGTAGAACAATCTTGCATACTTCAATCTATCTTCTTTCTTTTCTGCTTGAGCAGCGCCCCAAGCCAATCTCGTCCATAAATCCTGGGGAGAGTTCTCCCATTCGGTAAGATATTTCTTTTTCAATATGCTTTTGGCAAGTTCGTCGTCATCATAATACAGATCCACATCTTCAAATCGATCTTCCGTCTGATTTTCTATGATTGAAAGCCTGTTTTCTTCTATTTCATTCCTGATAGCCATCTATTCCCCTTCCTCGATATACGATTTTATGTTTTTTGATAATATTTCATGTGCCGCATCAAGAATTGCAACAATATTTTCTTTAGGTATCTTCAATTTTTTGGAAATCCCGAAAAGAGACATTGTTTTTTTGTTGGTTGAACAATATCTTTTTGTATCTATGCCATAATACAAACAAATGACATGTGCTTGTTCTTCTGTCAAATGATCTATAGAACTTCTTATATGCTCGAGGAATTGTATCTTTTCAATAACCTCGTCTTGTCTGCAGTCCTTGTCTACCATTATCGGAACGTCACATATTCTTGTGAGTATTTTCTCTTTAGGTGAATTCAACGGGACCTTCATCACGTCATGTTTGTTGGCAGCCCGTTTTATACGTGTTTTTATATACCAGTTGGCGACTTTGAAGAAATTCTTGCTACGTTTTGGATCAAACTTCATCAAAGCAATCATCAAGCCCATCTTGCCTTCCTGGGACAAATCCTTGTAATTTGAAAACTTCCTGTATTTTGAAGCATGCAATTCAACTATATAATCAAATTTACGCAAGGCTTCTTCGAAACATTTATTGTATTTCATCTCGTCTTGTTTGGAGCCGGTACAATCCTTTGCTTTTTTCAAAGAAATCAATTTATCCAACAAGATACCGTTTACTTCCATTTGTTTTCTTATATCGGAATCGCTTGATTTGTTCATCGATCAACTCTTTTGAAACATCTTTTTGCATAATTTGCTTCTTTTTTGGCTTTTTCATCTGCTGACACATTGTTCTGATATTTTTCCTCTCCAATGAAATTGGCAAGATAGCTTTCATTTGTCGCGCACTCTTTTTTCATTTTCTCAGCATCCGTCTTCAATTTCGCTGTAAGCTCGTGACCTGTAAGGCATACGATTCCTTTTCCCGAGCCTCCTGATATCAATCGTTTTGCTGATTCTTTTTCGCATTTCGGGCATATCTTGGGCGGCTCATCCATTATGGAATAAAAATCTTCCCATTCATATCCGCAATCTTCTTCTGTACAAACATGTATATATGTAGGCATCTAGTCTCCTTTTCTTTCTTTCCTATGCGTCTTTGTTTTCGAATATTTCTTCGATAATACTTGTAAGATCTTCTCCCAGAGCACCATTGTCTCCGGGAGCTATTATATTCTCGTTGTTGTTTGTCGGTTTGAATCCTAAATCAAAAAATCTTGTATAAGCGAACTCCTTTCTCAAATTGTTCATTATGAATTTTGGACCTCTTCTGAATTTTATACAATGTATTCTAGCATCGACCCTGTTGTCCTCATCTTCTCTCACTTCTATTTGCAGGACAAGATTTGCATTATGGGCAATCATCCTGCTTCTTCCTATTCTATGCAAGCCGACGCCCCCTTGTCCGGGTTTGGCATCTGTGACCTGAACGGCGGAAACAACAACCACATCATTCACCCTTGCGAATTCATGCATTTGTTCTGATACATTTTTGAGCTTCTCCCAATCCGCATCGCTTTGCGCTTCATTGTCTATCATCAAGCCAAGATAATCTATGACAACGACATCAGGTACGAAATCCATGCAACAATCATCATATATGTTCTGTATTGCGGACATCTGGCAGCCCCTGGGCATATCTACCACTTTGATGTCTGATGGACCATATTTCCAATAAGACAAAGCAATGCTTATCTTTTTTGCACTTTCCGGCGTCATCACTCCTTTATCGAGATCGAGGCTGTTGACTCCAGACATACATGACAATATCCTGTTCTTTATTTCATTGCCTCCCATCTCCAACGAGATGAAAAGGACGTTGTATGCTTTCTTCCATTCATTGTTCGCCGAGATTTCCTTGACTTCTTTGGTCGTGCCGGGCAGTATGTTCTTGCCCAAGAAACAATTGACGGAAAAATTTGTAAGGAATATGCTTTTACCGAATCCCGTATCGGCTGCGAACAAGACCATCTCTCCACCACGCAAGCCATTGGTACAATAATCCATGACGGAAAATCCTGTCATTATACCTTGCGCAGTTTCCGGGTTTTCTTGTTTTGCCTTGAAAGCCGCAAACCAATCATCAACAGAACTACGCAATGTAGACTCTCCGTATGCCTTTTTTTCATTCATTCCATTTATCTCACTGTTCGCCCTCGTTATGAATGAATTCAATTCTGTAAGATCTGTTGTTTCATTGAATTTGGTTTTTATTGCTTTATGTATTTCGGCATTGTATCTCTGATTCACCATTTCCATCAAGAAACTGTATTCGCGCCTGTCGGTTTCCGCGCTGTCTATTGTCTCCCACATAGTTTCGAGATATTCTGAAAGATTCTTGTTCTTGTCTCCAGAAAACAATACCAAGGTATCCAACGTAGGACATGATGAATAATGCTTGTAATATGATATAAGCAATCTTACGAATCTACGATTTTGTTGTTCGAACACGCTGTCGCCGACATTCTGGGAAAAATCATTGAGTTCTCTTTTGTTGTTTATCAGTATGTTCAATATCTTGTGGTCGAGATCCATTTCAATTCCCCTTCTTTCTGTAATCAGCACCAGCAACAGGGACATCGACACAATGCCCTGAAATCAAACTGCTTATCGATGCATCCAACTTGTCACCAAGTGTCTTGTCACCAAGAGTCTTTGTAAGATTCATGCTGTTTGTTATCAATATCGTAGGCAACATGTTATGGAATCTTATACGAATTATCCCTTCCAATATACGACCGAACAATTCGGCTGAAGAATCGGAACCCATGAACCTTGAATCAAACTCGTCTATGACAAGCCAATCAACCATCTTCAACTCGCGACTTCCGTTCATTCTGGAGTCCCTGTCACCATGCACCATGACTTGAACCACATCGCCAAGAGTAGTATACAGCCCGCTCATCCCCTTCTCTACGACTTTTTTGAGAATCATGACGCTTACCATTGTCTTGCCGACACCATGCAATCCACGGAAAAAATATGAAGTACCTTCCATGAAGGATTTCTTCAAATCTTTGGTTATTAAAAGATACATCGACAGCAGCCCCTCATCACCATCGAAATCATTCATCGTCTTGTCGAACAAACTCACAGGTATATTCGCATCTACGTACCTGTCGTTCAATTTTGAAAGAATATTGCATTTTTCACATGAAGCCCTCTTCAAAGATTTACATGTGTCACATTCTTCAATTATCTTGTTCTTCAAGATGAAGATCTTGCTTTTTGGTATCAATCGAAGTTGTTCGCAGCAATGATAATAAGTCGCCATATCCAGTATTCTCCGTTTCAATATTTTCAGAATTCATTTTTTTTCTTATACCATCCAATACTTCTCTGGCTTTCATTTGTTTCAACTTGACTAGAGATTTGATATCGCTTACTTTATTTTCTGGAGGCTTACAAGAATCTGGATCTTTTTCTTTCAGAGGTTCGTTTCCATTCATATTGTATTTCATCGCTTCTATACAATCCAACGAAGGAACATATACGAGGTCTCCGTCAACGGCTTTCATTTCCAATCCATCCTTGGAAAACCTCATTATCGTTCCTCTCAATACTTTTCCGCTACGTAGATATATCTCTACCAAAACACCTTTTAAATTATTCATCTTACCTTCTTGCCTTTTGAATTATATTCCATATCTCGTACGAGCAACCCGTACCATGTTTCTTCATGCTTATGAACTTATATGGTCCATAATTGGCATCATGAAATTTCTTTTAATCTGTCTATATCGAAACCTATCGAAATCAAACCACTTTTTAATTTCATGAAATCGTCTTTCTTGCTCTTCCACATCGACTCCATAAGGAAATACAAATCACCATATGTAGAAACGTATGAAGTCTTGCTGTTTTCAAGCAACAATTTGATATATCTGTCTGGCAACCTGGTGTTCATCGTTATTTTTTCTTTTTCAATCAAAAAACCGTTGAACTTGTTTACAAGATCCGCCTTGGACAAGGCGCCGATACTTGTAAATCTTTTTTTCCCATTATAATTGATATAGAACCAGTCTATATAATCCTTGACCTTGGCGCCATGTCCAAGCTTTGCTTGAAGCATGTTCCATATCCTTGCCGTCAGCCTGTATTCATGACATTTGCTTGGTATCCCGTCATATGACAATACGAAATCCATTCCAAA
>Ga0307378_10007750_pt1 | contig 14388 bp, 10 predicted proteins | sample UN1MG_FD_202238 | JGI IMG/M metagenome (GOLD analysis project Ga0307378, IMG submission 202238) | Soil microbial communities from Risofladan, Vaasa, Finland - UN-1 | ecosystem: Environmental > Terrestrial > Soil > Coastal area > Acid sulfate soil | place: Finland: Risofladan, Vaasa | collected...
TGTTAACCCTCAATTCTTAAATATCGTCAATCGTCGAGTTCTTAGCGACGATTACGATGCCGCATATTCCCGAATCCCTCAAATGCAGGTAGCTTCGAACATAATAAGGGCTAATCCTGTTCTGGGTATAGGGATTAATAATTACACAGAAGTTATGGACCAGTATGATACGACCGACGTTAAACTTACATCCATAACCCGACACCAGGTACATAATGTTTTCTTACAAGTCGCGGCAGAAATGGGCGTCGCCGGCCTTACCATTTTCATCTGGCTCATATTTATGGTTTATAAAGAGGGATTAAGTTACATTAGATCGAGTGAAGATTCAATGTCAAACGTAGTTGTGGGTCTTATTGGGGGAATCACGGCTTTTTTGGTCCACGGCTTGGTAGATGCAGCATCGTTAGGAAATCATCTATTTCTTATATTCTGGTTTTTCACTGGCATGGTTATTGTAATAAAGAAAATTACATCGCAGGCAAGACCTTCCGTTGTGGGAGCTTAAGTGAATGAACACAGTTAAGAGATTAGTCAAAAATACAGGGTTTGTACTATTGGCACAGGCTGCAGAACCGGTATGCTCCTTTATATTGGTATTATTCATTGCTCGTTCCTTAGGTGTCTCTGGTCTGGGTAAGTTTTCTATTGCTATTTCTCTTTTCTTCATTTTTCAGACTATTTCTTCTCTGGGTTTTTCCCACTTGATTACGAGAGAAGTTGCCCGCGACAGATCAAAGGCAGGCAAATACTTAATTAACGCCTCTGTTGTGGGATTTTTCTTCTCAGTTCTGACAGCGGGAGCGATGTGTCTGGCAGGTTATCTATTGAATTATTCGGCAGATACTGCTTTGGCCATTTATATTCTCAGTCTTGCTTTGATACCTATAGTATTTTCTCTGGTTTGTCAGTCGATATGTAGAGCTTTTGAGAAACTTGAATATGTTAGCATTCCCGCTATAACGGGAAATTTATTTAAAGTTTTGCTTGGTTTACTTATTTTATTTAAGGGCTATGGCTTAGTGGAACTAATGGCGGTAATCTTAGGAAGTTATCTTCTAAGCTTGTCTATGAATTTATACTTTGTCCTTAGGTGCGTTGGAAAACCACTTTTTAGAATAGACTTTGGTTTTTGCAAATGGATTGTCAAAACTGCTCCAACTTTTGCTCTTATCTTTATTTTTGCCACTATTTATTGGAATGTGGATATCCTTATGTTATCCAAAATTAAGGGGGCAACGGAAGTCGGTTTCTATAGCGCCGCTTACAAATTAATGAATGTATGGAAGATAATCCCCTTGGCTTACCTCATGGCATTACAACCCGTTATCTCCAGATTGTTTGAGTCTTCTTTAGAAAAATTTAAGATAGCCTGCACCAACTCGATTAGATACCTATTTATGGTGATGTTGCCCATCGCTGTGGGAACTACACTTTTGAGTAAGAATTTCATACTTCTTTTCTTTAAGGAAGGTTTTTTAGCTTCGGCAAATGTTTTGAGCATTCTCATCTGGACATTGGTTCCCTACACCATAAATATAACAATTGCTCATGCCTTGATTGCCAGTAATAATCAAAAGGTAAACTTGCGCTCACTCCTTATTAGTATGATGTGCAACGTTACCTTGAATCTTTTATTAATACCCAGGTTTAGTTTCTTAGGCGCAGCTATGGCTACCCTGATTTCAATCTGTATATTCTTGGGTTTACAATATGGATTTGTCTCTAAGAATCTATTTACACTCAACTTCTTTCAAATTGCTGGAAGACCGATTATTTCCGCAGCTTTGATGGGAATAATTATTTTGTTACTTAGACAGCTCAACTTGTTTCTTATAGTGCCCATTGCAACATTAGCTTACGTCTTGTTCTTACTAACACTCAGGCCATTCTCGCCAACCGACATACAGCTTTTCCGGAGGCTATGGGAAAGAGAAAAGGGATTGACCATATTGCAAACTCAGAAATCATCTGAGCATAATCCTGCAAAAGAATAACCTTTTGGCAAAAAGAAGGGATTATTCAGTTATGCGAATCGTTTTGTACGCGTTTGACCATATTGAATATACCATACAATTGGCCGAAGCATTATCAAGGCTGGAAGAGGTAATGCTTATGCTGCCCCAACATAAGGCGGATTGGTTCACAGAAGTATTGGGAGATGATTTGAATATGGAAGCTTATCGGCAACCCCGGCTTCGCTATCCAACCAATCTATTAACACTATACGGGATAATTAAGAAGATAAATAGTTTTAACCCTGACATTGTGCACTTACAGGGGGAGCATCCGTGGTTGAACTTAACGTTGCCGTTCTTAAGGCGAAGATACCCTTTAGTTATCACAGTCCATGATGTAGTGCTGCACGTTGGCGACACAAAATCCAGAAAAATTCCTTCATTCGTACATAAATTGTCCATTAGAAATGCCGATGAAATAATTGTCCATGGCGCCAAATTAAAGAAGGAGATGATGGGAAAATCTGATAAATTAGATAGTAATGTCCATGTTCTACCCCGTGGCGTTAATTCCATCTATAAGAGATTTCTCAAAAATGAAGTAAAAGAGGAAGACAATTTGATTTTGTTCTTTGGCAGAATCTGGGAATATAAAGGATTACGATATTTAATTGAGGCAGAGCCGCTTATTACGGAAAAGGTTCCTACGGCAAAAATAGTGATAGCCGGTACGGGCGAAGACTTTAAAAAATATACAAGAATGATGGTGCATAAGGAAAAATTTATTATTCATAATCGGCTGATACCTAGCAGTATGGTGGGACAGTTATTCCAAAAAGCAAGTGTAGTTGTAGTTCCTTATATAGAGGCATCGCAAAGCGGAATAGTCCCCTTAGCCTATGCATTCAAAAAACCGGTAGTGGCCACTGATGTGGGAAGTATTCCGGAAGTTGTGGAAAATGGAAGAACAGGTTATATTGTCCCTCCTAAAGACCCGGAGAAACTGGCAGAAGCTATAATTGACCTGTTGCGGAATAAAGAAAAGCGAAGAGAGATGGGAGAAAATGCTTATAAGAAAGCAGAAGACGAACTCTCCTGGGATGATATCGCAACAAAAACAATAGAAATATATAAAAAAGCTCTTCTGGATAGACGTAAAGGATCTCACTAAGTACTAAAAAGGATTAGGTTTGAAGTTCAAAAGATTTAGAAAAACATTATACATTCTTCTTTTGTCATTTGTAGTCGTAGTATTGGCGTTTGCCAGTAACTATTTAATAACCATTTACAACATAAACCGTTCTTATTATAAAGCGTACAATACCAATGACGGGGTTGCCTTACGCAAATTTCCCTATCCCTACAAAACTGCAATGACAATTTCCAGCGATATTGACGGAACTACAACAAAGGAAGAGTTCCTGGAAATTCAAAGATTTCTTAACACCAAAGAAGAAACAAGCATGGGACATGGGGTGGGGTTAGATATCGGCAATAGTTTTGTAATGTATGCGCCACCAACCTGCGCATTTTCGTACTTCTCGGGAAATCCGGGGAATGCTCAAATTATTAAAAGATTTATTAACTCCCGGTATATGGATATTATGCACTCTTACGGAGAAAAGGCAGATTTTACCCGAAAAGATGCAGTAAGAGCAATAAAAGAATTAAACGATAATCAGTGCAAAGTTGATGTATGGGTTGACCACGCGAAAACTCCGGACAACTTAGGTGATGACACTACTTTTGGTTTGGGTGACCACCCCGAATCGAGCGCTTACCATTCCGACCTTACATTAGCGTATGGGATAAAATTTTGCTGGATGGGTAGGGTTACCACGGTTATTGGCCAGTCCGCGCCTGTAAGTTTAAAGACATTTTCTTCGATTTACGACTCTCTTCACCCTATTGATTCTTTGAAAAATATGCTGAAAGAATTTGCCAAGAATGTTCTGGCTGTCCTGGGAAATAGAAAATATGCTATGCACAAGAATTACGACCTTATCAGAGTAGCCAAACTGGACGATGGTCAGAAGGTTTACGAATTTATGAGGTTCGATAACTATTGGAAAGGAGTTGCCGAAGGCGCTACTTCCAGGCGCCTGGCATACGTAATTTCCCGACGGACACTGGAAAGGTTAAAGGAAGTTGGTGGTTATATGGTTGTTTATACCCACTTAGGAAAAAATTCCGATTGCTCACAGGTAATAGCAGAAGAAACACAAAATGCACTGCGGGATTTGGCCAGCGAACAGGAAAGGGGAAATATTTATGTTACCACTACTTCCAGGTTATTAAACTATTATCTTAACTACAAGTATTTAAACTGGTCGCATGAAACTAAAGGTGACGAAACGGTTATTACCATTTCTAGCGTGGAAGACCCGGTTTTTGGTTCATTCATTCCTACCATCGAAGATTTACAGGGAATTACCTTTTACGTTCCCGATAAGGATAAAATCCGGATTTATATAAATGACAAAGAAATAACAAATATTCAAAGAAACCCACCCGATTTCAAGGAAAGAGAAAGCGTCACGATTTGGGAAAGGGGGGCAACGGCATGAGAAAAAGTACCCTGCCCCCTTTTTTGACAGGAGAAAGTGAGAAAAAAAATAACCTGTCGCCTTTTTTGGTGGGTATTGTTGATGGTTCTTCCGCAAGAGACGAGTCTGAACAATGGGAACAAATAAACAGAATGTGTTATTCCCTGGGGGCCTATGAATGGTACAAGCCTGAGACATACATAAAAGGCCCTCTGGCCTTAGGTCAAGCGGACTATGGGATACTTAACAAAGATTTGCGGCCAGTAAGTAGTAGTGACGGCCGCTATACGTTATTGTTTCATGGAGAGATATATAATTACAAAGACTTAAAAGACGAAATCGGGATCGGAGAAACTATTTCTCCTGCGAAACTTCTCTTGTTACTTTACGAAAAATATAAAAATGACCTTATTTTTAAATTAAAAGGAGCTTTTAACATAATTATCTGGGACGGGAATGAAAAAAAATTAACCGTTGCCAATGATCGCTATGGGTTACGGCCTATTTATTATGCACAAAGTAAAAATGGACTATACTTGGCTTCAGAAGTAAAAGCAATTTTAGCCTGCAATGACGTTTCCAAAAACGTTGATCACTCTGCTATTGCCAGCCTGTTCTTTTTTGGCTTCGTAATGGAAAATAAAACTTACTTTGAATCAATCAAATTGCTGCCGCCTGCATCTTTATTAGTTTTTAAAAATAATAAAATTTCTATCTCTAATTATTGGGACTTCAATTTTTTAGATAAAAAAGAAGGCAAGCCCCAGGATTATTATGAAGAAAGGCTTGGGAACCTTATATTACAAGCAATAGAAAGACATGTAGGAGATGGCGTTAGAATTACTGTTCCTTTGAGTGGTGGATTAGATTCCCGAACTATTTTGGCAAGTATAGATAAAGAACATTATCCAATAAATACCGTTACCTTCGGAACAGAAGATATGGATGATGTCAAAATTGCCAGGCGAATATCGAATGTTTTAGGCGCTAACCATCATTATCTTGAGGTCTCACCTGAAGACATTATTAACAATGCAAAAAAGATAGTAAATATAACCGACGGAATGATATCTTTTCTCCATTCTACGGGAAATATGAAATTTGAGTTAATAAAAGACTACACCGACGTTTGCCTTGATGGGATGCAGCCCTTTGGCAGTTTCTTTAGTCCCTTTGCTATTTTCAAAAGAAAGGATAAGTTATTAATTGCCGACTATCTTTTCCAGCCGATTTCCAGAGATTTGGCAAGGTCTCTTTTCATTCATCCTTATTACAAAAAAATAAGAGATTATCCCAGAGAAATTATCGCAAATATTTCCCGGAAATGTAAGTCAACATCCGCCAGTGGCATTATAGACTACGCTATTGCTACCCAATACGTACGCCGTTTTGTAAATTATGGCAATATTGTTAAGAGAACTCACGTGGAGGTGAGAAGTCCTTTCTTTGACAACGACCTCGTTGATTTTATCGTTAACACGCCTCCCCACGAAAGAAGGTATCAATATCTATACACGCGAACTTTTTCACGGCTTTTTCCTGAACTGTCAAAAATCCCCTGGGAAAAGACCGGGTTGCCCATTGATGCGACTAATAGCTTTGCCCAAATGACTCTATGCCTGGTTAAGAAACGTTTAAAGAAAAAGATGGGCGGGGTTTCCTCGGTCAATCTCTTTGCCAAGTATACTCAATGGTCGAGGGAAAACGAAAATGTGATCAATTTTATTCGCAGCACATTGTTGGATGGAAGGGGTTATAGTAGAAGTGTTCTGAATATTAAGACCGTGGAACGCATTCTCCAAGCACATATCAGCGGCAAGTTCAATCATATAGAACTTATCTCCAGGCTTCTAACTTTCCAGTTATGGAGTCGACTTTTTATTAATGAAGGCGGGCTATAAGAGATGAAGATTTTAGTTATTAGCAATAAGTTCTTAACGAAAAAACAAGGGAAAAATTGGAGTATGCTATGCCAGGTATAGTGGGCATAATAGATCCTTTATTAACAACAGATGAACCTGAACGATTAGAACAATTAGATAAAATGTGTTGCCGGATTAAACATTATGAGCGGTATAGATCAGAAACTTATGTAAGAGGACCTCTTACCTTAGGTCATGTAGATCACGGAATGTTTAAGAGAGATTTACAGCCTGTAAATAGTAGCGACGGTTCCTATACGTTATTTTTGCACGGTGAGATCTATAATTACGACGAACTAAAAAATGAAGTTGACATTAAGGAAACCATTTCTATTTCAAACCTTCTTATGGCACTTTACGAAAAATATGAAAATGATTTTGTCTTTAGATTAAAAGGAGCTTTTAACATAATTATCTGGGACGGGAATGAGAAAAAATTAACTGTTATCAATGACCGGTATGGGCTACGGCCTATCTATTATACACAAGGTAAAAATGGACTATACCTGGCTTCAGAAGTAAAAGCAATTTTGGCCTGTAATGATGTTTCCAAAAACGTTGATCACTCTGCTATTGCCAGCCTGTTCTTTTTTGGCTTCGTAATGGAAAATAAAACTTGTTTTGAATCAATCAAATTGCTTCCGCCCGCATCTTTTTTAGTCTTTAAAAATAATGAGATTTCTACCTCTAATTATTGGGACTTCAATTTCTTAGACAAAAAAGAAGGCAAACCTCAGGATTATTATGAAGAAAGGCTCGGGGATCTTATATTACGAGCAGTACAAAGACATGTAAAAGATGGTGTTAGAATTACTGTTCCCTTGAGTGGTGGATTAGATTCCAGGACTATTTTAGCAAGTATAAGTAAAGAATATTACCCAATAAATACCGTTACCTTTGGAACAGAAGATATGGATGATGTCAAAATTGCCAAACGAGTATCAGATGCATTGGGGACTAACCATCATTGCCTTGAGGTCTTGCCAGAGGACATTATTAATAGTGCGAAAAAGATAGTAAATATCACCGATGGGATGATATCGTTTCTACATTCTGTTGGAAATATGAAACTTGAATCAATAAGAGATTACACCGATGTTTGTCTTGATGGAATGGAAGTTATTGGTGGTTTTTTTAGACCGCTTGATATTTTCTTACGAAAAGAAAAAATCTTAGTTTCGAATCTTTTTCAACCTATTCCATCTAACATAGCTAGGTCTCTTTTTACCCACTTTTATTATGAAAAAATTAAAGATTACCCTAGAAACATCATCAGAAATATTTCCCAAAAATGCAAATCTGTTTCTGTTAATAATATTTTAGATTACTATAACTTTACTGAACGCCAGCGGCGCTTTATAAATTATGGTAATCTTGTTAAGAGAACTTTCGTAGAGGTTAGAAGCCCCTTTTTTGACAACGACCTGGTCGATTTTATTGTTAGTATTCCTCCCAGTAAAAGGATGTATCGGGGCCTGTACATCAGAACCTTCTTAAGATTTTTCCCTGAGTTCTCAAAAATTCCGTGGGAAAAAACCGGGTTGCCCGTTGATGCAACCAATAGCTTTGCCAAAATGACTTTATCCTTGATTAAGAAACGTTTAAAGAAAAAGATGGGTGTGGCTTCCTCGATTAATCTCTTTGCCAAGTATACTCAATGGTCGAGGGAAAACGAAAATTTAATCACCTTTATTCGCAGTACATTATTAGATGGAAAAGGTTATAGTAGAAGTGTTTTGAATATTAAAAGCGTGGAACGTATCCTGAAAGAACATATTAGGGGCAAACGTAATCATATAGAACTTATCTCCAGACTTTTAACTTTTGAGTTATGGAGTCAACTTTTTGTTGATTAGGGCAGGATAAAAGAGATGAAGGTTTTAGTTATCAGTAATATGTATCCGGGAAAAAATTCCTACTTGGGAACTTTTATAAAGCAACAAGTAGAAGATATGGAAAATGAGGGTTTGCGCACAACAAAAGTGGTGAAGAATCGGAAAGGTTCTGTTGCCTATGTGCCTTTTATTTTGAAAAATATCTTTTATTTGCTTCTGGGTTCTTATGATATAGTTCATGCATATTACGGGTTTCACTCTGCCCTTTTTGCAGCAATCATAAAAAGAAGACCTCTTATAATAACTTTTGTTGGGAGTGATGCTCTAAAAGAACCTTCACGTAATAAAGTCTATCGTATCTTACAAAAATTTGTCGTATCTCGGGCTAACCATATCATTGCTGTGAGCAGTAAGATAAAAAATATCCTTATTTCTGATTTAGGAGCAGATTCCAATAAGATATCGGTGATTACTTTTGGCATCGACTTGGACCTTTTTAAACCCTCGCCGCAGGATAAAGTGAGAGAGAAATTGGGTTTTCCGTCTGATATGAAACTCGTTTTGTTTCCCAGTAATCCCCAGAGAATCGAAAAAAGATTCGACATCTTTAACAGAGCCGTAAAATTGCTGCAGAAAGAGAATCAAAATATTCTGCCCATAATCCTGAGTAATAACAGGCGCCCATATTCTGAGGTTCCATTGGTTATGAATGCTTGTGACGTATTAGTATTAACTTCTGACTCAGAAGGTTCCCCTACAGTGATAAAAGAGGCCCTGGCCTGTAACTTGCCCGTTGTCTCTGTCGACGTTGGCGATGCTCGAGAGGTAATCAAAGATATTGCCAATTGCTACGTTTGCAAACAGGAGCCCGTTGATATTGCCGAAAGTATAAAATTAGTTCTTGATAAAAAGACAAGAGCTGCCGCAAGAGATAATATCAAACACTTATCATCAAAAACAATCGCAGGGAATATAATAGAACTTTATACACGAATAACCCAGGGTATTTTATGAAGACATTAATCACAGGAATTGCCGGTTTTACGGGAATCCATTTAGCAGAATACCTGTTGTCCCCGGATAGGCATAACGACAATATAGATTTGTATGGCATTGATATTGTAAGAGAGCTCGGCGAAGATGCCCAGCGTGTCTTAGAAAAGGCAGAGGTCCTCACTTGTGACATCCTGGATAAAGAAGAAACGAAAAATACTTTAGAGGAGATTAAACCCGATAGAATTTTTCACTTAGCAGGTTTAACCTTTGATCCAGATTCCCATCAGTCTCCTGAAAAATTTTATTCTATAAATGTTTTCGGGACTATCAACTTACTGGAGGCAGTTAAACAACTGGGAATTAATCCCCTAATCCATATTGCTTGCTCCAGTGCTGAATATGGATTGATACTGGAAAATGAGAATCCGGTTATGGAAACTAACCATTTTCGCCCGATAAGCCCGTATGGAATAAGTAAACTTGCTCAAGATATGGTGGGATATCAATATTATAAGAATCATGGATTAAAAGTTGTTCGCACAAGAGCTTTTAATATCACCGGGCCAGGAGAGAAGGGAAATTTTGTATGTTCCAACTTTGCTCGCCAAATAGCGCTGATTGAAAAAGGCAAACAAGAAGCGACAATTTATGTCGGTAACTTAGATAGTAAGAGAGATTTTGTGGATATTAGAGACGTGGTGCAGGCCTATTGGCTGGCAGTGGACAAAGGAATTTCAGGAGAAGTTTATAACCTTTGTTCAGGAAAGGCATATTCAATAGGTGAGATGTTAAACATTTTGTTACAGATGACAAAAGAGAATATAGTTGTTAAGCAGGATGCTGAAAGAATGCGGCCATCCGACATTCCTTTACAGGTTGGCAGCTTCGAGAAATTTCACAAACAAACGGGCTGGGAACCTATCATATCTCTGCAAGAGACATTAAAGGATTTGCTCAACTATTGGCGAAGAAAAGTCTAATAAACAAGGGGAAATAATTTATGCACTGGAAACGGAAAACGGTACTGGTAACCGGAGCTGGTGGCTTTATCGGTAGCCATTTAACGGAAAAGTTAGTCGACCTGGGAGCGAAAGTCAGAGCTTTCGTTCGCTACAACTCCCGTAACGATTGGGGCTTAATACAAACTTTGCCTTCAGCTACGAAAGAGAAAATGGAAGTGATTATGGGTGATTTAAGAGATTCCGAAACCGTCAAAAGCGTGATGCAGGATATTAATGTAGTTTTCCATCTGGGAGCTTTAATCGCTATTCCTTATTCTTATATTCATCCCAGAGAAGTGGTGGAAACGAATATTATGGGAACCTTAAATATTTTAAATGCGGCAAAAGAATACAAACCGGAAAAAATAATCCACACTTCTACGAGTGAAGTTTATGGAACAGCTCAATACGTACCCATTGACGAGAAACATCCCCTCCAGGGGCAATCCCCGTATTCCGCCAGTAAAATAGGTGCGGATAAGCTTGCGGAAAGTTTTTACAGGTCGTATGACCTACCAATCAACACGTTAAGACCATTTAACACTTATGGCCCACGACAGTCGGCAAGAGCGGTCGTTCCCACAATTATCACTCAAGCGCTGGCACAAAACAAGGTTTTTCTTGGATCTTTAGGACCGACCAGGGATTTATCCTACGTTGACGATATAGTTGATGGTTTTATCAGAGCAGCCGAATCGGAAAAGTCTATTGGCGAAGTTATCAATATCGGGTCCGGTTTTGAGATTTCCATAAAGGATTTAGCAGATAAGATAATTTCCTTGATAGGAAAAAAGATAAAGATAATTTCCGACCCTGAACGGATAAGACCACCAAAAAGTGAAGTAGAAAGATTAATGGCTGATAATTCTAAGGCAAAAGAACTACTCGGCTGGCAACCCAGGGTTTCCCTGGAAGAAGGTTTAAGAAAAACTGTGGACTGGTTTTCAAAATTTCAAAACAGATATAGACCAGATATCTACACCATTTAGGGGGGAATATGGACGCAATTATCCTTGCAGGAGGCAAAGGAACGAGATTAGCACCATACACAACGATTTTCCCCAAACCATTAATGCCCATAGGAGATGTGCCTATTCTGGACGTAGTTCTACGGCAATTAAAGGGCTACGGATTTACCAAGGTAATTATTGCAGTAGGTTACCTGGCGGAACTTCTGGAGACTTATTTTGGGAATGGGAGCAAGTATGGAATCGACATTCAATATTCGCGCGAAAGTAAACCTTTAGGAACAGCAGGGCCTCTTTCTCTAATTGAGAATTTAACGAATCCCTTCCTGGTTATGAACGGGGATATTTTGACGGCGCTTAATTATTCTACGCTTATCAATTATCATAAAAAGAAAGAAGCTATAGCCACAATTGCTATGCATAAGAGAACAGTTGATGTTGATTTTGGCGTCATTGAATTAAATTCGGATAGTGAAATTACCAGTTACATTGAGAAGCCTAATTTAAAATATCTGGTGAGTATGGGGATTTATATCTTTGACACTAAGGTTCTGAAGTATGTCAAGCGGGATGAGAAATTAGATTTCCCGGATTTAGTAAGAAAGTTACTGAAAAACAACGAAAAAGTCATTGGCTACCCAAGTGAAGACTACTGGTTAGATATTGGGCGCCACGACGATTACCAGAAGGCCATAGATGAGTTTGAGAAGAACAAGAGAAAATTCTTACCGGATGAGTTTTAAGATTAATGAAATGACTTCGAAGTCTGACAAATGCTAAAAATTGTGGTTAAAATTACGGAAAGAAGAGACTGAAAAAGCATATAAACCTTGAGAAATGAGTGGAATGGATGGAATGTGCCTGAGCAAAATAAGATGCTTTTATTAGGAAGCCAAAACACCCCCACGAATGGTAATCGCTGTAAAAGGAGGAAGTGAGTGTTTCTAGAAACGGCATGTTATTTTGTATATTATTTACGGAAAGTGAAAAAGGCTCAACGACTTAATCCATCCGAACTCGAGGAGTTGCAAAACAGAAAATTAAGAGCCATAGTTAAACACGCTTACAAAAATGTCCCCTATTATCATGAGTTATTCAATTCTGCCAAGGTAAAGCCGGAAGATATTAAGACAAAGGAGGGCTTAGTCAAAATACCAATAACTACCAAAAAAATGCTACAGGAACTACCTATCAACCAGCGAGTTTCCCGTGGCGTAGATATAAATAGATGTACAAAGGGGAGGACAAGCGGATCTACTGGACAACCTTTGGATGTACTTTTTAGCACGAAAGAAGTGAGCTATAGAATTGCTATGCAAAGCAGACTCCATGGTTTCAATTTCAGCGATAAAAAAGTAAGTATACTTGACCGAGGAAGCGCGCCTTCGCCGGGTTCACCTGCGATGATTTTTGAAAACGTCAAAAAATGTCTGAATCGCCTAGGTTTATGGAGACGCTACTCCTTTTCGCTTTTTGACGAACCTCAAGGATTGGTGAGAAAACTGCTGGAAATTAAGCCTGACGTCATAGAAACTTATCCGTCAATACTTAAATTAATGGCCAGATTTATGAAAGAAAAGAATATCCTCGGAATCACCCCAAGAATAATTTTCAGTGAGGCAGAGTTATTAAATGAGGAGGACAGGAAGGAAATAGAAACCGTTTTTGGAGGCAAGTTAACCGACCTCTACGGCACTGTAGAATTAGGCAATGTGGCTTGGGAATGCGAAGAACATCCAGGATATCATATTAATAGTGACATTGTGTTGGTGGAAGCAATAAAAGATAATCAGCAAGTGTATGGAGAAGAAGGGGAAATGGTTTGCACTGATTTAACAAATTATACAATGCCATTTATCAGGTACGCTGTAGGGGACATAGTTATCTTAAGTAAAGAAAGACATAATTGTGGCAATAATTTTCCCGTGATTAAACTGATACAGGGCAGGTCTAATGATTTCATAACTTTGCCTTCGGGGAAGATCGTTTCTCCCCTGCTTCTCGGGATCTGCTTGGAAAAGATAGAAGGAATTGGCCAATATAAATTAGTACAAGAGACCACAGATATTTTCAATGTCCAAATAGTGAAGGGGCAGAATTTCAACGAGGCCACAATAAGGGAGTTCGAGGACGCGTTGAGAGAAACACTTGACAGTAGTGTTCACATAAACATAAATATTGTGGATGAAATACCGAGAGAGAAATCAGGTAAGATACGACCAATAGTATCCAAAGTACCTGTAACTCATTGAAGGAAGTAAAGGTTATCATAAGGTGAGGTCAAAATAGAAAATCCTTTCGTGCGGTGATCCTGTATAGAATATCTCCTATGGGTATGTTAGAACTCTTGCAGAAAGGTCAATTTTTATAAGAAGAGGCCGAAAATTGTTTTTACAAATTGCCTGTTATCTTCCATATTATTTATGGAAAATAAGAAAGGTGCAACGGCTCAATCCATCTAAACTGGAAGAGTTGCAAAACAGGAAATTAAGAGCCATAGTTAAACACGCTTATGAAAGAGTTCCTTATTACTATAAGTTATTCAATTCTGCCAGGATAAAACCAGATGACATCAAAACCAAAAAGGACTTAATTAAGATACCAATTACTACCAAAAAAGATCTTCAGAAACTACCCATTACCGAAAGAGTTGCAAAGGGTGTGGATATAACTAAATGCATAAAAATGAGAACAGGAGGTTCTACAGGACAGCCTTTAGATCTGTTCTTGAGCAGGAGAGAATTAAGCTATAGAATTGCTATGCAAAGCAGATCCTATGGATTAAACTTAATAAATAAAAAAGCAAACATACTTAATCCACTAACTTTCCCCAGAAAGGGATCACATTTCAGGATTTTGAGAAGGTGTTCAAACTATTTGGGGTTATGGAGACGGTATTACCTTTCATTTTTTGAAGAACCTCAGGAATTGGTATCAAAGTTATTGGAAATTAAGCCTCATTTCATAGAAACTCATCCGTCAATAATGAAGCTGATATCTCTATTCGTAAGGGAAAAAAATATCATTGGGATTACCCCTAAATTGATCTTCACCAGGGCGGAGTTACTAAGTAGAGAAGATAGAGAGCAAATTGAATCTGTTTTCAACACCAAATTGACTGACCTATACGGCACCACAGAGTTCGGGATTGTTGCCTGGGAG
>Ga0307378_10007752_pt1 | contig 14388 bp, 17 predicted proteins | sample UN1MG_FD_202238 | JGI IMG/M metagenome (GOLD analysis project Ga0307378, IMG submission 202238) | Soil microbial communities from Risofladan, Vaasa, Finland - UN-1 | ecosystem: Environmental > Terrestrial > Soil > Coastal area > Acid sulfate soil | place: Finland: Risofladan, Vaasa | collected...
TGGATTCAGAGTTGGTGTTAAGTCTCCTGGCTTCACGATGGATATGGGTGCTATCATCCCTCCACGACGTGTCAGTTTAAAATCTAAGCCTATGAACCAGCAAGAAGAAGATATGCTTAACACTATGGCAAGAAAATTCTGGGTAGATTTCTTTGGAGCAGGTGTGTGAAAAGATGACATTCAGTAACTTTACTCCAGCATTTCCGTTCACAATTAGAATGGAGGAGTATCAGGATATAAAGGTTCAAAATGATACTGCTACTGAAGTCTTTCTGGTTTGCAATGGACAGATGCATAGAATGAAAGAAGACAAAGAAGTTGTAAATGGATTCAAGTTAAGATTCTACGGGTGGATGGGTGCTATTGGAGATGACTTGGATATTGTAGTTATAGGTCTGAATGGTGACACTTATACTGAGTCTTCCATAGTCACTATAACTATGCCAGAAGCCCCTATACTACCCATACTTCAGTTCATATTAAACTGGCTCAAGAATCATCCTGTTATGGGTCAGAAATCATTTGCGAAAGTATTTGAGACAAAAAGAAAACCATTCAAACAGATCACAACACGTCCTCAGTTTCTTGCTACAACTGCCTCTGGTGATATAGATAAACCGCATATAGGTTCTGTAGCATCTGAGTGGAAAGAATATATAGAGATTATATATATTGCTGATATAAGGAAGAAGATAGACCTTGAAAAGCATGAGTATTTTCTGTTCCATTTAGAAAGATATCTGAGCAATAACCCTAATCTTTCAAATGTAGTTGGTCTGGTAGAGATAGATACTACTGGATATAATATGCCAGATGAGAGATTGGAGAACATATATCTACACCAATCTACTCTAAGATGCTTAGCATCTGTTATCCCTGAATATGCTGATCAAGTTCCCTGATTAATTTCCAAACTGATTTAATTACAAAAGGAGAGAAGAAAATGACCTTCGACATACAAGCCGATGTAGAGCCAATAGGAATATTGCCAGAACCGAAATACGGAGTTCCACTGGAAGGATTCCTGATAGATGCACCAGAGTCGCCTCCAGCAGACACAATAACATTTGCACCTGATCTTGCAGTATATAGTGCATCTTTAGGTGTAACTGTTGACGCAGATTACTTCAAGTTTCTGCGTATAGAGATTGCCAGGCAGGGACCAGATCCTAACACGAAGCATATAATAGTGGATGTTATAGGTATAAATATATTCCAAATAGAACCTGCTTTAGCCTATCCTGTCGCACCTGGTGATATAATCTATCTGGTATACTGTCCCATTCAACACAGAGTCACCCGTGCTCCAAATGAATTGGAATCTGGAAGAAGTGCAGAAGGTGGAGTTGGACAGGGCATGTATAAGGATATACCAATCGAAACTGCCAGAATGGGTAAGATGACTCTCGAGTCACTATCTGGGTCAGATTTCTTCAAGTATGGTTCTGGTATTTATGCATACTCTTCTCTTGCAGCATACTGTCTAACGAAAGACGGGAAGGTTCCGAATGATGGATCTGGAGTTGTTATACCGAGAGATAGACCAAATGCATCGCAGATCAAATCATTCAGCATTGCGTATAAGGTGACTTCTGGTGAGATACGTCTTCTAAAAGGCTGTATAGTCCCACAGTTTACTATGTCTTTCGATGAAGACATCCAGAGTCATATAGGAAAGACGACAGAAGTTCTATACTCTGATTTGTATAGAACTATGCCACAGTATACCCTTCCACCAGATACTCCATATAAAGGGTATCTTCTGAGAAGTCATGGTCATTGCACATCTGTTTTCAATCATGGAACTGTTCTTCGAGTCGCAGTATCTGGTGTATCGCCTGTCATATACGTAGGTTCTGTAACTGGATTTGCGAATGGTGACTGGATTAGGATGACATCCAAACTGGATGGTTTCGAGTTTGAAACTGAGATAATTTCTATAGATTATACCAATCGGTATTTCAACATCTCGCCTTCCTTACCTCTTGGAAGAACATGGCAGGAATTTGATACTATTGAGCAGATTGCTCCTGCATATGCCAAGATAATAAAGATCAGGAAGTTGGAGTTCACCTTTAATAACAGAGGTGAAGTATTTGGAAATATCTGCAATGGACAAGGACATCCTTCGGAAGGGATAGCAAATGCATCTGATTACATGGGGAAGATCGAGTTGGATAGAGAATCCAGTCATATATCATTTGATATGCAGTATGATGCTAATGACCTTCTCTTCTGGAGACATAAGATCATACTGTCGTATGGAATCATGTCGTCAGATTTTGCCATAGAATATCTGGCGTTCAATACAACAAGTCTGTCTGAAGAGATGAAGACAGATGCTGAGAGGATGAAAGATGCATTTGGATTCCAGATCAAGGATATCACACTTCTTGAGATCGGGAAGATATAAGGCAATAAAGATTACAAGTTCACAAGTCAGATGGACAAACGGAGATGCTCAGATGAAAGGAAATTGGACAGAAGGAAACGATCCGGACATGTATGCTATGAAACATCTTGGCGGAGTCAGAATAGGTAATGATCAGTTCTGGGTTCGCAAGATGACTAAAATGGATTGGGATCAGTATGAAAGAGAATACAGTTATATATCCAGATCTAACATGCTGATGAAACTTATGACGGATAGGGCGGAATCCCTAAAGGCATGGAATGATAAGAAGATTCCAAGAGACGAGTATATAAGAGAGCGAGATGCTATAGATGCCGAAATAGAAAAGGTGCAAGGGCAGGCAAGGGTTACGAAAGACTATGAGATCAATGGAAAGACATATACGCTATACGTATCTAACTATGCCGCAGCAGATAAACTATCTCGAACTGTTCTTGTCCCTAAACTGGATAAGAAAGGAGAAGTTGTGTATATAAAAGAAACAGATATACCAGACAAAATACACATGCCTATTGAGTTTTGGTTAACTTTGGAAGACACAATGTTTACAAAACTCTCGCAGATAGTTGATGAGATTCAGTTCTATGGTCTGGATGAACCAATATCTGCTCTTGAAGATGCTGCTGCTTTGTTTAATGAAGATATAGAACCTGTTCATCCAGAGGAAATAAGAGCACGTCTGATACTCCTCAGAGATCAGTATTCCAGCGGAGAACTATATAGAAAAAAATCAAACAGTGCATACGGTGTGCAGATAAGTCTTCCGAAATAGTATGCGATGGATGCGAGAATACTTGTCTGCTAATACAGGAAGCATTTGACCTCTCTGTCTGGATAGATAAAGGGGTCAATCCTCTTCCGTATGCACTTTACCAGATGGATGTTGGAAAATTTCAACTACTTGCCATCGTTGTATCAGAAACAGGTAAGTATATAAAATCTAAAATCCCTCCAGATAAATAGTAAGAGGAATAAGGATGGTTGAAACGGGAACAGTTATACATAGGGAAATTATACAGTTTCAAGTCCAGGAAGAAGGATCAGGTAAACTGAAGACCATTAATGGACATGTTACAGAGTATAATAACAGCAAAGACACCTCTATCAGATTAGAGGGACAGCAAGCAAATGCTATGGATAAAACAGTTGCAGTTCAAGATGTGTATTCTGTTTCTACAAAGAATATGACAAGACAAGTTCATATGGCAAATATGGCTGTTCTTGGAATTAATATGTCCCTGTTAGGGTTATCATGGAATTTGTCAAGAGCAGGTATCTTCTCTGACAAGACAAATGAGAAGATTACGAAGATAATTGCACCTGTTCAGATGGTAGCATCTGTTGTAAATCTTTCAGCATCTGCTTGGCAACTATATAACATTGTCAGTAAACTTGCTCGAACAGAGGCTATTTTGAATGCTTCGACTTTTATTAAGACAAATACAGCCTTAACGTTCTCATTCCTTGGTCTTAGATGGTCGATCATATCAGTAGGTGCTGCTTTGGGTGGTCTATCTGCTTTGTTTGGAGCATTCATAACGAAATCTCCTGTTCTGAGAGGTGTTTTGTCTGCAATAGGGGCAGCAATGTTAGTCTTCGCTGCCAGGACTCAGATAGCAACTATGGCGAAGATTATGTTTAACTCTCAGATGGGTCCTGTAGGATGGCTTGCGATAGTGGCAGGTCTTGCTATCGCTTCTGCTTTCACTGCATCATATCTGGCTCTTGGAAATAGACTTGGACTCTGGCGTGGTGGTATAGCCCTTGGCAGAACACATGCTACCATTGGAGAACTTGGACCAGAAGCGGTTGTTCCTCTGAATAGTCCTACTGGTAGACGTATGCTTGGAGGAGGTAGTGGTGGAGGTTCTGGGATGTCTATACAAAACGCATACTTCACTGTTCAAGCAGATAGGCCATCCACATTATTTAGAAATACTAATGTGGCAGTTAAGAGACAGATATATGTGGAGGAATGATAAATGGTAGCAGAAGACGATGAAGTTATAAAGTTCTATCAGGCTCAGAGAGACTGGAGAGCGCAGGGATCGACTGGAGATGCTCCAGAAGGAGAACGGTTCAAGATGCTTATGGGACATTATAAATACGCTATGCGAACATCTCCTACATTCTCTGATTGGGAGCCACAATATCCAGCGTCTGTTGTTAAGATAGGGACAATCTTAACTGCCCTATACGACGAAGCACCAAGATATGTAACTGCTATCAAGTTCAAGATTCCAAATGCTCCTCAGAAGAACCTCTACCCACATCAAGTTATCTTGTTCCTTCCATATGATCCTATTACATCGTATGTCGATGATACTCCACCAGATGACCAGTTCAAAGCAATGATCATGTGCGGTGATATGTCTGGTTACAAGTATGGGAATGGAGATGAATACGCACAGTATGACAAAGATCTTGAAGGTGCATCGCAGACAGGATATAAGGCAGCATTTTCTGAGATAGGATTCTTCCAGAAGATAGATGGTTCTTCGTTTTCAGATTTCAAAGTAGATGCTGTAACGGAATTCAATGATGAAGTCTACTATCCACTTGGTGGAAGTGGAGCATCTAAAATAATGGAGATGTCTAATCTCGAGTATGGGAGATGTAATGGAATCGTTCCTACTGATAAATGGTGGGCATTGAACTTCTCACCTATGTGCTGGTCAGAAGGCTGGGAAGGTGGGGAAGAGAAGGAATATGTTCTATGGTCCAGACATCAGGATGAAGCAGTTACGCATCTTGAATGGGGTAGGATTGTCTGTAATGCTCTCTATCTGGAGATATATAACCAGAAATCAGGTGTATTAGGTTCTGTTCCAAATCCTTGGGATTCAACAGATGACTTTGATGACACTGTTTGGGGTGAAATCTTTATAGATGGTGCGCAGACAGATGTTAAACTCAGACCTATTTTAGGTGTTATCTGGAAGAAAAATGAAGGAGAAAATGTTGAAGTTAAACCTGCCAATGATTTAAAAATAGAATCTTCTGAGTTACAAGGTCTGGCTAAGTTCACATGGACCCCATCAGATGATGAAGAATTTACACAGTATAGAGTGGGTCTGAATACAAAACCAGGACTTCCACCATCTACTGAATTTATATCTGATGACAAGAACGCAGAGGAAACTAATTTCTGGATTCCTATGGGGTATTACGAAGGTGATCCATATGTTACTCCGGCTTGGGCATCTGTTGAGACCGGCATTGGAGCATATCTTCCACTTAAATATTACTCTAATTTCGTTGGAGCATATAGACCAAGTGTAATTCCATCATACCCACTTGGACCTGTTCTGCATACGAAGATTTCCGAATTCGCTGATCAGTCTCCAATCCTATCAGGTGGAAAGTTAACAGGCCCAGAGTTATTGAAAATTGTATGGGCAGTAGGAGCAGGTATAGATACGTGGTGGGCAGGTGATAAGGCAGAGATATTTGTTGAATATAGTGTCCAAGATGTCACAATAACAACTCCTCCTGTTACACCTCTTCTGGGTGAGATGTGGTATATTCCAGTTGGATCAACTGGTGCATGGGCTGCTCAGATAGGAGATGTAGCAGAATGCACAAATCCAGTTGGACCTGTATGGGCATATCTGCCTTTAAATGAAGGTGAGGCTGTATTCAATTCAAACGATGGTCTGACATATGCAGAAACATCTACACCTGGAGTAGTTGCAACTACTGGATTCAAATACATCAAGATATATGAATCTGGGAATATAACTTTGCTGGCAGGTATGGATATAGTTCTTCTACTGAACGATAAATCTGAAAGAGCACATCTTACATTATATAGCAGTTTGAAGGATAGATGGCAGTTAGAAGATCCACTTGACCAACCTTTCATTGCTAATACCCTTCTCTTCGCTGTTAGAAGGAAGATTTCGAAAGTTCATTTCCTCTTCGATGATGGTGGACGTGGTTCAACAGATGAAGTCTTCGAGATGGACTTTGGATATTTAGATGATGGGACAGGTAATTTCCCGTTCATAACTTCAGATACATCCTTCTTGAAGAGGGGTGATAGGATAGTTATAATGGATGGATTCAACGCAGTCAAGAAGATCGTTGATTATGTAAGCGGTAATCAAGTCTTCCTTCTCGGAACAACTAACTACTGGTTCTCTGCCAGAACTCAATGCTATAAGATACCTGAATATATGTATTCTATAGCAGGAGACATATCATTTGCTATGGCATTTGAGGCTGAAGGAGGATTTACGTCTGATTGGATAGCGAATGAATATGTCCATACTATAGCAGATATTCCTCCTATAGCAATTATATCTGCTGAAAAGTTACTGGCAGAAATCGGTGAAGTGATTAGATTCATTGGTATAGAATCTGCTTGTTATAGTAATGACCAAATTCTTGGCTTAGGAGTTCCAAGGTATGAATGGAGGATAGATGGTGGAAGTTGGATACCTACATCTGACCCATATTACGATGTATCCTGGCCAGCGATTGGAAGCAAATTAGTTGAACTTCGTGTAAGAAACGCTGCTGGAGTTTACTCGTCTTCCCCATATGCCAGTTTGAATGTGGAGGTAGCAGATGTAGTTGTATCTGGTATAATCTCTGATATAATAGATGTTCTCGACTTCTCCAATTCTGTCCACTCAGAAGGCATACAGGGTGGGAGAGATGTCCAGGCTGATGAGAATATATCAGGTGATAAGAAATCATTTGACTCTGTCACAAAATCAGTCAGATCAGTCAGACTAACTGGCCTGGCTTCAACTGTCCATGCTACTCATCCGATTGCGAAGGTAGATGTTTGGAAGCAAGCACAGATAACAGGTCCACCAGCAAACCCAGAGTTTGCTTATCTGCCAGATGATTTAATTACTCTTCTTTACCTGGAGAATCATACCGCTGCTTTGAAGATGCTTATGGAAGGGAAAGATACATATCTTCTTATGGGTCCGTTTTCCAGGGATAGAGAATGGAAAGATGTAGATAACAGACATTGGGGTGTAACTTTTACCATAGTGGAGTGACCTAAATGACATCTGCTATAGTTTATAGAAGATATCCCTGGGAGAATACCTGGGAGGATATAACATCCTCACTATCTGTGTCTAATTTTGACATAGAAGAAAGAGTTAACGGAGCAGGTATTTGCACTTTAAGTGTAGGGAATGCGAGACGATGGGCAGAGAGAGCACTCTTTCCAGGTATTAATTTAAGAGTTTATCTGAAGACTGTATCTGGACAGACATTTGAGAAACCAGATTTTGAAGGATATATTCCACCCGATTTTCAACAGACTGTTATAGGGATAGAGTCACAGATGGACATACCTATTGTTGGATACTATGATCTGTTTGGTAGAACGCAGAATAGATTTAAATTCTTAAATAATAACAATGTCGTATCTGTCATGCATATGATGAATGAACAGGTTTTAAGAAGACATGGGTCGGTTGATATAGAGCCATACATGACTTTTGCTGGTCAATATACTCCACCATATTTGGCTAAAGTATCAAAGTATGATACAGACTGTAAACAGATAGTTGTAAATATGAGAAAAGAGATGATGGATGATACTGATCCTATCTTCCCACGTTTCTTTCATATAACATGCACACCACAAGGAGGTTTAAAAAAACCTCTGCTTGCTCTTAGAAGAGAACCGAGTTTGGAAGGCACACCGTTTTTAACTATCCCGTCTAAATCCATCTTAAACATAGCGTCTGACAATACTAACACTATGCTTACGTCTGTTATAATTGGAAATGATAACTGGTCTTCCAGATATTCTAACTGGAATACTATGCATAAGTATTTCCTTGTTGACAAAGATATAAAAGATTCTGCCAATGACGGGTTAGATTCATCATATCAGAAGACACCTGAGATAAACAGATATAGAAATATAGGAAGATCTATTACAGTTCGTCTGGCTGGATTACAGCAGATACCGCTTTTGTCTCGCATAAACTTTGACTCTGATGAGAACGAGTTACAAGGGAATTCTATAGTCTATGGAAGACATGTAACGAGATCTGGTTCTATTCAAACAGAGTTACTTGTAAGAAATCTTCCTGATCGATCTATAACCTGATGTTATGTAGAATATGATTCCTTCTTCGTTGGTTTACTTATATGGAAATATTCGCATATAACAGGTGTTTCGTCTAAACTTACGCAATTGTCTCTTTCCGTATGACAACATTCTAGTTCTGAGCATCTTACCCTTGGTTCTGGTTTTAGTTCTGACATCTTATCACCTCCGTATGGTATTTTGAATTTAAGAAGCGTTCTTGTATGTCCAATATGATTGGAGTATAGTCCCATTTTGTAAAATATCTGCTTTTACATGTTCGTCTGTTCTGGGCTACAATAACTTCGATGTGGGTGAATGACGCTAACTCATCCCAAGACCATCCTGACTTAGACCATCCCTTTCTCTTCTTCATCTCCTCTTCCGCAATCAGGATTTCTCTTACTTCTTCCCGGGTGAATACCAGAACGTAGTGTGAGTCTGCTTTTATACGGTTACATATGAGGAAGTAGTAGAATCCTCCTCCATAGACTTCTATCTTAGTAGCATATTGAAATTGATGTGGGATAATCATATTAGAAAGCATAAGTGGAGTGTTAGCAGACATCTTGCTTTTCAATTCCCACATGCCTCCTATGCCATTTACTATCAGCCACAAATCTCCTGGAACTTTTGGCAGAGTTAAGCGTTTGAATGCCCATTGAACATGCTCAAATTGGTCCTGAATCTGAGTTGGAAGGTCGTAAAACATATTGACGATCTGTCTAACGACTGATCTAAGAGCATGAGTGTCTGCTTCTTTGTGAAAGAAGATTCGGTGATGTAGATGGAGCCAGGTTAGACTTTTAGTCGTTTCTTCTTCAAAATCATACCCTGCTTTTTTGGCTGCACTTGCATTTCCTCTGCCTCTATACGATCCTTTCCATCTATTTCTGCCTGCTTCTGTTTTTCTCTTTCCAGTTTTTCCGCTTTTTCTGCTGAAGTTTCCCATATTACCTTCTCCGGTGTAGATTTCTTCCTCTGTCCAAATTTTGCCTTCTTTCTCGCTCGATTCTGCATTGTTATTAAGTAATCTCTATATTCTCTCTCCATTTTTCTGTTCTTCTTGAGTCTTGAAGCATTTAATGTCATCTTATTTCTTACCATATCTTCAAGATCATATGGCGTCATGTTTAATTTCTCTGCCAGAAGGATAATGTAGATGTATGTGTCAACCAATTCTTCTTTCAACTGCTCTTTCATCTTCTCGTCATCCTGAACACAACACCCTCCACCGTATAACTTCTTTGTTAACTCGCACATCTCTCCAGTCTCACCTGCTATGGCATTCGTAAAGAATACCAACGGCCATTCTCTCCAGTTTGAGAAGAAGTGGAATTGAAATTCCTCAACTTCTATGAATATATCGTTCAGTGTCATTTGTCTTCCTCCGTTTTAGATGTCATAATTTCACCAGCCTTCCGTCACATAGTCTATTTAACCATGAATATTCAGTATCAAATGGATGCTTTCTATATTCCTTTCCACAGTCTGAACAAATAACTCTCCCATCTGCTCGTATGACTCTGATTTCAATAGACTCCTTCACAGCATCAGAGGTAGGAGGGGGACCCCCAGGTTCCGAATATGGCATACCAATCCCTTGAATGTCTCCAACTTTGAAATATGGTTCCTTCTCAGAGTCAACGTCTGTGGTAGGGGGATTCTTTTTCACTGGATAGATGTATGCACTTACTCTCTTACCACATTTGCCACAGGTATAGAATGGTGCACCACCACACTCATAAGTGTCATTTGGTTTCTGTTGCATCTCCCGATCACAGTCTGGACATTTCACTCTTATGATCTTCTCCCTATCCTTATCAGTGTCTATGACAGGGTCTTTTGGTTTCGGAAATGGATAACCCTCTCGAATGATTCTCACTTGTCTGATTGGGTTGTGGCATCCGTGGAGTTTGTGGGCTTTCTCTACTCGGTTTGTTACCGACATTACATCTTCACCATCTTCCCAATCCACAACACCCCAGAAATGACACACTTCACAATACCATATTTGATTCCCCATCATAACTCTTTCATCAGCCTGAGAACGGACAGGTTCACTAACCTCTTTCTCTTCCTCTTCTCTAAAATTATCTTCCATTTCTTGAGAGTGGATAATTTCGCAACCTGGGAACAGTTCCTCTACTTCTTTAAACTCCTTCACAACATCCTTGTCAGTGGACTCTGGGGATTCTTGTGAGTGTCTTTCAATTGCATCATCAATGATTTTCTTCTCTATATCAGATAATTCATATTTCTCTTCTGGGGTATTAAACCGTATGTTTCCGTTCTCCCTATCCTTGGTCTGTTGTTTATCTAATATGATGGAATCTGTAAATATCAGGTTTATATTATTTTCTATCTTTTCACAACCTGATCCTCCAGCACATACATGACAGTCACCTATTCTGAGTTTGCCATTCTCGTGACGGTAACATCCTATCACTTCTGCTTCTCTTTCGGGTTTCATTTACTCACCCCTCCAGACTTCTCTGGCAATGGCTCCTTTGGTTCTATCTTTCTAATGTCACAATTATGCAAATTCCCACCACAATCCACCTGTTCACCCGTAGATGCATTACACCAGCCACAATTATAATACCCGCAAGGACTCAATGCTTTACATAATCCTGTGCATTCCTTCTCTGCGTCTGACTCCCTGGATTCTTCTAAAGATTCTAATATGATAATGATTTCTTGATAAGAATTAATGATATCAGAAACAAAACTACTATCTTCTTCTTCACCATCTTTTAATAATTTTTCAAGAAGGATGCTCCAATACTTTATTCTTCTTTCAACATATTCCTTCTCTATCATCTCATCCATCTATCCTACCTCCATCTCCAACTGAGCAATCTCTATCAGTGTTACCACAGTTCTGGCAGTGCCAGATACACATACCAGACTTATGCATAACTGTCCCACACATTTCACATATCTTTATCTTCTCACCATCTGACATATTACCTCACTCCTTAAAGTAAACAGTTACCTTTTGAACTGGAGCATCGTGAGTTCTAGAAAGTCTAAGTCCCCAGAAGAGAACTTCTACACATTCAGCATCTTTCATCATCCTTTCTAGGACTTCCTTTCTCTCTTCCAGAGTCATCTTTGAGTATTTCTTATTCTCTGACATCTTAACACATCCCATGTTTAACTGGTGTTGTTTCTGCAGACGCCCTACATGTCTTACATAGACTTTGACCATTCTCTTTGCCACACCGATCACAGCGTTTAAGGACACGTAACTTCCTACGTTTTGGAACAGGTTCGCCCATCGGAAGTTTAGAGTTATCAACGATAGCTGAAGCAATTGTAGCCATTAGAATAACCTCACTTGCTTGACATCTTTCAATGCCTTTATCTGCGCCATCACACCTTTCGCAGCATCTGGTGGTGTGCAAGATGGTCCGTTATGTTCAAACTTATACATATAGCATTCCATCTTCGATAAATCCTGATAGATCCTGTATTCTACACCTTCCTCAATCCATCTCATATACCAGATATGTTTCTTAACCATACCCTGCTTATACCCCTTCTTCCTTAGCAGGCGTTCTATATCTGATATTATCTGCCCATCAATTTCTGTCATCTTGATCCCTCATATCTGCTCTAAATTTGTATTCTCATTTAGGCTATAGAATCCCATTTTATACCGTGAAGTAGGGGAGTTTTGGTTAAGTGTTCCTATGCTCGAATAGTGGTGACGTAGGGAGCATCCAAGCACGACATTAACGCCGTTAATGCCACGATCCACCGGAACCCCCATCTCTCTGTCTTCTTAGTCTTATCTCTGATATGCTCCTATTAGCAGAGCAATTTGAACAGCAAGTATATGACATTCTATCTACACATAGTTCTCCATCTTTACAGCATCTTCCATCAGGCTGAGGAGGATAAGGTTTCCTCACTTTAAATCTGATACGATCCTTAATACTCTGACGGTTCAATTATGCCACTCTCCAGATGCTAAAAAAATATATGCTTACTTCCCTCTCAGTTTTTTTAGTATCTCTTCCACAATTTCTGGATACGTTCTCGTTCTACTGGACCTTTCTTAGATTCAAATGCAAAGTAGCAGTTTGAATCACAGAAGTGTATTTCATTTGATCTTAGATGGTTATAGTTAGTATCGATAGTCAGACCACAATTTGCACATATAAGTTGGTTTTTTGCTACTTCTGTTCCTTCTTCCGTCATCTTATTTTACCTCCACCAATGTTAGATAAACAACAGTTTCATTTGGATATTTACATCTGCTACATACTCTGGCATCATAGTCATACGAAGCAAAGAAATGAACTATATGACAAAGTGGACAGACATAGTATTCACCTTCCGTCATTCCCTCACTTCTCCGGCATCTTAAATGTCCCGTTATCGATCTCTATCAGACACTTCTCTACAGCAGTCAGGACTTTATCAGATACGAGATCTATGTTTCCCGTTAGCATCTCTAAAGCAATGAACGGTGCTGCTTTAGGTCCAACATACTCCATATAATCTCCTATCTCGCATGTCCATTCAAAGTTATTTCTGAAGTAGAAGACATTCATCTCGAACTTCAGAATCTCATCGAAATCAGATGGCATGCAATTGTTAACTGTGCAGAAATGGGAGATAACATCTGCCATCTTCAACTCTTTCTCTTGCGCTCTCTTCTGTGTTAGAACCATATGCTTGATTCCATGACATGCTGGACAGAGAGCAACTATACCTTCACAAGTCTGTATATGCTTATCGTCATCATATGTCCAGATCTCATGAGCATGTAGGCCTCCACCAACTGGAGATTTAATCTGCCATTCTTGTTTCTCCAAGTCCCAGAATTCTTTATGGCAGAATGGGCACGTATACCAGAACTCTCCGTAGACTCTGTTACGGACCAGACCCCACATCGTTGCTGTGAACATCTTACGCAGATTGAAATACCATGCAGGTTCTGGGACGATTTCCATCCGTAACGGCATCTCAGCGTATTTGTTCAGAAGTCCTTCAGGAGCATCTATTTCTTTAGGATAACTTAATTCTGTGAACATCTTTCTCACCTATAATGTTTGTATGGCATCGAGCATTGATTCTACTGGTCCTTTCTTCTTCGGGGAGAAAGGTATCTCTGTGCTGTGCCATCCAGCCGCTTGGACATGACCTCCACCGCCATATTTCTCCGCTATCTTCTTTACATCGATTCCTGGTGTATCTGAGTAGATGCTGAAGATAAATTCATCCCCGTTATGAACATACCCTATGTAGACCTCATATCTATCAGACACAGACATAAAGGCTTTAGATGATGGCTTTGGTCTGTTTATAACAAAGCAGAGATGATCTTCGAATTCAACTTCGTAACCGTAATTCTGACAGAATTTTATATTCACCATATCCATATGTTCGAGTATGATGCGACCCTTCTCCATGATTGCATCTTCGACAGTAGATGTTTGAGCCCAATCTTCTCCAATAAGTGATTCCCAAAAATCTCCATTCTCAGGTATATCATCATATATAGAAAGACCTGCATTAAATTCCAGACAATCAGGATTATCGTTATGCTGCCAAACATCCCAGTTTGCAATCATCTTAACTGCCCAAGGAAGTTCTGTATGGGGGAAGAACCACTCCCAAGCCAACTGGCATCCTGCTGTTCCATCTTTCCTGATTCCATCTATCTCATCCCCATAATCCCCATACTTCTCGATGGCAGATAGGTGATGATCTATCCAGCAGACGTTAGGTGTAATTTCCCTAAGTCTCTTCATCTCTTCTGGTGAGATAGAGAAGTCTACTATGAACACCCATTCATCTTTCTCTATGTCATCCATAGGAAAGGAGATGTTGTAGTCTATAGGAAACATCTCTGCTCCTGGATGAACCATTTTCACAATCGCACCTGCACACT
>Ga0307378_10007754_pt1 | contig 14387 bp, 17 predicted proteins | sample UN1MG_FD_202238 | JGI IMG/M metagenome (GOLD analysis project Ga0307378, IMG submission 202238) | Soil microbial communities from Risofladan, Vaasa, Finland - UN-1 | ecosystem: Environmental > Terrestrial > Soil > Coastal area > Acid sulfate soil | place: Finland: Risofladan, Vaasa | collected...
TTCCGTCCGTCTCCCTTGGCCGCGCGTTGCGTTGGCGCAGCGCATTTACGCGTGGGCGCGTGACTTTGCTAGAGAGTTTGCGCGCACCCGCGAACTTCGCGTGTTCTCGCGTGCGATGCAGCATGAGACGTGACGGCATTTCGTTCGCACATGCGAGATGATTCGATTCATCAACTGTTCACCGCTCGGCCCTCCTATCGCCGCGAACCTGTCGCGTCCGCGCCACAGGCGGATGGTAGCGAGAAGACAAATCGGAGAAGACGCCCAGTGGGAGGTACCAATGCTGAACCGTGCGCAATTCGCCAACGATCAAAACGACGCGCACCAGGCGAACTTCGTCCGCTACGCGATCTACTACACGCCGCAGCCTGGCACGCCTCTGGCGACGTTCGGCCGCTCCTGGTTCGGTCGCGCCAATGACGGCGCGACGTTGCAAGCATTTTCCGAGGCCGGGCTGACCAGTGCCGCCGCGGTCAAGCCGCTGTCCGCCCGCTCGCGCTATAGCGGCCTGCACTCGGTGTTCAAGGCGCCGTTTTGCCTCCGCGACGGCATGGGCATCGACGCGCTCAAGGCGCGCCTCATCAGTTTTGCCAATCGCCGGAAGCAGGTGGAGACCGGACCGCTGACACTTGCCCGCGCGGGTCGCTTTCTCGTGTTGCGGCCGGTCAAACCCACGCCGGCACTGGATTGGCTCGCCGCGCAATGCGTCGCGACCTTCGACGGCTTTGCCGAATCGTCGAATTGCGCCGAGGCAAATCCCGGCGTTCATCTCAACGACCACCAACGTCTCCTGCTGAAGAGCTTCGGCGACCCTCATGTGTTGAGCGAGTACCGCTTCTACATCACCCTTACCGGGCCGCTCGACGCCGCTCACCTCGAGCGCGTGGCCCAAGCGCTGTGGCCGATGCTGGAAGATATCTGCGCTTCCGGAGTCACCGTCGACGGCCTCTCTCTGCTGGGCGAGTCCGGGGACCGGGCGCCCTTGCGCCTGATCGGACGCTATCGCCTCGGCGCCTGAGGCCTCGTCCGGCCGACGTTTTTGCGCCGGCCAATGGAACAAAGTTTTGACATAACCGTTATGCACGGTTGTTGCACTCGGCTGGGGGACAGCATGGGGGAACCAATGCCGGACTACGGGGAGATTCTGGGGTTTCTTGCCGCCAATCCGCCGCAGCTTGATGCCGAGCGCGAGCTCCATGCGTCGCTGCTCGAGCTTCTGGCTCAGTGCTTGCGGACCGACCAACTCACGGCGGGCGACTCCGACGATTCCCCGGCGGATAATTTGGATGCTCACCACTTCCGCTGGGTGAATTTCAACTGACCCTTTAGGTCGGGACAGGCGCCGGTCGGCGGCGGCACGCATCGCCGCTTGCGACCCTATGCGCGCCTAAAGCACCGCCGTCACCATCTCGACGACGCCGGCGCCTAGCAGGACCAGCGCGGAGAGGCGCAACACCGCCGCGCGCGTGCCCAGCAGTTTTTCGATCGAGACAAACAAGGTGAGCACCACCATCCAGGCGAGGTTCATCGCGCCCCCCACCCAGGCAAGCAGCATCAAGGCCCAGCAGCAGCCAACGCATAGAGCGCTGTGCTCGAGACCGAGCTTCAGCGCCCCGGCATAGCCGCCGCGGTAGCGCCGCCGCAGAAAGCCCAAAGGCGCATGACAATGCGCGAGGCAGACCGTCTTGACCGCCGACCATTGATAGACTCCCGCGACGACCAAGAGGGCGCCAGCATAGAGCGGGCTGACGAACTGCCCGTCGCGGACGATACCGTCCCGCACCAGCAGCCAGTCCGCCCCGGCCGCCATGACACCAAAGGCGCTCCAGACCACCAGATAGACCGCGACGAACGCCGCCACGAGGCCAAGGCGGGTCGAGCTCGGCTCGGTCCGAGACGTCATCTGCGCATAAGCGAGGATCGTGGGCAGCGCGGATGGGGTCATCATCGCCACCATCATCACGATCCACATGCCGACGACCGCGGGCGAGGCGATCGCCTCCACCCGGCAAATCGTGAGGTTGCTCGCGGCCCCCATACGGAACAGCCAGGCCCAGGCGCAGACGAGCACGCCTAAGAGCACGAGGCCTATGACCCAGCTCTCAAGCAGCAGCGCGATCCTTGACGACGCGGCTTTCGGCACCAGGTCCTCTCCAGCCTAAAGCCGAAGATTCGGGGATCGGTGCGCGATCCGCCTTGTCCAGGATCAAACCTTCACTCGGGAAGGTCTAGGAGCCGGGTTTGGGTTGCGTTAGCCGGTCAAAGGCCGCGCCAGCCTTGCGAATGTTGGTTTTGGGCCAGTCCTGGAAATAGACCTGCGAGGTGCCGCTGGCGAAGCAATAGAGCTTGCCGGTGTCGGGATCGCGCCAATTGAGTGAGCAGTCGGCCTTGATCAGAGCGCCCGCCATCAGCCCAACCGGGTCGTAGCTGTCGAATTCCCCCTTAACGTGACGCGGCACATAGGACTTCCAGATGCCGATCCCGTCATGCCGCTCAACCGGGTTCCCCTTCTCGGCCCCTATCGCAGCCAAGGGGAAGGCACCCGCGCCCCAGGTCACAGCGAGAGCGAGCGTGAACAAGCGCGATTTCATATGCTCCGTCCTTGTTTTCGGCCAATTTGGCGCGCCCAATCGGTCGCGTTGATCCAGCTCAATGCCTGCCTTGACATGGAAGGCATGGGTTTGCGGCACAAGACCCCCAAAGGCGCTTCTTGGCGCCGCCGGGGTCGGCCACGGATCGAGTTGAGGCCCCTTTTGGCGCAGATTGCGTGCGGGGGGTGGCGATGCTAAGAGCCAATCGCGGGACACGCTGGCAGTTTTAACATGGCTGCAAGCTTGAATTTCTTCGAGGGAGATCGGTTTCATCATGAGCGACACAGTCGCGTTGAAGTCTACGACTGGGCAAGAGGCGAAGAGTACGGCCGAGGACGTCGTTGCGACCTTCCTCGCTTGCGTCGATAACGGCAAGCGGTTCGAACAGCCTTATCGCCATTGGACTCTGAGAGGCTGCTTTCCCGCGGACACCCTCGAGGGCGTGGTGACCCTCCCCTTCGAGGCCCCTTCCCTCGAAGGCGTCTCCGGCAAACGCGAGTTGCACAACAACACGCGCAAATATTTCGACGCCGAGAACCGCGAACGCTTTCCCGTCTGCAAAGCCGTGGCCGAGGCCTTCCAGGACAAGCGGGTGACAGGCAAGATCGAGGAGGCCTTCGGCACCGATCTGAGCGGCACCTATCTGCGCATCGAGTTCGCCCAGGATATCGACGGCTTCTGGCTCGAGCCCCATACCGATCTCGGGGTCAAGGCCTTCACCATGTTGCTCTATCTGTCGAAGGACCCGAGCCACCAAGATCTCGGCACCGACATTTACGACGGCGACAAAAATCATGCCGGCCGTTCGCCCTTCGCGCCCAACGCCGCGATGATCTTCGTTCCCGGCGACAACACTTATCACGGCTTCGAGAAGCGCCCGATCAAGGGCGTGCGCACCTCGCTGATCATCAATTACGTGACCAATGAGTGGCGCGCGCGCGAGCAACTGGCCTTCCCCGATCAGCCGATCGCCTGAATACTTCACGCTCACTCGATTTCGCGCCTGGACCGGGCTTCTCCCGTCAATTCCCGTTTTGGTGTTGGCACCAAGTCATGGATGGCGGCATAAGCCGGGCATGACGCGTGCAGCCGGGCGTGCCTTGAGCGTGCCGCAGGATCGGGGCCGAGCAACACCAATGAGCAAACTCGCCTGGATCGGGCTTGGCGTCATGGGCTATCCCATGGCCGGCCATTTGCGGACGCGCGGCGGCCGCGACGTCACCGTGTTCAACCGCACCAAGGCGCGGGCCGAGGCTTGGGTGGCAACCTTCGGCGGCACCGCCGCGGCGACACCGGCCGAGGCGGCGATGGACGCCGACTTCATCTTTTCCTGCGTCGGCAATGACGACGATCTGCGCGAGGTGTTGCTCGGTCCGCAAGGCGCATTCTCCAGCCTGAAACCCGGCGCCGTCGTCGTCGACAACACCACCGCTTCGGCCGAAATCGCCCGCGAACTGCATCGAGCCGCCAAGAGCAAAAGCGCGGGCTTCCTTGATGCGCCGGTGTCCGGCGGGCAGTCTGGCGCGGAGAACGGAACGCTGACGGTCATGGTTGGCGGCGACGAGGCTGATTTCAGCAAAGCCCAGCCGGTGATCTCGGCCTACGCCCGCGCGGTCACTCTGATCGGCGCATCCGGCGCGGGCCAGCTCACCAAGATGGTGAACCAGATCTGCATCGCCGGATTGATTCAGGCCCTGGCCGAGGGCCTGCATTTTGCCAAGCGCGCGGAGCTCGACATCGCCAAGGTCATCGACACCATCTCCAAGGGGGCAGCCCAGTCCTGGCAGATGGAAAACCGCTGGCGCACCATGGTCGAAGGCAAGTTCGACTTCGGCTTCGCCGTCGACCTGGTGCGCAAGGATTTTGCGCTCGTGTTCGATGAGGCGCGGCGGAACGGGGCCGAGCTTCCCGTCACGGCGCTGGTCGACCAGTTCTACGCCGAGGTTCAGGCCATGGGCGGCAAGCGCTGGGATACGTCGAGCCTGATCGCGCTGCTCGAGCGGAAGCCCTGATCTCCCCTACTCCGCCGCGTAGTCCAGCGGCAGCGCGGTGGTGAATTTGATCTGCTCCATGGCGAAGGCCGAGCTCACATCGGAGAGTTCGATCTTGGCGATCAGCCTCTTGTAGAAGGCGTCGTAGCGCTCGATGTCCGGCACCACCACGCGCAAGAGATAGTCCACCTTCCCGCTCATGCGGTAAAACTCCACCACCTCGGGAAAATCCTGCAGCGTCTCGTGGAAGCGGTCGAGCCACTCCTGCGTATGGTGACTGGTGCTGATGGAGACAAAAACCGTCACCCCGACATTCACCTTTTTCGGATCGAGCAGCGCCACGCGCCGCTGAATGATCCCGCTCTCCTCGAGCTTCTGGATGCGCCGCCAGCACGGCGTGGTGGAGAGCCCGATCAGCTTGCCGATCTCGGCCACCGGCATGGTGCTGTCCTTCTGCAGGAGGTCGAGGATCTTGCGGTCCATCCGATCGAGCATGAGGGCCCCGGCAAAGTTGTTTCTAGAATTTACTGTAGTGGAGGATATTATTGCCGATAATCGCAGGCTTCAACCGGATATTGGATTGTTATTCTAATGACCGACCCAACCTCACAGCAGCCGGCGTACCTCGCGGCGCAACACCGGCAGCAGCTCCTGCTCGAACCAGGGATTGCGCGTCAGCCACCCATTGTTGCGCCAGGAGGGATGCGGCAATGGTAGCACGCGCGGCAGCCGCTTCCGGCGGAGATGCTTGCGCCAGTCGAGCATCGTCGCCTGCAGGCTTTTCCCCGCGTCTCCGCCCAAATGCCAGCGCTGCGCATAGGAGCCAACCGCGAGCACCAGCTCAAGCTGTGGCAAGGCGGTGAACAGGGTCGGGCGCCAGAGCTTGGCGCATTCTGGTCGCGGCGGTAGATCGCCGCCTTTCGCATCCTGCCCAGGAAAGCAAAAGCCCATGGGGATGATGGCGATTTTGGCCTCGTCGTAGAACTCCTGCGGCGTCAGGCCCATCCAGTCGCGCAAGCGATCGCCCGAGGGATCGGTAAAGGGAATGCCGGAGCCATGCACGCGCGTTCCCGGAGCCTGGCTGCACACGCCAAGCCGCGCCGTCTGACTGACGCGCAACACCGGCCGCGGCTCATGCGGCAATGGCCGGCTCTCCGGCGCCTCGACGCAAACGCGGCAGGCTCGGATGCCCGCGAGCAGGCGATCGAGCTCGGGCGAGGCAGCTCTCATAGATCGAGCGTCATGCCGTCCTTGGCGACGAGGTAGCGCGAGGCGTCGACCTTGTCGATGTGAGCGCGCATGGCCTCCCCCATATGGGTCAGGAGCACCTGTTTGGCGCCGAGCCTCTGGTAATTGGCGTCGATGGTTTTGTAGTCGAGATGGATCGGCATCGCCACGTCATATTGGAAACATTCGCTGATGAAGAGATCGGCGCCTTGCGAGGCACGGCAAAGGTTGTCCGTCCACCCCGTATCGCCGCTGAAGGACAACACCTTGCCGTCGACGGCGAAGCGCAAGGCGTAAGGTGGCGCGCCCGACGGATGCACCACCTCGAACGGGGTGATGGTGGTGCCCTCGATGGTCAGCGGCGCCTCATCATATTCGACGAAGCTCAGGCCGAAGCAGCAAGCGTTTTTGGTGATGCCGGGATAAAGCGCCTCCGCCGCGGCGAGGAAGCGCGCCTCGATGCCTCTCGGACCGGTGACGATCAGCGGGCGCGTGCGCTTGCTGACATATTGGGCGTCGATGAGAAGCCACGGCAGACCGCCGAAATGATCGCCATGAAGATGGGACACGCATACCATGTCGATGTCATTGGGTGCGAGGCCGAGACGATGCATCCCGATCAGCGTCGTCGCGCCGCAATCGATGAGGAAAGTCGATCCGTCCGAGCGAACCTGGAACGAGGTTTGCAGCTGGCCGCCAGCTCCGAATGCATCGCCGCAACCTATGACTGTGAGCTGCATGACGCGCCCTGCGGGGCCCCCCTTCCAACCGCTATCCACGTCCCTAAGAAATGCCGAGCGCGGTTGCAGAATAAGCCGGTGCAAGGCGTCTCAGCCCGGGGCGAAAGTAAACACCCCATTAGGGATTTAACCCACATAGTGACTGCGGGGTCCTTGGTTAAGGGCTGGAGCGCCGTTCCACGCCCCGCCACAGCATTTTTGTCCTGGTTCGGTTGAGTTTGCGGGCTTGATAGGCATGACAGCAGGCGTTTCAGCCGAGGCTCGTGCGGCCGCTTCGGCGGCGATGGCCGTCAAGCGTCGTTCTTCCCGCAACCTCCAGGAAGCCCGCGAGAAGCTCACCCACACATCCGGCCTCAGGCCGCAATTCGACTATGAGCTGTTGCTCATGTTCGTGAAGAACGAGCTGTCGACGGCGGTGACGACGCCGCTCCTCGCCGTCATCGTGGCCATGGGGGCGATGTTCTGGGCGCCTCCGGATTGCTTGCTGATCTGGCTCGCCACCGTTTTCCTCGCCAAATTCATCCTCGTTAGCCTTTGCCGGCAGTTCCTCAAGACGCCGCGCGAACGCGCCAAGGCGCGGGCCTGGCGCGGCAAGATCGCGGCGGCCGAATTCTTCTATGGCCTGTCCTGGGCCGGCGTCGCCTTTGTCAGTGCCGGCAGCCAAGGCGAGGCTGCCCATACCTTCGTCTTCGCCAGCCTCCTCATCGTCATCTCCATGCGCATGCTGTTCGCCTCGACGGTGATGCCAATCGTTTACGCCGGCACCTTGCCCATGATCGCGGCCATCGTCCTGAGCTTCGTGCTGCTCGACAACCCGTTCTATTGGGGCATGGCGGCGATGGCCGTCGGCGTCTATGTCTACTTCATCTGGCTGGTGAACGGCGCGAACGCGACGGCGACCGCCATGCTCGAATTTCGCGCTGAGAAGGACGCGCTGATCGCCGAGCTCGAGCAATCGAAATCGATCTCGGACGAGGCACGGCTGCGTGCCGAGGAAGCGAACCAGGCCAAGTCGCGCTTCCTCGCCACCATGAGTCACGAGCTGCGCACGCCCCTTAACGCCATCCTCGGCTTCTCCGAGATCATGCGGTCCGAGATCCTGGGGGCGCACGAGAACCCGACTTACAAGGAATATGCCGACGACATCCACCAAAGCGGCCAGCATTTGCTCACGCTGATCAACGAAATCCTCGACATCTCCCGCATCGAGGCCGGGCGCTACGAGCTGCATGAAGCGCCTGTAGGGCTCGTCGACGTGGTCGAGGACTGCCAGCGATTGCTGCGCCTCAGGGCCGAGAGCAAGGGGTTGAGGATCGTCGAGCGGTTCGAGCCCGACCTGCCTCAGCTTTGGGCGGATATGCGGGCGCTGCGCCAGATCTGTCTCAATCTGCTGTCGAACGCGATCAAGTTCACGCCGTCGGGCGGCATCGTCACCCTTACCATCGGCCGCACGCCGGCAGGTGGCCAGTTCCTGAGCGTGAAGGATACCGGCCCGGGCATCCCCGAGCACGAGATCCCGCGTGTGCTGAGGAGCTTCGGTCAGGGCTCGCTCGCGCATCAATCGGCTGAAGGTGGGACCGGGCTTGGCCTGCCCATCACCAAGGGCTTGACCGAGCTGCACGACGGCACCTTCGAGCTCAAGAGCAAGCTCCGCTACGGCACCGAAGTCACGGTCGCGTTTCCGCGCAAGCGCATCATGCAGGCTCTGCCGCAATCTTCCCAACCCGGCGGAAGGATGGGGAGAGCCAAGATCGACGAGGCCTGGCGGGCGGAAGCGCGGCGCTGAACCCTCTGGCTTGGTCCGCCCCCCGCGATTGCCGCATGGCGCGCCACCCCCTACATAGGTTCGGTGAAGTCGAGACCGAGGCCTCTTTGGAAACGCCCTGCATAGACATCTGTGAAATCGACGGCGGCACGGGCCTGTGCCTCGGTTGCGGCCGCTCTCTCGACGAAATCGCCCGCTGGGCGGAGATGAGCCCGTCGGAGCGGCGCGCCGTCATGACCACCCTGCCGGCACGGACGAAACCCGGCGAACGAGCGAAAGGTTAGAGTCTTGTCGACTTGGATCGCTCTCTTCATTTTGGCCTTTGCCGCGATGCTGCTGGTGAGCAACGATTCCGGCACCATCGCCAATCTCGACACCAACACTTTTGGCTATCTGGCCTTCGCCACCGCCCTTCTCGTCTTTCTCAGCGGCGGCGTGATCTCGCGCTATGGCGGCCAGGTCGGCGCGATGGTGCGCGACTTGGTGACCTGGGCCGCACTCGGACTCGCCCTCGTCGCACTTTACTCCTATCGCGACGACCTCCTGCCGATCGTCGGACGTCTCGCCGGTGAGATCATCCCCGGCAGCGCCATGGTCGTAGAGGAAAGTCCGAACGGGCCGGCGGAGGTCAGGATCAGAAAGCGGCTCGACGGGCATTTCACCGCCAAGGTCGAAGTCAATGGCAAGTCTGTATCCATGATCGTCGACACCGGCGCTTCCACCATCGTGCTGCGCCCGGAAGACGCGGCGAAGGCCGGCATCGACGTCAGCCGCCTCAGCTTCACCGTGCCGGTGCTCACCGCCAATGGACGCACCGTTGCCGCGCGCGTGCGCCTGGAGAGCGTGGCGCTTGGTCCGCTCGCCCGGCAGCAAGTCGAGGCCCTGGTGGCCGAGCCGCATGCGCTCACCCAGAGCCTGCTCGGCATGAGTTTCTTGAGCCGCCTGCGATCGTATGAGTTTTCCGGCGACTTTCTGACCTTGCGCGGGTGACGCCGGACACATCGGCTCTGGCGCAAAAGACGTCGATCCCGCGTGGACTCACGGCCTCCCTTGCGCTGGCGCGCGCCTTGGTGGCGGGGCCAAAATCGCTTATGCAGGGGCAAGATGTTTCCCAAACCACGCCAAGATCTGAAACCCAACACCGCCGAGTTCGAGCGGCTGCCTTTCGTCAAACCGACCGGGTTTCGCGAATATGACGCCCGCTGGCGCTACCCCGAAGAGATCAATCTGCTCGGACTTCAGGCCGTGGGCTTGGGGCTTGTCGCCCACATGCACGCGCGTGGCGTGCCTCCGCGCCTCGTGGTCGGACACGACTACCGCTCCTATTCGGCCTCCATCAAGGCCGCGCTGATCGAAGGGTTGCTCGCCGGCGGCGCCGAGGTCCACGACATTGGCCTGGCTCTGTCGCCCACGGCCTATTTCGCCCAGTTCGAGCTCGGCGTCGAAGGCGTCGCCATGGTCACCGCCAGTCACAATGACAATGGCTGGACCGGCATCAAGATGGGGATCGAGCGCCCGCTCACCTTCGCCCCCGACGACATGGAAGCGCTGAAGGCGCTGGTGCTCGAAGGCCGCTTCGATATGCCCGGCGGCGGAAGCTACAATTTCGTGTTCGACATGCCGGACCGCTACATGGCCGACCTGCTGGAGCGGCCGAAACTCATTCGTCCGCTCAAGGTGGTGGTCTCTTGCGGCAATGGCACCGCCGGCGCCTTCGCCCCGCGCGTGCTGGAGGAGCTTGGCGCGACCATCGTGCCGCTGAACTGCGACCTCGACTATACCTTCCCCGCCCACAATCCGAACCCCGAAGACCTCGCCATGCTGCACGCCACGCGGGATGCGGTTCTCGCTCACGGCGCCGATCTCGGGCTTGCCTTCGACGGCGACGGCGACCGTTGCGGTGTGGTCGACAATGAAGGCGAGGCGATCTTCGCCGACAAGGTTGGCGTCCTGCTCGCGCGCGATATCTCATCTCGCAACAAGGGCGCCCTTTTCGTCGCCGACGTGAAGTCGACGGGCCTCTTCATCACCGACCCCGTGCTCAAGGCGAATGGCGCCAAGACGCTGTTCTGGAAAACCGGCCACTCCTACATCAAACGCTATAGCCACGAGACCGGCGCCCTGGTCGGTTTCGAGAAGTCAGGCCATTTCTTCTTCAACCCGCCTTTGGGCCGCGGCTATGACGATGGCCTGGTGGCGGCGCTGGCCGTGCTCGACATGCTCGACCGCAATCCGGACAAGTCTCTCGCCGATTTGAGGCGCTCGCTCCCGCGCACGTGGCAATCGCCGACCATGTCGCCTCACTGCGACGACGAGGTGAAATATGGCGTGGTCGACCGCGTGGTGGAGCATTTCCAGAAAGTCGCCGCCAATGGCGGCATGCTCGCCGGCCAGAAGGTCCGGGAGCTGATTACCGTGAACGGAGTCAGGATTGTCCTCGATGACGGGACCTGGGGCTTGGTACGGGCGTCGTCCAACAAGCCGGAGCTCGTCGTCGTGGTCGAGAGCCCGACCTCCGAGGAGAATATGCGCGCGATCTTTGCCGAGATCGACGCCGTGCTGTCCAAGCAGGCCGAGATCGGCCCCTATAATCAGAAGATCTGAGTCACGCAGGAGCTTCGGCGCGCCGGGCCGCTCACCGGATGATCGCGGCGTGGCAGGTTAGCAAAACCGTCAAGGACCCGTCGCATTTCTGCAACGGGAATCTGTTTGGTTCCGCAAGCCATGACATATTTTATCTTCGCCTGCGGTCTCACCGCCGGACTCGTCCTCGACCTGCTGCTGCTGCGGACGCTCCTCGCCCCGCCCTTCCGCATCTGGCCGACGCCGGCGCCGGGAAGTTGGCAGAGTCTCATTTTCTGGGGGCTGTTCAGGGGCGGCATGGTCGCGACCTTCGTCGTCGCCGTACTCTCTTGGAACAGCACGCCCCTGCTCGATTGGACGCGCTTCATCCTCGGCGTGCCGCTCGGTCTCATCGGTTTGGCCATCACCGTTTGCGGCTATTTCAATCTCGGCTTGGGCAACACCTATTGCGGCGCCGACGGCCTCGTGACCGGCGGTCTCTACCGCTTCAGCCGCAACCCGCAATACGCCGCCTCCATCATGGGCCTCATCGGCCTGTCGATCGGCGCCAATTCGGTGCTGACCATCGTCATGTCCGCGGTCATGACCGGCGCCTATGTGATGATGGCCGTGGTCGAGGAGGATTGGCTGAAGCAGCGTTATGGAGCCCCCTACCGGGATTATTGCCGGCAGACCTCACGCTTTCTCGACATTCAGGGTTTGCTCGCGCTCGCCGAGCGCAAGAAGCCGTCGCGCCAAGCAGGCTGATCTATTCGGCCGCAGGGACGGGACGGCCGCCCGCGACCACGCTCCGCGCCGCCTTGAGCACGTCGAGGCCGGCGCCCTCAAGATGCGCCGTTTCGGCCAGCACGCGGCGGAATGCGCGCGCGCGCGGCTGTCCGTGGAACAGGCCGAGGATGTGGCGGGTCATCTGGTTGAGCCGGGTTCCGCGCGCGAGCTCGTCCTCGACATAGGGCATGAACCGGTCGAGCACGTCGAGGCGCGAGGGAGGCGCTTCCGGCGAGCCGAACAGGGTCGAATCGACATCCGCGAGCACATAGGGGTCCTGATAGGCGGAGCGGCCGAGCATGACGCCGTCGACATGGTCCAGATGGCCACCGGCCTCGTCCAGCGACCCGACACCGCCATTGACGATGATGGCAAGATCGGGGCGCCGCGCCTTGGCCCGGTACACCCGGTCATAATCGATCGGCGGCACGTCCCGATTCTCCTTCGGGCTCAAACCCTCGAGCCACGCTTTCCGCGCATGCACGATGAAGGTCCGGCAGCCGCCGTCGGCGACGATATCGATGAAGCGATCGAGGCTCTCCTCGGAGTCCTGGTCGTCGATGCCGATGCGGCACTTCACCGTCACCGGGACCCCGGCTTTCGCCCCCATGGCCGAGATGCATTCGGCCACGAGCTCGGGCTCGGCCATGAGACAGGCGCCAAACCGTCCCGCCTGCACGCGGTCGGATGGGCAGCCGACATTGAGGTTGATCTCGTCATAGCCGAGCTCCGTGCCGATACGCGCGGCCTCGGCTAGTCCTTGAGAGTCGCTGCCGCCGAGCTGCAGCGCCACCGGGTGTTCGGCCGGATTGAATTGGAGAAGCCTTTTCCGATCGCCACGGAGAACGGCATCCGCCGTGACCATCTCCGTGTAGAGCAGCGTGCGCCGGGACAGGAGCCGCAAGAAATAGCGGCAATGACGGTCGGTCCACTCCATCATGGGCGCGACACAGAAGATATGGGTGTTTATTTTCAACGGCTTACGCGCCAATTGTCATCCATGGCGCTCGCCCCAATTGTAGAGCGCTTTCAACACCGGCCCGAGCGCTTTGCCCTTGTCAGTGAGGAAGTATTCATAGCGAGGCGGGTGGCTCTCGTATAGCCGCGTGGCGATGACGCCTTGGCCCTCGAGCGTTTTCAGTCGGGCCGAAAGCGTGTTGGGAGCCACGCCGGAAAGTCCCCTTTCCAGCTCTTGAAACCGCAGCGGCCCCTGGCGGAACAGGTCGCGCAAAACGAGCAGCGACCATTTCTCGCCGATCACATCGAGCGCCCGCGCCAAGGGGCAATCCTGGGCGTATCCGGTTCCCATAACCGCTAAATAGCAACACCCCTCAGAGTTTCAAGTCGCTTGTTATTGACTAGTCACTATTATATTTATAGTCTTGATGGATCGGCGTCCTCCAGAGGTGTGTCATGATCGCTCCCACCTACCTTTCCTATTACGTGCTCCTCGGCAGCGTAGGGATCACCGCCACGCTGCTCTATGGCGTGCGGAAGGCGCTCGCGCGGTCCGGCTGGCCGGAGCCGGACCGCAACCGCGTGGTAGGACGCTTCGGCGTCGTTCTCATCGGCTGGTTCATCGCCGCGACTGGACTGGCGCTTGCCGGCGCCTATCAGACCGACGCCGACCGCATCCCCGCGATTCAATACGGCATCGCCGTGCCGATCTTGATCGGCGCGTGGCTGATGTGGCGATCCGACACCCTGAGCCGCGTCATCGACGCCGTGCCGCAAGCCTGGCTGGTCGGCATTCAATTCTACCGCGCCCTCGGCGTCATTTTTCTGATTCTCTACGCCGAGGGATTGCTGTCAGGCCTCTTCGCCTGGCCGGCGGGTACTGGCGATATTCTGGTCGGCGTTCTGGCCCCGGTCACCGCCGTCGCCTATGCACGGGCGCCGCGCACGAACGGCAACCTCGTCCTCGCCTGGAACGCCTTCGGCATTCTCGACCTCATCATTGCCGTGGGCATGGGCTTCGCCACGTCCCCGTCTCCGTTCCAGCTCGCCGCGTTCGAACAGCCGAACGAGATCATCAGCATCTTTCCCCTGGTTCTCATTCCGACCTATCTCGTGCCGCTGTCGATCCTGTTGCATCTCGCGTCACTGGCAAAACTGCGCAAGGACGCGGCGGCGGCCAGGCACGAGGCCGAGAGCGCCGTTCCTGCCTAAGCCAGCGTGAGACCGGCGCGCGCGACTAATGCAGCTGCGACGCGGCTCCGGGCGGAGCGGGAGGCCGTGGCTTGGAGATCATGTAGGCGGCGACGTCCCAGGCCTGCTGCACCGTCAGCACCGGCTCCCGGTAGTCGATGCCGAAGGGCATGTTGGCGCGGATATAGGCGGCGGCATAAGCGAGCTTGGCCATGCCGGCCGCCATATTGAAGCTATCGTCGCCCCAGAGAGGCGGGATCGAATAGCCGACCGCCGGCGTGATGCGGCGCTCGCCCTGCCCATCCCCCTTATGGCAAGTGGCGCAGAGCTTGGCATAGACCTCCTCTCCTCGCCCATCGTCAGCGGTCGAAGGCGGGTCCTGCAGCGGCAACAACCCCATGCCGGCAATGCGAACGCCCTCCGGCGTGCCGTGCCCGAGATATTTCATATGGGCACCTCGAACAATACGCCGAATTGACGTTGTCAGCGTCGCCTGAGCGCGCGGCCGCAGCGGTCGTGCTCGGGAGGGGCCGGCTCGGGGCCATTTTCGGGCCCCGCGAGGTGTCGCGGGGGT
>Ga0307378_10007758_pt1 | contig 14383 bp, 11 predicted proteins | sample UN1MG_FD_202238 | JGI IMG/M metagenome (GOLD analysis project Ga0307378, IMG submission 202238) | Soil microbial communities from Risofladan, Vaasa, Finland - UN-1 | ecosystem: Environmental > Terrestrial > Soil > Coastal area > Acid sulfate soil | place: Finland: Risofladan, Vaasa | collected...
GACCTTCCACCGCCCCTGACCGACCACCGGAAACAGCCCACTATCCACTACCCACTACCCACTATCCACTACCCACTACCCACTATCCACTATCCACTACCCACTACCCACTATCCACTACCCACTACCCACTATCCACTATCCACTACTCAGCCCCATGTCCACCCGAAGTGAAGAATTCGCCGGCCTGTCGGTCGCGTTGATTACCCCGTTTCGCGACGGCCAGATCGATATCGAGGCGCTGAAGCGGCTCGTCGAGTTCCAGATCGAGGCCGGGACCACCTGCGTGGTTCCGGTGGGGACCACGGGCGAGTCGCCCACGCTCTCGCATCCCGAGCATGAGCAGGTGATCGCGGCCACGGTCGAGGCGGCCGCCGGCCGGATCAAGGTCATGCCCGGCACCGGCAGCAACAGCACCCGGGAGGCCCTGCGCTTGACCCGTTGGGCCGCCGAGAGCGGTGCCGACGCCGCCTTGGTGGTCGCCCCGTACTACAACAAGCCGACCCAGGAGGGCTTCTATCTGCACTTCAAGGCCCTGGCCGAGGCGGTCGAGATCCCGATCTGCGTCTACAACATCCCCGGCCGCTGCGCGAAAAACATCGAGCCGGAGACGATCGCCCGGATGGCCGAGATGCCCAACATCACGATGGTCAAGGAGGCGACCGGCTCGATGGACCAGGCCTCGCAGATCCTGGCGCTGACGGACCTGACGCTCTTAAGCGGCGACGACAGCCTGACGCTGCCGCTGATGTCGCTGGGCGGACGGGGCGTGATCTCGGTGGTGGGCAACATCGTGCCCGGCGACGTGATCGCGATGATCCGGGCGTTCGACTCCGGCGACCTGGCCGAGGCCCGGCGTTGGCACCGCAAGCTCTTCCCGCTCTGCCGCGACATGCTCGGCCTTTCCACCAACCCGATCCCCATCAAGGCCGCCATGAAGCTCCTCGGCCGCGACACGGGCGAGCTGCGCATGCCGATGACCCCGCTCTCGCCCGATCAGGAAGCCAAGCTGCGCGCGACGCTGGTGGAGTACGGATTGCTTTAGCGTTAGCATGTAGGCCGGAACAAGCGCAGCGCAGTTCCGGCATTTGGTGCTTCTTGATGAAGGGATCGATAGGGTTCTCGACCGTGAAGAGACGAGGAATCCGTAACCAGCGCTCGGCCACCGATGCGATAGGTGTATCCATGACAGACTGGCGACTTCAAGGGCAGGAGAAATTCCTCAAGGGTGTCGCGCTTACAAAGCAGACTTATAGGAAGTATCGGGAGAGTTGGGAGCACGACCACTGTGAGTTTTGCTGGGCAAAGTTCTCCGAAAGCCGCGAAGACCCGAACGTGGGTTATGCGACGACTGACAGGTACCATTGGATCTGCGAGAATTGCTACCAGGACTTCAAGAACATGTTCCAATGGACAGTCGTTGACGCGCCAGGTGAACGCCCAGGCACTGGCTGACAAGCGTGTAGGCCGGAACAAGCGCAGCGCCGTTCCGGCAGGCCGCTTCAGGTGATCTTCTCACGGCAGATGCCGGAACGAAGTGCCGGAACGGCGCTGCGCTTGTTCCGGCCTACTTTCTTAATTCAACATTCCTTGTTCGATATTCAATATTCCCCCCCGCGCCCCGCATTGCCCATGCCCACGTTGTTCCTCCTCTGCGAGTATCCGACCCTGGCCGGCGGCGAGCGGGTAGCCTGGACACTTTTCCGCAAACGGCGTCCCACATCGCGAGACTCGGTCGGGAAAGTGTCCAGGTTGCGCAGCAATAAGAGGGTTTCAAGAGAGGTACGCGACCGGCACGGACACGGATTCCCGTCTTCGTGGTGCCCGGCCGAACTTCGGCCCCTTGACACGGAAGGCCCATTTTGGGGAAAATTCATTAGCCAGCAAAAAGGCGCGGAAGCAGAGCGTGACCGCGCGGGAAATGAGAAAGAGGCTGCCGGCGAGTCCCCATGCGTCCCAAAGTCTACATCGAGACCACTGTGGTAAGCTACCTTAGCGCGTGGCGCAGCCCGGAATTGGTGATGGCGGCGCAGCAAGAGGCCACGCGAAATTGGTGGGACGAACAGCGAGAGAGATTCGATCTCTACGTTTCTGAAGCCGTGATTGTGGAGGCCTCGGCCGGCGACGTGGGTGCCGCCAAACGACGATTGGAGGTGGTCGAGGGCATTCCGGAACTTGAAATCACGGACGAGGCTCGCGACTTGGCAAAACGACTGGTGGCCGACATACCGCTTCCCGAAAAAGCCCAACTCGATGCGTTGCATATCGCGTTGGCGACGGTCAACGCCATGGACTACTTATTGACGTGGAACTGTCGGCACATAGCCAATGCTGCGTTACGCCATCGAATTGAAGCGGTATGTGACTCCGCCGGCTACGAAACGCCTGTCATCTGCACACCCCCGGAACTCATCGAGGACTAATCCCATGTTCCGCGATCCCATCGTCGAAGAGGTCCGCAAGGCCCGGGACGAATACGCCAGGCGATTCAATTACGATCTGGACGCCATTTGCCGGGATCTGCGCGAAAGGCAGAAGAAGTCGAAACACAAGGTCGTGTCCTTTCCGGCGAAGCGTGTCAAACCGAAGACGCCCATGCAGCCGTGAGAATCGGCGGACGGCAAGGGGCCGTTCCTTGTTCGATACTCGATATTCGCCCCCGCATCGCCCATGCCCAACCTGCTGCTCCTCTGTGAATACCCCACCCTCTCCGGCGGCGAGCGGTCGATGCTGGCGACGCTGGACGGGGTGCGACGCGGGGGGTTCGAGCCGGCGGTGATCGGGCCGGGACGGGGGGCGCTGGCCGAGGCGTTGCAGGGGCGGGGCGTCGAGGTCGTGCCTTTCGAGTCGTTTTCCGTAAGGCCGCGTCCCTCGCTGGATCGGATGCGGGAGGAGTTGGCCCGGGTGCTTCGGCGGCGGAGAGCGGACCTGCTACATGCCAATAGCCTTTCGATGGGCCGGCTTTCGGGGCCCGTGGCGGCGGAGTTGGGCGTGCCCAGTCTGGCGCACCTTCGCGATATCGTCAGACTCAGCCGCCAGGCGGCGGCCGATCTGAATTGCCACACACGACTCCTGGCCGTATCCGGGGCCACCCGAGATTACCACGTTGCCGGCGGCCTGGACGGCGGGAAGCTGCACGTGCTTTACAACGGGGTCGATCTCGAGGCGTTCCGCCCCCGCCCGGCGACCGGCTTCCTGCACCGCGAACTCGGCCTGGCCGCCGACGCGCAACTGGTCGGCACGATCGGCCAGATCTCGCTCCGCAAGGGGCAGGACGTGCTGGCTCGGGCGGCCGCGCGGCTGGTCCATGAGTCGGCCCGGCTGCACTTCGTCGTGGTCGGGGAGCGTTACTCGGGCAAGGCGGAATCTCGGCGTTTCGAGGCCGACCTTCAAGCGGCCGCCCGGGGCCCGTTGGCGGGCCGATTCCACTTCCTCGGCTTCCGCGACGACGTCGACCGGCTGCTGAACGAACTGACGCTGCTGGTCCATCCGGCCCGGCAGGAGCCCTTGGGCCGCGTGCTGCTCGAGGCGGCGGCGTCCGGCGTGGCGGTGATCGCCACCGACATCGGCGGCACCCGTGAGATCTTCCCGCCGGACTCCCGATCGGCCCGACTGGTCGAGCCGGACGACGCGGACGGCCTGGCGGCGGCGATCCTGGAGTTGTCGGCCGACGGCTCGCAGCGCCGTCAGTTGGCCGCCGCCGCCCGGCGCCGTGCGGAAGAGGCGTTCGATCTCTCCGGTGCGGCAGAGCGTCTGGTCGGCCACTACCGGGAAGTCGTCAAGGCGTAGCTGGATTCGCAAGAATTCATTGGCATTAAGCCTGGGAGGTTACGCCGGGTGGCACGCCCTGAGGAACGAAGGGCGTGTTTTCCCCGACGTACCACGCCCTTCGTTCCTCAGGGCGTGCCACCCAGGAGTCTACCGCAACAAAAACGTGTCTCGACTCGAAAGCCCGAGAAAGGTATGCTTAATGGATGGATGCGTTGTTCGGGGTATTGGTCGCGAATTCTCCTCATCACGAGTCGTCGGCCAGCGGTTGGTTGCCGCCAATCCTGAAGACCGCCGGGCCGAACGGTCGATTCGTTCTTGGACGGACCGAAGCGCGAAGTGCAGGGAGGAGGCCATGGCCATCAAGATTGGGGAGTTGAGTTTCCTGCAGGAGCTGGCCGGGCGGTTCAATATTCCCGTGCCGGAGTTCGTCGTCGAGCCGGTCCCGCAATCGGTCGTCAAGAGCAAGCTGGAGGCCTGGCGGACCGGCATCGTCAAGCCGGACGTGCTCAGCGGCAAACGGGGCAAGGCCGGCGTGGTGCGAACCGTCAGCGACTATCGCGAGGCCGTCCGCTTGCTCAAACAGGTGGCGGCCACGGAGGTCTCCGGACAGCAACCCCGCACGGCCTACATGGTGCAGGCCGTCCCGGCCGACTTCGAGGTCTTTTCCGCCGTGACCTACAGCTCCCGGCTGCTGAGCCCCTCGCTGACCGTCTCGCTCCGCGGCGGCGTGGACATCGAGTCGGTGCCGGACTCGGAGAAAGTGACCATCGCGGTACCCGTCTTTCGGGGACTGAACGCCTATCAGGCCTCCGAGGCCCTGAGCAAACTGGGCATGGAAGGCCAACCCAACGCCCGACTGGCCCGTTGCCTGGTCAGCCAGTGGGACATGTTCATCTCGACCGGCATGCTGAGCTGCGAGGTCAACCCTTGGCGGGCGACCCGGGGCGGCGACCTTTGGGCCTGCGATTTCAAGGCCACCTTCGACGAGAACAACCGCAAATCGCTTGACCTGGGCATCCGGTGGCCCGAGTATCCCACCAACGAAACGCCCTTCGAGGAAGAGATGAAGGCCTGGGCCTCCTCGAGCTACCGCGGCCAGGCCCACGTCTGTGATCTGGGCGGGAAGAAGATCCTGCCGATCCTCTTCGGCGGCGGGGCCAGCACCATCATCATCGAGACGCTCGCGCAACTCGGCGGCGATCCGATCTTCCTCTCCGACTTCGGTGGCAACCCCCCGTACGAACGCATGAAGGAAACGGCCGCCATCTGCTTCAAACACCACCTCGGCCGGGCCGCGTTGCTGCTGATCCTCGGCGGCAAAGCCAACAATACGCAAATCGACGTGACGTTCGCGGCCATTGCCGACGCGCTGCAGGAATGGGTCGACGAACACGGGCCGATTTCCATCCCCGTGGTGATCGGCCGCGGAGGCCCGGGGCTCGTGCAGGGCTTCGGCACGCTGAAGAAGACGCTCGACAATCTCCGCATGCCCTACGTCTTCTTCGGCCCGGACACGCCCATCACCCTGGTGGCCGCGTACGCCGCCCAACTGGCCGATTTCGCCCTGAAGACGAACGGAGGGAATGGTCCATGAGAGCGCAGTCGCTCGCCGATCTGCTGAAGAAGGGTGATCGCGTGGCCGTCTCCAACGTCACCGGCCGCGAGGCGAGCAAGGTCTCCTTCGCCTCGCAGCTCTACTGCGACAACGTCGTCGGCGGTTGGGCACTGGGAAAAAGCGGCCAGACGATCTCCATCCCCCGAGGTCGCGACATCCGGGTCTGCGGCCAGTTCGAAGACCTCCTGGCCTGCCTGCCGGAAGACCAGTGGCCCAACAAGATCGTCGTCTATTCCCCGCCCGAGGCCGTCTACGGCGACGTGAAAGAAGTCGTCGAACACGGCAAATCGTGCGTGGAAACCGTCTATGTCATCACCGAACACGTCTCGGTCGAGGTGACGGCCAAGTTGCGGCGCCTCAGCGACATCGAGGGCATCGACATCATCGGCTGCAACACGCTGGGCATCATCAACGTCCACGACGCCGTGCGCGTCGGAGCGGTCGGCGGGGATTCGCCCCAAGAGACCTTCCTGCCCGGCAGCGCCTGCATCATCTCCAACTCCGGCAACATGGTCAACACGATCGCCGCCTACCTGCAATCGGCCGGCCTGGGGACGTCTTACGGCATATCGACGGGCAAAGACTCCCTGATCCTCACGCCGCTGAAGGAGTTGCTCGTGCTGGCCGAAAGGGACGAGCGCACCCGGGTGGTCGTGCTCTACGTCGAGCCCGGCGGCGTCTACGAGCTGGACGCGTTGCGGCGGGCGCGCGAGGAAAACTTCCAGAAGCCGCTGCTGGTTTACGTCGCCGGGTCGTTCGCCGACGACGCCGACATTTCGCTGGGCCACGCCGGCACCGTGGTGGAGGGCCGTTTCACGTCCGCCAAGGCCAAAATGGCCCTGTTCGACGAGTACTTCGGCCTGCCGGTCTTCCCGATGGAGGAACAGAAGGAATTCACGGCGAAGCTGGCCGAGTCCGGCAAAGGGGTTCGCGTCAACACGCTGCACGACCTGGTGCCCGCCGCGTCGGCACTGATGTCGGCGCTGCACCTCAAACGCGATTTCATCCCGAAAAGTCCGCTGGTCTTGAAGCCCTGGCTGGTCGGCCTGGGGGCCTTCACCGGCAAGCTGCCGCCGGAGCTGGTGCCCCACGTGAGCCCCATCGCCGAACCGTACGCGTCGCTGATCAAGAAACACGTCAAGTCGAGCTTGGGACGCACGCCCGCCCGGCAGCCGATGCGAAACGCCTCGCACGCCTCGTCGAACGACGGCGTGACCCCGCGCGTTTACGGCTATTCGCTTCTGAATCTCATGCGGTCCTATTCCTTCGTCGACGCGGTCCTGCTCTCCTGGCTGGGATATCCGGTCAAGCACGCCTGCGAGCGGAAAATGGCCGAAATGTGCCTGATCGCGTCGCTGACCAACGGCCCCGGCACGATCTCGGCCCAGGGGGCCAAGCTGGCCGCCTGCGCCGGAAACGATCCCAATACGGCCATGATGACCACCCTGGGAACCATCGGTATCGTCCACGGCGGAAACGGCAAGCAAGCCGCCCGGCTGTTGGTCGACGTTTTCGGAGCGACCGATCTGGTCGACCCGTACGACAAGGATCGGGCGCCGGATCTCGACAAGCTGGTCCACCAGGTCGTCTTCCGGTTCAAGAAGCGAAAGGCGGCCGCCAAGGACGCCGGCGTCGACTACGAGAAGATCCCCTGCCTGGGACATCCGGTCTTCAATACCGAACGGGTCAATTACGACCCCCGCGAACGCGTCTTGAGCGCCTACATGGACGAGCAGGGGCTCTACAACGTTTTCTTCGACTTCTACCACCGGCTGGCCCACGAACTCTTCTCCCAGCAGGCCACCACCAAGGTCCACGCCGTGAACGTCGACGCGGCCATCACCTGCGTGCTGATGGGCATCGCCTGGCCGATGCTGGTGGACAACAAGATCAGCGTCGAACGGGCGCTCGATCTGCCGTTTCTCGCCTTCGCCCTGGGCCGAGTGGCCGGCGGGGCCGGCGAGTATCTCGACCATCGCGAAAGCGGCACCACCATGGACATGCGCATCCCCGTGGCCGAGTGCCGCTTCATCGGCCGTCCCCAAGACTGACCCCTTAAGCCGCTCGCGGCTTCGCACCCAACCATCTCCCCGATGACCCTCTTGCCCACCTTCGACGTCCTCGGCCTCGGCGCGGTCGCCGTCGACGAGCTGCTCTACGTCGACGAGTATCCCCCGGCGGAATCCAAGGTCCGCGTGCGGCGCCGGCTGCGGCAGTGCGGCGGCCTGACCGGCACGGCGCTGGTCGCGGCGGCCCGATTGGGTGCCCGATGCGCCTACGCGGGCCTGCTGGGCGACGACGAACTCTCCCGCTTCGTCGCCGAGGGTTTTTCCCGCGAGGGGATCGACGTGGCCCATTGCACCCGCCGCAGCGACGCCCGGCCGGCCCATTCCACCATCGTGGTCGACGGCCGCCGCACCCGGACGATCTTCTCCTACGTCGAAGGAGCGCTCGGCCCGGACAAGAAACGGCCCCCGGCCGAGTTGATCCGCTCCAGCCGCGTGCTGCTGATCGACCATCACGGTGTCGAGGGGACGCTCCGGGCGGTGAAGATCGCCCGGCGGCACGGCGTGGGCGTGGTGGCCGACTTCGAGCGCCACGCCGGCGGCCGTTTCGACGAGCTGCTCGGCCTGGTCGACCACCTGATCATCTCGCGCCGCTTCGCCCGGGAACTGACCTCGCTCGATGATCCCGCCCGGGCGGCCGAGAAACTCTTCCTTCCGGCCGGCCGGGTGGTCGTGGTCACCTGCGGCGCGGAGGGATGTTGGTACGCCGGCGGCTCGCCCGGCCAGGCGGCCCGGCACGTCCCGGCGTTCGAGGTCGAGGTGCACGACACGACCGGCTGCGGCGACGTCTTCCACGGCGCGTACGCCGCTTCGTTGGCCCGCGGCGAGGAGTTACCCCGCCGCATCATCATCGCCACGGCCGCGGCCGCCCTGAAGGCCACCCACCCCGGCGGCCAATCCGGCTGCCCCACCCGGCAAACCGTCGAACAGTTCCTCGCGGAGCGCCTCTAACTGCCGCTCGCGGCTTCGCCCGAACCGCCCTGCCGCCCCGCATGCCGGTTATTTGACCGGGCGAGAAACGCCGTCTAGAATCGCCTTTTGACCCAATGCCGGAACTGCGCTGCGCTGGTTCCGGCCTACTTGACTACTCGACTCCCGGGAGCCCCGTCATGAAAACCCGACTGCAAGCCGCTGTCCTCGCCTGTCTCGCGATGTTCACCCCCGGTCCATGGCCCGAACAACCCGCCAACGCGGCCGACGCGACCGACGAAGCCGTCGCCGGGCTCAGCGTGCCGACTCCGCCGCCGGGCACGCGGCCGAGGGTGATCGCTACGACCGACGGCGAGATCGACGACCGCTGCTCCATGATCCGGTTCCTGCTCTACGCCAACGAGTGGGACATCGAAGGGATCGTCCACAGCAGCTCGAAGTTCCATTGGAAGGGCGACGGCGAGAACATCGCGCGACACAACTGGGCCGACGAGGTGTGGCTCGACCAACAAATCGACCTCTACGAACAGGTCTATCCCAAGCTGTCGAAGCACGCCGAGGGGTTCCCGACCGCCGACGCACTGCGGGCGCTCGTCTACACGGGCAACGTGGCCAACGTCGGCGACATGAGCCAAGACACGCCCGGCTCGGACCGGATCGTCGAAATCCTGCTCGACGACGAGCCCGGCCCGGTCTATCTCCAGGCCTGGGGCGGCACGAACACGATCGCCCGGGCGTTGTGGAAGATCCAGCACGAACACCCCGAGGCGATGCAGCGGGTCTCCGGCAAGGCGATCGTCTACATCATCCTCGACCAGGACAAGACGTTCCGCCAGTACATCGAGCCGAACTGGCCGAAGCTCCAGGTGCTGGGCAGTTTCCGGCAGTTCGCGTCGATCGCCTACAATTGGGCCAAGATCATCCCGCCGCCGCAGAAGGGCTACTTCGAGAAGCCGTGGATGGAAGAGCACATCCTCCAGGGGCACGGGCCGCTTTGTGCCATTTATGAAGCCCGCGACGGGGCGTTCCGCTCCGAGGGCGATTCTCCCTCGTTCATGCACCAGATCGACGTCGGCCTGCGGAGCCTCGAGCACCCGGGCTGGGGCGGCTGGGGCGGCCGATTCGTCCAGGAGCGCCCCGGCGGCTGCGTCTGGCGGGGAGCGAAAGACGACGGCAATCTCGACAAGCCCATTTGGCGCTGGGCGGCAGCCTTCCAAAACGACTGGGCCGCCCGGGCCGACTGGTGCGTGAAGGATTTTCCGCAGGCCAACCACCCGCCGCGTGCGCAGGTCGCCGGTCCGCTCGACCGCACGATCGCGCCGGGCGAGAAGGTAACTCTCGACGCGGTACCCCTACCCGATCCCGACGGCGACCACCTCACTTACCGCTGGTGGCAATACACCAACGCCGACACGGCCACTACCACGCTCGACATCGCCAACGCCACGTCCGCCACGGCCAGTTTCATCGCCCCCGACGAGCCCGGCAAAACGATCCACATCCTCCTCGAAGTCACCGACGCGGGCAGCCCCCCGCTGACGCGCTATCGGCGGATTGTCTTCACCATCTTTTCCAAAAAGCTCCAGGACCCTTTTTGATGAGGCCTGAAGCTACAGCCGATCCAGTAGCTCCTGTTTCTTCGCTTGAAATTCTGCTTCGTCGATAAGCCTATCGGCTCGCATCTGCTGTAGAGTCGATAACTGGGCATATGTGTCCCTGTTTCGCGCGTTTCGCATCTCGCCGGGCTGTGGCTTGGGGTGCCGTTTATCCATAATGCGCACCCCAAATCCGCCACCAACAAACGCGATCAGAAGCACAATCCAGAAGCTCCACCAGTCGTGGCTAAATCCCAAGAGACCGGTCAGGAGGCCGCCCCCGAAACCCGCGAGGGCTCCTATTGATAAAGCCTTGGATCGCGTCGTATCCACGTGGCAATATGGACACTCGTATGCAAAGAGCGAAATGTCCTTCTTACAGTTATCGCATAACATAATGGCGTTCCTCGTTCCTGCTGGTCACTTGGCCACCTTGCACCTGATTGTCCCTTTCCCCGCTAGTCAGCACGCCGAAGGCAAGGTATGTAGCCACGAATAACAGCACCATAGTGGCGATATCCACGATAAGGTCGATCCAGAACTGCCGTCGCAACCAACGGCAAACGGCGTAAAGCCGACTGCACTGGAACTCCTCGTGGATTTCCCCATAGTACGAGCCCCACATGATGAACTTGTTCGTCGCCGCAATCAAGACTTGCAGAGCGACACCAAATAAGAAGAGGCAGCCGATGCATTGCGCTTGCCCTGAGTGAACGACGGCGTCCCACACCCTTTCGTTCGTCAGCAAAACAACTGGTCCCCCGATCCCGTACGCAATGAACCAGCTACGAAGAAGGCTGGAGTAATGCTTGTATACCCCGAAATACTCCTCCGACATCGATGTTCCACTCGGATCTTCCACCATCGTCTTCTCTTTCTTATCTCGCTCCAGGCACTCAAACCGCGCGATTGGAATAAGCTATCTCATGATACGCAGCTTCTTGAGCACCTTCCGCTTACGGGCCCGACGTCCGCAACGTGCGTGCCTCCAAGGTAAAGCTCCCGCGGGTGGCACCGTCGATCTTGCGGGAGTGATTCTACCATGTCGTTTGGCTCTTTCGCAAGATCGCCGGTGTTGCTCGGCAACAAGAGGAATTCGCAAAGCCGTTCTTATCGGTGCGGCGGCCCGCTGTTGGCCGAGAAAGCGCGTTCGGAAAGTGGTCCGTCGTGCGCGGCAAGGGGTAGGACGTGCTCGAGACCAAAGCCTCTTGTCGCTCCGCGACCCCGACGAGTTTCCGAACAAGTCGACTCATGCGGCAACGCCAACTGCCGGAAAATCGACGGGGCCACCCGCGAGCATGGTTTTACTCCCTGTTAGAAAGTTCGCCACCTGTCTTCGCTCCATGTCTTAACAAGAGCTTTACGACTTCTGGTCCCCCATATTCGCGTGCGAAATCCAACGCTGTTTCACCGTCCGAGTCAACCGCATTTACGTCCGCGCCGGCCCGAATCAAGAATTCGGTGACTTCCATTTGGCCACCGAGAGAAGCGCCCATGATCGGCGTATGCCCACCGAATGGCGTAACAAAGTCAACGTCCGCACCGTTCCTGATAAGCACTTTCGCAACATCCAGTTGTCCGGCCCTCGCCGCCTCATACAATGGAGGGCTGCCGCCCCAGATCCTGTTGGCAAGCTCCGGCCGCTTCCCAAGGATTGCCTGCACAATCCGCACATTTCCAGCGACAGCTGCTTCCTGCAAATAACTTTCGTTTGCCACGTATCCCCGCACAACCGGCGTGAATTCGAGAACCCACCAGAATACCCCTACGGTCAACACGAGGAACGCTGCCAACAGAGAGCACGCAATGAGCAGCCACTTACCTCTCACTCTGCAACCGTGCGGAATTCCACGTTCACGTCCCATTGACTCACCTTTACCCATGAGGACGTTGCACGAATTGTAGCATCCCAAATCGGAATTCTAAGCGTGTTCACTGCCAACGCGGGTGGCACCGTCGATCTTGCGGGAGCGATTCTACTATGTCGCTTGACTCATTCGCAAGATCGCCGGTGTTGCTCGGCAACAAGAGGAATTCGCAAAGCCTTTCTTATCGGTGCGGCGGCCCGCTGTTGGCCGAGAAAGCCGTTTCGGCAAATGGTCAGTCGCGCGCAGCAACGGGCAGGACGTGCCCGAGACCAAAGCCTCTTGTCGCTTCGCGACCCCGGCGATTTTCCGAACCAGCCGACCCAGGTGGCCACGCCCATTCCGGAAAATCGACGGGGCCACCCGCGTCTTGCCCATGAGGGTCCACGACTTTTCAAGTTTCCGCGCTGGACTTTCGCCTTGGGCTGGGGCAAGATGGGGGACGGGTAGTCCTTCTTCTGGATCGCTGGCGTGAAACCCGAGACGTTACGGCCGGACGAGGCGGATGGCGTGGGGGGCGGTCTGCGCGGGGCGGGCGGACGTAAGGCGTTGGCTGGCAAGGGGTTCGGAACACCCACGGCGATCGACCTGCCGCTTCTTCGGCCGATGGCACCTCGGCCGGGCTCTAACATGTTGGAGAAATTCTCATGAAAACCTTCCTGGCGACCTGCGTTTTGGTTCTTGGGACCCTGGCCCTGTGGCCTGCCGTGCAAAGTCCGGCCGAGGAGCCGTGGCCGGGGGATTTGCCCGTGGTGGATGATGGCGTGCGGCAGCTTTTGCAGGACCGCAGCTATGCGGAGGCCGTCGAGGCCATCGATCGGGCCGCCGCGGTCGATGGGGCGGCGAAGGATTACCTGACTTATCTCAAGGGCCGGGCGCTCTATCTGCAAGGGGAGCACGACGCGGCCGTCGCCGTGCTGGATGGGCTCGAAAAGGAGTTCCCCGAGAGTCCGTGGGTTCGCAGGGCACGATTCGCCAAGGCGGTGGCGCTTGCCCGCAAGGGCGACTTCCGCGGCGCCGAGTTGATCTATCGGGCGGAGGCCGAGTACCTGCTCTCGACCGACCGCAAGCAGCAGATCGCCGACATCTACCTGGAGTTCGCCGACGCCTATTTCCAGCCGCCCAAAGATACGGACCAGGAGCCCGATTATCAAAAGGCGCTGGACTTCTACCGCAAGGCATTGGAGATCGGGCCGGAGGCGGAGAAGCGGATCGAGGTCGAGTTTCTCGTGGGGCGGTGTTACCAGAAGCTGGGCAAGTGGGACGAGGCGATCGAGCGTTACGAGCGGTTCATCGCGGAGCACGCCGGCAGTTCGTTGGACATCGACGCCCGGCACCAGTTGGGCGAGTGCCGCTTCGAGCAGGGCGACCCCAAGCAGGCCCGTCGCGTCTGGCAGGACCTGCTGGCCGAGCACGCCGGCGCCGATTCGCCGCAGATCGCCGAGGTCACGTACAAGCTGGCCCAGACCTGGGGCATCCCCGCGCCCGGGAGCGACGAAGACCTGGCGTTGGGCACGGCGGCCTTGAAGACGTTTCTCGAACGATTTCCCGAGCACGAGTGGGCCGGCCGCGCGCAGTTGGCCATGGCCCGAAGCGCGACGCACCGCGGGCGGCACGAAGAGGCGGTGGAGTATCTCAAGCGGTTCCTGGCCGATCCGCGGTACGCAGACTGCGAAGAGATCCCCGAGGCCCGCAACCTGCTGGGGCTTTGCTACCAGGAGCAGGAAGAATATGCCGAGGCCCTGGCCGTCTGGCGGGAGTACCTGGCCAAGCACCCGGCGCACCAGGCGTGGAACGACGTGCAGACCGAGGTGATCAGCACCGAATACAAGATGGGCCTGGAGAAGTGCGAGGCCGAAGAGTACGACGAGGCCCGGCGGCTGCTCGGCGAGTTCCTGGCGAAGTACCCGCTGGATGTTCGCAATCCGGGCATCCTGCTGCTGTTCGGCCAGATCCACCACGAGCAGAAGAAATACGACGAAGCGATCGCCGACTGGCGGCGGCTGGTCTCGAAGCATCCACGGAGCGACGAGGCGTCGCAGGGGCAGTACCGGATCGCGCTGTGTCTGGAACAGGAGCTGGGCAAGCCGGCCGAGGCGCTGGAGGAATATCGCAAGCTGAATTGGGGCTCGCACGCCAACCAGGCCTGGCAGGCCGTCAACCGGCTGACCGCCCCGAGCATGAGCATCACGACCGAACGCGTCTTCCGCAGCGACGAGACGCCCCGGCTGAAGCTCACCACGCGAAACGTCGAGTCGGTGACCGTGCGGGTGTATGAAGTCGATCTGGAGACCTATTTCCGCAAGATGCACCTTGCCCGGGGCGTCGAGCAGTTGGACATCGCCCTGATCGATCCCGACCGGACGTTCGAGTTCGCGGTGCCGGGGTATGGGGAGTATGTGGAGTTGGAGAGCACGGTGGAGGTTAGGGGCGAGGGACGAGGGGCGTGGGGCGAGGGGTTAGGGGCGAGGGGCGAGGGAACGGCGGCTGAGGACGCAGCGGCAGCGGCCAACGAATCCCCCAGCCCCCAGTCCCGAGCCC
>Ga0307378_10007759_pt1 | contig 14383 bp, 11 predicted proteins | sample UN1MG_FD_202238 | JGI IMG/M metagenome (GOLD analysis project Ga0307378, IMG submission 202238) | Soil microbial communities from Risofladan, Vaasa, Finland - UN-1 | ecosystem: Environmental > Terrestrial > Soil > Coastal area > Acid sulfate soil | place: Finland: Risofladan, Vaasa | collected...
TGGCGCACGAAAGGCCGCCGTCAACCAGTCCCTGGCGGACCCGGTCTACTTCGCCCGTCATGCCGCCGGCGCCGCTCAAGCACACCACGAGGCCGCGGTCGTAGCCCGCCCCATCCGTCAGGTTGACGAAATGATCTACATTCGTCTGGACGGCATGGCCGCAACCGCCTGCGGCCGCCGCGCAGACCACAAGGATAGGGATCCACCTGGTGGTTCCCATGGTCCGACCCCCTTGATCTGGTTGTCAACCCCCGGCCGAACCTAGCCTGAAGACGTGCGTGTGTATGGCGTCGTTCCCCTTCCTATTATCATATTTTCCGGACGCCTCATTTGCCAGCAGTATTCTTGACCATTTGAATTTTCATTCCACGGTCCGCGAGCGTGAAGCCCGCCGGCCTACGTGCCGAGCGCGACCGCGGCGGCCACGAGGGCGACGGCGGCCGTCTCGATTCGGAGCGTCGTCCGGCCGAGGCGGACTCCGACAAAACCCGCGCGCTGAAGCGCGCTGCGCTCGGCCTCCGCCAGGCCGCCCTCGGGGCCGATCACCAGCCACACCCGTCGTGGCGGCGCGGTGCGCGTGAGCGCTTCGCGGATCGGCACGGCTCTCGCCGAAAGGTCGCCGAAGAGCCGCCGGCCGCCGGCCGCTTCGTCATCGCGCGCGGCCTCCTCAAGAAACGCGGCCAGGGGTCGAGGGTCGGCGATTTCGGGGAACCAGTCGAGGCCCGCCTGCTTGGCCGCCGCGATCGAGTGGCCGAACCACCGAGCCCGCTTGGCGGCCGAAAGTTCGTCCCATCCCGTGATGCTCCGCTCGAATATCACCGGCGAGAGCCGCGCCACGCCCAGTTCCGTCGTCTTTTCGAGGAGCCAATCGAGGCGGTTCCCCTTGGGGACGGCAAAGGCGAGCGTCACGCGCGGCTCCGGCGGATCCGTGGGCGGACGGACTTCATCCACCGTCACGGCGACTTCGCGGCGATGGACCCTGACGATGCGGCCGAGGGCCGACCTGCCGACGCCGTCAAAGAGTTCCACTGCGGCCCCAGGCCGAAGGCGAAGGACGTGGGCCGCATGGTGCGCTTCACCGGAGGGCAGGGCGGCCTCGCACCCGACGACAAGGCCGGGGGCCGCGCCCTCTGAACGGGGCAGGTAGAACCGCGGCGGCTTGGACGCATCCGGCATGTTCGACCTTTCAGAGGCGACAGGGATCGAGCAGGTTGAGTCGGGCGCGAGGCCCGCGCTACTTACTCGGCGCGGGCGGCGGCCCGGCCGTCAGGTCATCGAGGATCTGGATGTTGTTGTACTCCAGGAGCGTCCCCTTGGCCTTCTCGAGGGCCGCCAGGCCAGTCATGTAATCGGCCATCGCCCGCATCTCGGCGACCTTGGCACCGGCGAGGTCGCGCTGCGCGTCCAGGAGGTCCTTCAGGAGCGCCGCACCGGCGCTGACGAACGCCTGCTCGTCGCGAACGGTCTGCTCGGCGGCCTCGCGTGCGGCGTGGCGGGCCTGGATCGCCTCCTCGGCGGCGGCGAGGTTCCGCACCGCCTCGCTGACGTCGAGGATGACCTGCTGGCGGGCGTCCTCGCGCTGGCGGAGCGTCTGGTCCTCGACCAGTTGCGACCGCTTGTGGGCCGACGTCCGGGCGCGGTTTCCGAGCGGCAGGCTGAAGTTCAGACCGACCGACCACTCGTAGAACTGGGCGGTGAACTCCCTGTCGAGGCTGCGGTCGAGGTCCTTTCCGAGGCCGCTCAGGCCGTAACTGGCCACGAGGTCGAGTTGCGGGAGCCTGCCATGGCGGGCGACGCGCTCGCGCAGGTCGGCCTGGTCGAGGCGAGCCTGGGCCTCCTGCATCTCCGGCCGGTTGACCATCGCCGTCGCGATGCTCTGCTGGAGGAGCGCGAGGCCCACCGAGACGGGCTTCGTGAGCGGCGATTCGCCGGCCTCCAGGACGACCGGCTGCGTCAGGGGCAACTCGGCGTCGTTCATCAAGCGCTTCAGGAGGTCGCTCGTCTGGGCGAGGGCCAGCCGCGCCGCCACCAGGTCCGCCTGGCGCGACGTCGCGGCGCTCTCCGCCAGGCTGACGATGACGCGCGTGTCCTTGCCCTCCTCAAACCGGCGGCGGGCGATCCGCAGGTTTTCCTGGGCCGCCGTCAGGGCCTCCGTCAGCGCCTGGACCTGAGTCTGGGCGACCACGAGGTTCCAGTAGGTCGTCTCGACCGTCAGGATCGTGCTCATGACGGTGTTCTTGAAGTCTGCCACGCTGATTTTCTCGTCCAGGCGCGCCAGGACGATCGGGCTCGTGGTGACCTCGACGCCGGCGTTCCTCAGCAGGGGCTGCGTCACCGAAAGGACCAGGTCGGAGAGGTCCTGCGGATTCGGCGAGAGGTATTGGTCGTTCGAGTGCTGCCACGTCCAGTCCTGCGACAGTTGGACCGTCGCTCCGGTCGGAAGGAGGCTCTGAAGGCCGGTCGTGAAGGTCCATTGCTTGGCGACGAGGACGTTCGCTCCGGCAAAGAAGTTGCCGGCCTGTTGCTTGACGCGGCTGACGGCGCTGTTGAGGAACCACGACGGGTCGAACATCGCCTCGGCCTCGACGAGGGTAGAGCGGGCAATCGGCGGCCCGAATCGGGCGATCTGGATCGTGAGGTTGTTGGCGAGGGCTCGGCGGATCGCCGCCTCCAGCGTGATCGGCACGCGCTGGCCGCTCTTCGTGAGCGGGTCAACGAATCCGGCCAGCGGGGCCGACTTCGGGGCGGGCGGCAAACCGGTTGCCGGCGGCGCCGACGCTTCGCCGCCGGCGGTTTCGGCCGACGGCTTGGCCGCCGGCGCTGCGGCCGGCGATTTCGGGAGTTCGGCAAAGCGGTTGGCCGACACAGCCGCCGAAGCATCTCCCTCGGCCGACGCCGCGCCGTAGCCCATAAGGACATGGCTTGCAGCCGCCTCCATGGAAGGTTTCGGGCCGGTGCACCCGGCGGCAAGAAGTGCGGCCGCGCCGATGACGAGGATCGCGAGGCGGGCGGTCGGGCGGCGCCAGAGAAGGCCCGGCATGAGCCATGTGCAGTGCGCCATCAGGGCCTGCCCCATCGGTGATGCTCCGTGCGTGACCGGGGCCCGCCTCCCCCACCGGCGCGCCGCCTGCTCCAGCGAAGGTACACAGAGTATGACTATTTCAGTCGGGAAACAACGAAAAACCGCGGGAATGGCCCCGAGCCGCCATCCGGCCGGCCGCGGCGCTAGGCCTTCTCGTAGAGCCGCAGCATGCGGCGGGCCATGTCGGCGAGGCGGGTCCGCAGTTCCGGCGGCGCCACCACTTCGACCTCCGGCCCATAGCCGAGGACCCACCAGACGATCTCGTCGAGGCCGTCCACGGTGGCCGTGAAGTGGACCGCTCCGTCGTCGTCCCAGCTGATCCGCTGGGTCGGATGCCAGTTGACCTCGGCGACGTTGGGTCCGACCAGGGGGCTGAACTTGAGGTTGACTTCGTAAGTCTTGTCGCCGCGCATCAGTCGCCACGCATTGCCCAGGTGCTTCTCGATCGAAAGGCCCGCCGGCATCTTGAACGGGGCGCCCGATGGCTCAAGCGATTTGAACCGGCCGAGTTTGAACGTGCGGACGGAGCGGTGCTTGGAGGATCGCCCGATGATGTACCAGGCTCGCTCGTGGAACATAAGCCAGTAGGGTTCCAGGCGCGTGCGGATCTGGCCGCTATCGTGGAATGAAATGTAGCGGGCGTCGAGGGCCTCGTGGCGGACGATCGCCCGCTGGACCAGCCGGTAAGTTTCCTGGAGGGCGTTGTGGCGAGCCACGGGACCCGGCCGCACGGCCATCCGCTGAATCAGGCCCCCGAGCGACGCCCGGAGACCCAGCGGCAGGGACGACTCGATCTTGGCGGCGGCGTCGCGGGCCGGCTGGAAGAGCGGCAGTCGGCCGGTGCGCCCCAGTTCCGTCGCCAGGAGCACGAGCGCCAACGCTTCTTCGAGGTCCAGGTTGATCGGCGGCAGCAGGCCCGTCGCATGGATGCGGTAGCCCTGGCTGGGAGCGTCGTAGAAGAAGGGGATGCCCGCCTTCTCGATGGTGTTCAGGTCGCGATAGACGGTCCGCCGCGACACGCCGCACTCGGCCGCCAGGCGCCCGGCGTTGAACGTCCGCCCGCCCTGAAGCAGGGTGATGATCTTCAGGACACGATGGAGCCGACCCATGTCCATAGCAGTCCCCCGATGACGAGCCACGCTGCCTGCCGCCGCGCCGAGTCGCCGTGACCGCGGCCGCGGCGCCGGCGCGCTCAGCGCGGAAGGCCGGCCGGCACGTGGAAGCAGCGGTCGTGCGTCCGCTTCATCACGGGCACGCCGGCTACCACGAGCAGCCGCAGGTCGCGGTACACCGTGCGTTTGCTCACGCGGAAATAGCCCGCCAGGTCGTCCGCACTATAGCAGGCCTGCTCGAGCAACCTCAAGCACTTAATCACACGCAGGACGCGGCCGTCGGCACGTCTTGAGGCGGCAGATAGCAGAGGAGCCCCCTTTCCATCCCGTGCGTCTCGATTCTTCCGTATCGGGCGGCGAGGCCAAGCGTTTTGGCCGCCCCCTGTGACACAATGATGACACAGCGGGACGGGCATGGGGGCGCGGGATTAGCTGAGTCTGCCGCCGCTCCCGCGGCGGCCTCAGTAACCGAAACTGACGCATTACCGCCGCTGGGACAAAAATCTGGATAACGCGGCGAGGGCAGGGCTATAATTGCCACGCTGCTAGCCAGCGAGAGAGGGCCGACCTGATGCGATTCGCCAAGTTACATGGCGCGGGGAACGATTATATCTACGTCAACGGCTTCGAGGAGCGCGTGCTCGACCCGGAGGGCTTGGCCGTCCGGATCAGCGACCGCCATTTCGGCATCGGGGCCGACGGACTGATCCTCGTCCTGCCGCCCGAGGAAGACGGCGACGTCCGCATGCGGATGTTCAACGCCGACGGGTCGGAAGCCGAGATGTGCGGCAACGGGGTCCGGTGCCTGGCGAAGTTCGCCGTCGAGCGGAACCTCGTGAAAGGCCGGCCGCCGTCCTCCGTCGCGCCGAAGGCCGTGGTGCGGGTCGAAACGAAGGCAGGCCTGCGCGAAGTGGAACTGCGTCGAGACGCCGCCGGCGTGCTGGCGCGCGGCAGCGTCAGCATGGGCCGCCCGCGCCTCGCGGCGGTCGAAATCCCCGTGCTCCTGGAGGGCGAGCGCGTCGTGGACGTGCCCCTGACGGTCGGCGGCCAGACCCTCTGGATGACCTGCGTCAACATGGGGAACCCGCACGCCGTCTTCTACGTGGACTCGGCGGCCGACTGGCCCCTGGAGATCGTCGGGCCGAAGATCGAGAACCACAAACTTTTCCCCGAGCGGGTCAACGTGCACATCGTCGAGGTCGTCTCGCTCGAAGAGGTCCGGATGCGGACGTGGGAGCGGGGCAGCGGCCTGACGCTGGCGTGCGGGACGGGGGCGGCGGCCGTCGGCGTCGCGGGGGTCCTCGTGGGACGCACGGGCCGGCGGATCGTGGCCCACGTGCCGGGCGGCGACCTGGAGGTCGAGTGGCCCACCGACGCGGCGCCGGTGCGACTCAGCGGGCCGGTCGAGGAAGTCTTCACGGGCGAGTGGCCGGAGTAAAACCATTGCGGATTGCGGATTGCGGATTGCGGATTGAACGGCAACATAGGCCCGTTTGGTTCTTGCTGGCGCTGTGCCTTTCGCTGCTCGCCGCTTCCTCCGCGTTCGCCGAGCCGCCCAGGTTCGCGCCCGAGCAGATGGGCGGGACGCTGCGCGGCAACTTCAACGCCGAGCCGCAGACCCTCAACCCGTTGACCTACAAGGATGTCTATGCGGCCATCGTCCACGACCGGGTCTTCGAATCGCTGATCGACCGCAACCCCGACACCCTTGAGTTTGAAGGCATCCTGGCCGAGCGATGGGAGGTCTCGGCCGACGGCAAGGTCATCACGTTTTACCTGAACCCCAAGGCCCGCTTCTCCGACGGGACGCCCGTCACGGCCGACGACGTGGTCTTCACCTACCAGACGATCATGAACCCGCAGATCGACGCCCGTTCCATCGCGTCGTACTTCGAGGATTGCCAGGGGTGCGAGAAGGTGGACGACCGGACGGTCCGGTTCACCTGGAAGAAGGTCTACTTCAAGAGCCTCGAGACGAGCGGCATCCTGGTCATCCCGAAGCATGTCTATGAGTTCAAGGACCCGAAGGCCTTCAACGAGATCAACGACAAGTTGGTGGGTTCGGGTCCGTACCAGTTGGGGGAGTGGAAGACCGGCCAGCACCTGATGCTGGTGCGAAACGAGAACTACTGGCGCCAGCCTCCGGCGATTGACCGCGTCGTGTGGCGGTTCATCCTGGAGGACCAGGCCGCCGTCCAGGCCCTTCTGGCGGGAGAACTCGACGACCTGGGCGTCGCCCCGGAGTGGTGGGTGAAACTCACGCCGCGGGCCGACGTCCGCGACCGGTTCCAGATGCTCCGCTACTCCTCGCCCGGCAACGGCTACACCTACATCGGCTGGAACAACGCCAGGCCGCTCTTCGCCGACCGGCGCGTGCGCCTCGCGATGACGCACCTCGTGTGGCGCCAGGAACTCCTGAAGTACCTGCTGTACGACATCGGCGAGGTCACAACCGGTCCGTTCTGGTCGAAGAGCCAGCAGTACGACCTCTCGATCAAGCCCTGGCCGTTCAGCCGCCAGGAGGCGCTGCGGCTCCTCAAAGAGGCCGGTTGGCAGGACCGCAGCGGCGACGGATGGCTGGAGAACGAGAAGGGCGAACGGTTCGAGTTTGAGTTCTGCTCGGCGGCCGGGAACCCCCTGACGCGCGACATCGCGCGGATCCTCCAGGAAGAGTTCCGCCGCGTAGGCATTGATATGCACGTCCGCCTGTACGAGTGGTCCGTCTTCACGGTGAAACTCGACAACCACGACTTCGACGCCGTCATGCTGGGCTGGTCGGGGGCGGTCGAGGACGACCCGTACCAGATCTGGCATTCGAGCCAGATCGCCGACCGCGGGTCCAACTTCATCAGTTTCCGCAACCCCGAAGCCGACCGCCTGATCGAAGAGGCGCGCGTGACACTCGATGCCGCCAAGCGCAGCGCCATCTACCACCGGTTCCACCGGCTCCTGCACGAGCAGCAGCCCTACACGTTTCTGTGGCGCCGCGAGAGCCTGCGCCTGGTCTCCAACCGCGTCAAGGGCGTCAAGGTCCACACGCTGGGCCTCGACTGGCGCGACTGGTGGATCGGAAAGGACGAGGCGAAGGGGGCGGCCGCGCCGTGAAGACCTATATCCTCAAGCGGCTCCTCCTGATGATCCCGACGATTGTCGGCATCACGCTTCTGACGTACCTCATCGTGCGCCTCGCCCCCGGCGACCCGATTGAGGCGATGATCCGCAACCAGTCGGGCAACATTGACCCGAAGGCGATGAAGGAGGACGCCCAGAAGATCCGCGAGCGCCTCGGCCTTATTGATTACCACTACGTCCGCGACAGGTTTTTCGGCGCGCCATCCGAGGAAGAGCGTCCCCAACCCACGGGCGCCTCGTACAAGGTCACGGACGCCCTCGACACGGTCGCCAGCGCCGGCATCGGCTACGGCCGCTGGGTCGGCCACCTGGCCACCGGCGACTTCGGCGAGAGCATCAAGTACCGAACCTCCTCCGGCAGCCGCAACCCCCTCGCCCTCATCGCCGAGCGGATTCCGGTAACCGCCACGCTGAACATCATCGCCGAGTTGCTGATCTTCTTCATCGCCATCCCGGTGGGCCTGGCGGCCGCGCGGCACCAGGGGAAATGGTTTGACCGCGCGTCGTCGTTCGTCATGCTGGCCTTTTGGAGCGTGCCGACGGTGCTGGCGGGGACGGTCCTCCTGGGATTCCTCGGCAAGGGCGGCCTCGGCTGGAGCGGGTTCCCGATTGCCGGCCTCCACAGTTTCGGTTACGAGAAGTTTTCGTGGGGCGAGTACCTGGCCGACACGCTCTGGCACTCGGTCCTGCCGGTCGTGTGCCTGACGTACGGGGGCATCGCGTACCTGGCGAAACTCGGCCGGGCCAGCCTCCTGGAAAATCTCCGGGCCGACTATGTCCGCACCGCGCGGGCCAAGGGACTGCCGGAAAGCCGCGTCGTCTATCATCACGCCCTCCGCAACAGCCTTCTGCCGATGATCACGGTCATGGTCCTGACGCTTCCGGGCCTGATCGGCGGCAGCGTCATTGTCGAGACGATTTTCAGCATCCAGGGGACCGGCCTGTTGCTCGTCAACGCGGCCCAGGCCTATGACCTGGCGCTCATCATGACCGAGACGCTCCTGTACGGCGTCTTGACGCTGGTGTTCCTGCTGATCGGCGACCTCTTGTACGCGTGGGCCGATCCGAGGGTCCGGTATGAGTAGCCTGTTGCCGCAACCCGATTCGGCGCTCCTTGGACGGCCGCGCTCCTACGGTGCGATCGTCTGGGGGCAACTGCGCAAACGTTCGAGCGCGATGATCAGCCTGGCGATCATTCTCGTGCTGGCGCTGGCGGCGATGCTGGCGCCGTTCGTCGCCGGCGAAGTGCCCATCCGCTGGGTCGAGAACGGCGAGGCCTCGTGGCCGATCTTCCGATACCTGACGAACGCCGAATACGTCGCCATGCTGGCTTTCGTGCTGGCGGCGGCGCTGCCGCTGACGGTCCGCCTGGTCCGGCGCCGGGCGGAACGCGTCGGCGCGAGCCCCTTGATGCGCGCCATCGCCATCCACGCCGGCATCTGGATCGTCGTGGCCGCAGGGCTCCTGACCCTGCGCGAACCCGAGCGGCGATACGGATTTTACCTGGAGCGCGCCGGCGAGGCCCAGTCGGCCTGGTTCCCGCTGATACCGACGCCGCGGTATCCGGGCTACGAGTCGCTGGTCCATCGCGACGAGCCGCCGTCCTGGCAGCACCCGTTCGGCACGGGCCGCCTCGGCGACGACATCCTCCTCAGGATCCTCTACGGGGGCCGGACGGCGCTCACGATCGGCTTCGTGGCCGTCGGCATCTCCGCGTGCATCGGCGTGGTCCTCGGGTCGCTGAGCGGATACTTCCTGCGCTGGGTGGACCTTATGGTGATGCGCCTGGCCGAGATCTTCATGTTCATCCCGCAACTGGTGCTGATCATTATCATCCTGGCGGTCATCCCGTCGTCGGTGGACCCGCTCTGGGCGGTGGTCTTCGTCATCGGCGTGACGGGATGGACGGGCACGTACCGGCTGATGCGGGCGGAACTGCTGCGGATCCGCGGCGAGGATTACATGACGGCCGCCAGGGCCCTCGGCCTCCCGACCTGGCGCCTGCTCCTGAGGCACGCCATCCCGAACGGCCTGGCGCCGATCCTCGTGGGCGCCACGTTCGGCATCGCCGGGGCGGTCTTCATCGAAGTGTCCCTGGCGTTCCTGAACCTGGTCCAGACGCCCAGTTGGGGCGAACTGCTCACCGACGGTCGCCAGCACCTGGAAACCTGGTGGGTCTGGGGTTCCGCCGGGGCCGCCATCTTCGTCACGGTCCTGGTCTATAACCTCTTGGGCGAGGCCATCCGCGACGCCATCGACCCGAAACTGAAAGTTTAGCCGCCGGGTTTGCCCGGCGCGTTTACGGAGGCATGCGTGGCCGCCAATCACGACATTTTGCTTCGCGTCGAGGGGCTGACGACGCGGTTCTTCACCGACGAGGGCGTCTCGCTCGCCGTCGAGGACGTCTCGTTCGCCATTCCGCGCGGGCGGACCGTGGCCCTCGTGGGCGAATCGGGCTGCGGCAAGACCGTCACGGCCCTCTCGATCCTGCGCCTCATCCCCCAGCCGCCCGGTCGCATCGTCGCCGGGACGGTCCGCCTCGGCGGCACGGACCTTCTGAAACTGCCGGAGCCACGGATGCGCTCGGTCCGCGGCAACCGCATCTCGATGATCTTTCAGGAACCGATGACCAGCCTGAACCCGGTCTTCACGGCCGGCGACCAGATCGTCGAGGCCGTCATCCTCCACCAGAAAGTGGACCGGGGCGAGGCCCTCCGCCGGGCCGTCGAGATGCTCCGCAAGGTCGGCATCCCCGACCCGGAATCGCGCGCGGGCGAATATCCGCACCAGATGTCGGGCGGGATGCGCCAGCGCGTCATGATCGCGATGGCCCTCGTGTGCGGCCCGCAACTGCTGATCGCCGACGAGCCGACCACGGCCCTCGACGTGACGATCCAGGCCCAGATTCTCGACCTCCTCCTGTCGCTCCAAACCGACCTCGGGATGAGCATCCTCCTGATTACGCACGACCTGGGCGTCGTGGCCGAGGCCGCTCAACACGTCTGCGTCATGTACGCCGGACGCATCGTCGAGGAGGCCGACGTTCTGGAACTGTTCGACCATCCGCTCCATCCGTACACGGTGGGTCTCTTCCGCAGCCGGCCGAGCCTCGAGCGCCGCGGGCCGCTGGCCGCCATTCCTGGAACGGTGCCCAGCCCGCTCGCCATTCCCTCGGGATGCCCGTTCCATCCGCGGTGTCCGTTGTCGGATGGCGCGCGGTGCGTGACCGAGCGGCCGCCGCTTGAGCCCAAGAGGGAAGGGCACTCGGCCGCCTGCTGGCACTCCGACCGCGTGGCCGAGATGCGGGCGCGCCAGGAGGCGCTCTACCAATGATCTCCACCTCAATCGCCACCGCCGCGAGCGATGTCCTCCTGGAGGTCAACGACCTCAAGACGCATTTCCCGGTCCGCCGCGGACTTCTCGGCCGGACCATCGGCCACGTCCGCGCCGTGGACGGCATCACGTTCGCCCTCGGGCGCGGAAAGACGCTCGGCCTCGTCGGTGAATCGGGCTGCGGCAAGACGACCGCCGGGCGGACCATCCTCCGCCTCATTCCGGCCACCGAGGGCGAGGTCCTCTTCGAGGGACAGCGCGTCTTCGACCTCCCGGAGGGGGACCTGCGGCGATTGCGGCGGCACATGCAGATTATTTTCCAGGACCCCTACGGCAGCCTGAACCCGCGGATGACCATCGGCGGCATCATCGGCGAACCCTTGCGGGTCCACGGCCTGGCGCGCGGCCGGGAACTCGAAGACCGCGTCGCTCAACTCCTGGAGCACGTCGGCCTTAGCCCGGCCTACCGGAACCGCTACCCGCACGAGTTCTCGGGCGGCCAGCGCCAGCGGATCGGCATCGCGCGGGCCCTCGCCCTGGAGCCGCGACTCCTCGTCTGCGACGAGCCCGTCAGCGCCCTGGACGTTTCGATCCAAGCCCAGATTCTGAACCTCCTCGAACGGCTCCAGGCGGAACTCGGCCTCGCGTACCTCTTCATTGCCCACGACCTCGCCGTCGTCAGCCACATCTCCGACGACGTCGCGGTGATGTACCTGGGGAAGATCGTCGAGCAGGCCCCGAGCGACCGACTCTACGATAAGCCGCTGCATCCGTACACGAAGTGCCTGATGTCGGCCATCCCGAAGGCGCATCCGGCGATGGCCCGCCAGCGGATCGTGCCGCGCGGCGAGGTTCCGAGCGCGATGAACCCGCCCCCCGGGTGCCCGTTCCATCCGCGGTGTCCGTGGGCGTTCGAGCGGTGTCCGGTGGAAGTGCCGCTGCTTCTGCCGATGGCCGACGATCCGGACCACGTCGTCTCGTGTCACCTGTACCACTAACGTTTGGCCCGAGCGATATAATGAACCGGAACCAGCGGGCGGCCGATAATCCCTATGTTTGGCGGCAGACGGACTCCGCGGTCCTCACTCAGGAGGCGGCATGAGAATCCGAATCGGCCTCGTCGGCCTGGTGCTCCTGGCTCTGACGGCCACATGGGCCGCCGCGGCGGAACCCAAGGACACCGCGCCTGCCATCGAGACGAAGGCTGCCGCTCCGGCCGCCGCCAAAGACGTGCCCGGGTCACTTGCCCTGATCCCCAAGGAATCGGTCGCCTTTCTCCACATTCCGAGCCTGAAGGCGCTCGAGGACGATCTGAAGCGGTTCTCCAAGGAGTCCGGCATCGCGCTCGGCCGCGGCGACCATCCGGTCCTCGACCTCCTGGCCCAGCGAACGAGCATCGGCGCGGGCCTCGATGCGGCCGGAAACGCCACGATCGCCTTTCTGGACCCCAAGAAGTATCACGAGCGCTATACGCTCTACGTCCTGCCGGTGGCCGACTGGGACGCGCTCCTCAAGTTCGCGCCGCACGAGGAGATGGCGGCGGGTCTGTATGCCCTGACCGGGACGGTCGGCCCGCGCTACGTCGCGCGCCGCGGACGGTATGCCCTCGTGACAAGTTCCGTGCGGACGATGGATGCGGTGGCCGCCGGCGAACCGCTCGGCTCGTCCGTTCCGGCCGAGGTGCTGCGCCTCGTGACCGGCCCCGGCCCGATGGTCCACGTCAACGTGCATCAACTGACGACGATCTACACCGACGAGATCGCCTCGTGGTTCCGCGCATCCAGCGGCCAGGTCTACAACCAGGCCGACGCCGTCGCGTACGCCGACATGCTGACGGGCTACATGCTGGGCATCGCGAGTTTGATCGACCAGGTCGAGTCGCTCGACGCCGCCGTGCGGTTTGACGCCGGCGGCCTGGCGGCCGACCTCTCGGTGCGATTCGTCGAGGGCGCCGGCGTCGCAAAGTTTCTCTCGGCTCAGACGCCGGGATCGGCGACGACGCCGATGCCCGCCGGCCAGCCGCTCATTTCCTCCGTGACCTTGCGCCTGGACCCCAAGGAGCGGACGGCCCTCATTCTCGGCGCCACGCAGTTCTTCCTCGAGAAGGCGCCGCGCCCGGAGCCGCTCCCCGAGACGACCAAGGCCCAGGTGGCCGACGCCATGCGCCTCTTCGCCGAATCGCTCGGGCCCGACATGACGTTCCTGTCGGCTCCGGCGGCGCGCGGCCAGGGCATCGCGACCGACGTGACCATTCTCGACCTCAAGGACGCCGAGCAATTCCGCAAGGGTCTCGCGCTCGTGGTCGCCTCGTGGGAAGCCCTGGCCGATCAACTGAACCTGTACCTGAAGTTCGAGACCGCGCCCGATCCGCAGGAGATCGCCGGCGTGCCGGTCATCGTTTACACGCCGCGGTTCCGTTTCGGGATTCCCGCGCGGCACCTGGAGTTCCGCGAGCGGCTGCGGATGCTTTACGGGCCGGAAGGGCTCGTGTACCGCGTGGCGGTGGTCGGCGACAAGGCGGTCATCGGCGCGGGAAGCGACACGACGCTCATGGCGGCGACGATCGAGCGGCTGAAGGCGGGGAAGGCGCCCGAGGCATCGCCCGCTCTCAAGGCCCTCGAGGGCCACCTGCCGCCAGAGCAGAACCTCGCGCTCGCGGTGAACCTGCCGCTGTATCTGGCCCAGGCGCTGGAGCGCGGCGGGACGCCCGCCGACAAGATCGGCACGGTGGACCCCGGAAGCACGGTGGCGGGTCTCGTGGTGGCGGCCGACGGAGCGACCGCCCGGATGTCGTCCTACTGGCCGTACGAACAGATTCGACTGGCGATGGACTTGCTGAAACGGGCGGCGCCGGAGATCTCGAAGGTTCCTGGGTCTCTGTTTGAACCGACGCCCGAAGGGCCGCCGAAGCCGCCCGTTCCCCCCGCGCCCCCGGCGCCGTCCGAATAATCGTTGGGGAGAACGTGCGACTCGCGCCTCCCTCATCGAGGCCGAACCGCAGCAGGAAAGACAATCGCCCGCCTGAGCGGCAGACGCTCAAAGGAGCCTCTCCGATGACTCCGCGCGACTATGTGCTGGCGGCGATCCGCCACGAGCAGACCGATCGGATTCCCTACACCCTGAGTTTTGAGGGCGGCGTGGACGCCGAATTGGATGCCTACTACGGCTCTACGGCTTGGCGGCAGAAGGTCCGTCCGTACCTTCGAGACGTCGGCGGCGTGGACAGCCTCGGCGAGAAACGCGTGGACGAGGCCCACGTCCGCGACGCCTTCGGCGCTCTCTGGCGGACCGACCGGCGTCCGTGGCACCTGGAAGTCCCGGCCCTTCCGGAACCGCGCCTGGACCTCATGCGGTGGCCGACGGCGGAGGCGTTCCCGCGCACCGTCGCGGCGAACATCGGCGACCTGACCGGGCCGAACGCCCGCGAGTTCAGTGTACTTGGCAACGGGTGGGGCCTGTTCGAGCACAGTTGGCGCATCCGCGGCTTCGAAAACACCATGATGGATTGCGTCCTGAACGAGGATTTCTACGAGGCGCTGCTCGACCGCCTCACGGACCTTCGCCTCGGCATGGTGGAGCGGCTCCGGGACATCCCCGCCGACGGCATCCTGTTCGGCGACGATTGGGGCGACCAGCGCGGCATCATCCTCGGTCCCGAACGCTGGCGCAGGTTCCTCAAGTCGCGCTGGGCCAAGGTCTATCAGGCCGTTCACGCCCAGAAGAA
>Ga0307378_10007760_pt1 | contig 14382 bp, 11 predicted proteins | sample UN1MG_FD_202238 | JGI IMG/M metagenome (GOLD analysis project Ga0307378, IMG submission 202238) | Soil microbial communities from Risofladan, Vaasa, Finland - UN-1 | ecosystem: Environmental > Terrestrial > Soil > Coastal area > Acid sulfate soil | place: Finland: Risofladan, Vaasa | collected...
TCCATTTCAATAGGAGCTGGGGCCCGCTCGATCCACCGGAAACCTCGGTCGTCAATTTTAAAGGAGCTTACCTGTGGCCGTTTAGATGAAGGTTTATTATAGAACTTTGAGTCCCAAGTACAGGGCAGCCGAGAAGGTGGCCCAGACCATCCTGGACGAGTTCAGGCTGGACCAGCCCATGGAGGTCAGGTACACGGACATCATGCTCAAGGTCAAGGCGATGAAGATACCATACAGCGGTTCCGATGTTGCCGATCTCGCGGCCCAGTACCTCCACGAAAAAGGCGTTAAAGTATGGCGATAATGTTAGCGCGTACCAATATATACTAACATAGTAAACAAATATGATTTTGAATGTATGTGCGGGAGTGGAAAAAATTTATTATATCTCAAAAATTTTAAATTACCAAGTTATAAATTTATATAAATGGGTAATACAATAATTGAAACAATTAGTTTTAGAGAATTATGCCCCAATATTAAAAGTACAAAATATTCAACACATGCTTTGCATTCATACCCCGCCCAATTAATACCGCATATTCCAAATTATTTTTTAAGAGAATTACATTCAAAATATTCTGAATGTATTGTTTTTGACCCATTTTGTGGGACTGGAACTGTACTTGTTGAGGCAATGCATAAAGGATTTGATTCTATAGGCGTTGAAATTAACCCGATAGCTGCTTTAATTTCTAAAGTAAAAACTACGGCAATTGATACATGTTTACTTGAAAATGGTTTAAAAATAATTAACGTTAATTATAAGAAGAAGGCATATAATTATAAAAAACCTGATTTTTATCAGCATATTTCATACTGGTTCAATGAAACAGATATAAAAAATCTAATGAAACTAAAGGAATCAATTGGAAATTTGGAAGAAGGGGATATTAAAAACTTCTTTTTAGTTATGTTTTCATCTATAATAAAAGATGTTTCTAAATCAGATCCAAGAATATATGTTCCAGTAATGCCTAACGATGGATATCAAAAAAAGAGAGCTGGAGTGTGGGAAAATTTCTATAAAAAATCACAATATGGAATAAATAAAATGAAAGAATATATAGATATTCTTCCGAATAATAAATCACAATCAAGGATTATTAATAAAGATATTAAAAGGTTAGATGAAAATATAAAATCAGATATAGTAATAACCTCACCGCCATATATAAGTGCACAGAAATATGTTAGATCAACCAGATTAGAGTCATATTGGTTAGATTATACCCAAGACTTTCAATTAAATATTAATAAAAAAACAATCGGAACAGAAAGAGTATTAAAAAAAGATTATATTGACATTCATAACACTAAATTGCCCAAATTAAACATATTAATAAAAAAAATATTTAAAAAAAATAAAGAAAGAGCATATATTGTAAGTAAATATTTCAATGATATGGAAGAAGTGATAAAAAAATTGTACAATTTTTTAAACCAAGAAGGTTATTTAATTATGGTTATTGGTAACAATACTGTTACAAAATATGAAGTGAAAACATCTGATTTTATAAAAAATTTGATGGAATTAAATGGATTTGTTATTGAAAAAATCTACAAAGATGAAATCATATCAAGGGGTTTGATGGTAAAACGAAATTCAACGGCAAATATAATAAATTACGAATGGATAATAAAAGCAAAAAAGGGCTAATTTATGTTTCATGTTTCATTTGAGTATTTATGGGCGGGACATTCTCAACTCGATTTATTAAATAATAGAGCTGAAGAAGAAATTTCCACAAGAGGTTGGAGTACGCGTGCACTTATCCCAGCAGATTTAGCTGATCCCGAATGGTTTCTGTCCGTAAGCGATATTGCATATTCCTACTGTCCCACAGATCGATATTTATATTTTAAAAAAATTGAAAATAAAAGGGCTTACACAACATGGCCTAGCTTCCAAGGCAGAATTTTAGATGATTTGATACCAAAAATTTATGAAAATATTTTTAAATATAGTATAGAAACGAAAATTTCTAGATTTAATTTGGTAAAAAATTGCGGTTGTCTTTTCGATGATTTACTGGAAGATTATAGAAAACAAATCGATGATGCTGATATCGAAGATGATCCGGGGGAAGAAGAACATGAATTATTTATTGAATATCTAAAGAAGTTAATAACTTATGAAGTAGGTGTCGCCAGTTCATTTCTTAATTTTAGAGTTTCAAATTTATTTGATATAAATGTTGAAGCTGAATTCAGGGTTCTATTTCCTTTTGACTTCAAATTAAAACTACTTGCACCAAGATTGGGAATATCTGGGTCTGCAGAATGCGATTTCTTATTCAATAGAAAAATTATTGGAGAAGTTAAAAGCAGTAAATGGTACGAATTTTATAATGTTGGTTTGGCAGCATATGCATTAGCATATGAAGTCGATAGAACTGAAAAAGTAAATTTAGGAGTTGTAGTATGCCCGTTATTTGAAAAATCACGGAATGTTCCGTTATATAAGGGCAACTCAAAAATTAAAATAATAAATGAGATATGGAGAAAAATATTCATAACAAACAGAAATAAGAGGATTGAACTAGTTAAGAATGAGATTGATCCAGGAAAACCAAGAACACTATCGAAATGTAAGGGGTGTGGATATTATAGGGAGTGTTGGTAAAACAATGTCGATTCCTGTAATAAAATTGAATCCTAATTATATATTGGATATAATAAAAATAATTAATGAAAATAAAGACGATTCTAATCTGATGAAAGAATGTATATATCAATTTCTTCTAAAAAATTCTTCAAGTGGAAAATTAAGTAAGAGAACAGCTTTATATGCTTATGCATTTCATACTTTAAGAATATTGAAATTAATTAAAGATAGAGGTAATAACTTAAGTCTTAGTGTTGATGGAAAAATATTGGTGAATGCTGCTGAAACTGATTTGGAATCATTTTATAAAGCAATAGCCAAAATTATTTATAAAATAGATCACGAAACAGCCAATTTTATTGAAATCTTAAACAAATATAGTATAGATATTTTTACTTCTGAGGAATTAACGGAGATTCTTAAAAACAATGGATATGATAATATAAAAAATGATTATGTGACTAAATGGATAAGATTACTAAGTTATGTTAGAATAATAGATAGTGATAATTTACATTATAAATATAATAGATTTCAAACAGAGGCAATGAAGGGAGAAACTAAACAAATTACTCATAAAGAGTTTTTCACTGTACTATTTAAAAATTATGAAAATATTAGTACAAGTAGAAGAGGGAATCCTTACGTACCAATACCGATTATTGAAGAAGCCGTATGCACAGACCTTAGTGACAAATATTTTACAACTCCTGATTTTCGAACACGTTTACTTGAAATTCGTAATAAAAAATTTAATGGAAAATACATTTATTTAGCACAACCTGGCTCACCAGAGGCAAATGGTTTAAGAATCAATGAAAAGTATTATTATTACTTGGCCATTTTCGGTGAAAACGAATGAGTTTCCAAAAATACGCTTTCAATCGTGAACCATTCCTCTCCGATATTAGTGTACAAATGCATGGAAGAGAGGAGGAATGGGAAAAAATTATTGAATATTTAAATGAAAGTCTGACAGGAAATAGAATTCGTTCATTTTTCTTAATCGGAGATTATGGGTTTGGTAAAAGTTTTACGATATCAAAAATTATCAGTGAAGTCATGAAAGAGGATTCTACTATAACTAATGCCAATAAAACATTAATTGCATATGTTGTATTGGCAGAAACAGTTACTGCACCCAATATCTCTTGGGAGTATGTAACAAAAATCATGGTTAATATTGGTAAAAAAAATATATTTGATATTGCATCAAATTTTAAACAACCTAAAAAAATTTCTTTTTCAGAAAGATTTTCTGTCATTATTGAAGGGTTGAAAAACGAAAAAGATGAAGCATACAAATGGTTAACAGGTGAAACCTTAGATTCATCTGAGAGATCATCTTTAGGGATATCTAGTAAATTACAGTATGGTGAATCATTGTCTGTTTTGATGGATTTTTTAAAATTCATTAAACTATGCGGATATGAAAATTTACTAGTATTAATAGACGAATTTGAATATGCAGTTAATGTATATTCGGAACAAAAATTAACTGAGCTATTTCATACTTTTAAAAATATATATGATTATTTTGTAAAGAATGGGGATGCAGAAATTTATGCTAAACATATACAGATAATAGCAATTACCCCAAAAGGTTATGACCATATAAATGAACTAGAAAAAAAATTAAGGGGAAAAACTGGGGGCGGGATAGTACCATGGATGGAACGTATGAGATTCGAGCGAAATCAAGTAAGTTTAAAACCTTTAGATGATGAAAATTCAAAACTATTACTAGAAGATCGTATTAAAAAAGAGAGAACTAAAAATAGAAAGGTATCTTATGAAACATTTCCTTTTATAAAACCAAGTTTTTTTGAGGCAATTATTGGAGTCTCTCATGGGAAACCTAGAAATTTACTAGATTTTTCGGAGATCGTGCTTGAAGAGGCGATCAGGAGAGATTATAAAGAAATTGATGGCAAAATAGCACTTTATATTCTAAGCGAATATAAGTTGATTGAAGTCGAAACAAAACCGCAAGAGTGATATTTCCCAATTAACATCAAATTTTTTTAATAATAATTTACATTTAATTACCTAATGCGAGCACGGTAACAGTAACATACGCGAGCATTTTAATTAATTCCTCGTGCCAGAGGTCGTTGTCTTCGGTTGTTGAGGCCGAAGTATTCTCTGAGTATGGTTTCTATTACGTTGCTTCTTTTCCTGTTCTCGTTCTCGCCCATCTCATCGACTCTGCGTAAAACGTCCTTATGAATTGAAATGCTGATCTTTTCACAGTTTCTAACCATACTATGTTATCTTTCTTTTTCCCATATATTAATACTTAGTGATAGTTTTCTTACTTTTTCTCACCCACTTTTTTATCCTTCATTTCTTAAGGACATATTAAATGTAGAGTGAGTCGGCCCTGTCAGAGAGAAACGCTCCTATTGCCAAACAATCATCCAAGCACAGCATAGAAGATACTCGGCGAGACCCCTGGAAAGGCCTTAGGGAGAGGCCTAGAGTCGTTGTAAAGAGCACGGCCCGGAGGAGGGCTTAGCCATGTCGGGGCTGCTGCGAGGGCTCAGACGAATCATCTACGGGGCTACTGCACCTAAAGCTAAGAGGTACGGCGAGACCAGCACACCTACCTCCAGCACATATTACCGGGGCATGAACGAGGACTACCGGTGGTTCAGACAGGACGAACTCGTCCGGAAGTGCATAGTCTCCAACGCCTACTTCGCCACCACAGCCGGCTACGAGACCATCCTCGAGGCGGAGAACCCCGAGAAGTACAGGCAAGTCGAGGAGAGGATAGACGAGCTCAACAAGACGGTCAACATGGACCTGGCGCTATTCGTGGCCCAGGTGAAGAGAAGCGTCTACGGGAAGACAGGGTTCGAGATCGTCCTAGACGAAGACGACTACCCGAGGCGGCTGCTGTCGCTGCAGAGTAGTGAACTCAAGCCCGACATCGACGAGGACTGGACGCTCACGGGCTTCACCTACAAGGGCAAGAAGGGCTTCTACGAGCCCGGCGAGGTCCTGTACTTCACGAACCTGCAGCTGGAGGCCGACATGCTGGGCCTCAGCGACGTCGAGCCCGTCCGCAGCGTATGCCAGGCGAGGCACGAGCTGCTACGCGAAAACTTCCCCGAGATCGCGCGGAGCCTCTGGGCGCCGTACGTGGTGCTTAAAGTGGATACAGGTGGGCTGCCTGTGGAGGAGGCGGAGAGGGTGGTGGAGCAGCTGGCCAAGGACGCGGCGGACGGCGACGCCACGGCCAGGATATGGCTGGGGGTGCTGGGATGAGGGTCTGGAGATCCGCGTTGACCGGCGGCTACCACGTGGGTGATGGGCGGGGCTACGAGGCCGCGGCCATCATGCCCACGGATGTGGCCGCGGTGGAGGCGGCGACTATCCTTGACGAGGTGCTGGGGGCGGCTAGGCCCCTCTACAAGCTGAGGGGGATCTGCCGGCCGGTGCGCATGGACGGCCTCGCGGCGAGGGTGGACGTGGCGACGGGCCTCACGGGGCAGGAGAAGGTGCCGGCCATGGTGGAGGCGGAGGTGGCGAGCCAGAGCTACACGGCGGTGGAGTTCGACCTCTGGAAGAACGTGGTCCACGTGGTGGTGAGCGACGAGGCTGCCAAGAGGGCGGCACACGACGTGCTGGCGCTTCACGTCTCGGACGCGGCCCGGGACCTGGCGAGGATGGAGAACAAGCAGATCACGGAGGTCGCGGAGGCGTGCACCGAGAAGGTCTCGGGGACGCCTTACAGCGACTGGGGCGCCATGACGACGCCGCCTGACAGCGACACCAACCCCTTCGAGGCGATAAGGGCGAGCATAGAGTACATCGAGGGCGTGGGCTACGAGCCCGACTTCATGGCTATGCACCCGTCGCTGTGGGGCAGGTTCGTCACCAACACCTACGTGAGGGACCTTGTGCACGCGGGGATCGCGAAGGTGGGTGCCGCCGGGGGCGAGTTCACGCTGCCCGGGTACCCGTCCATCAGGGTTTTCACCGACTACGCTTTGACGTCCACGCCCACGGGCTCGAAGGGGCCTTTGATCGGGGACGGCGGGGCGCCTGCGGTGATCCTGGGGCTGGGGCCCGTGGAGGCGGCGCAGTACCGTGACGAGAAGGCGGGGTACGACGCCTACGTGATAAGGCAGTACCTGGAGCCTAGGCTGGTGATTGACGACGCCATCGACAAGATATGCACGTAGGGGCCGTAATTGGGGCGGCTACCTACAGGAACGAGATCCACGCGCCGTTTGAAGGCGCGGCATACCCCTAAGTGAGGTGAAGAAATGTACTGCACGGCTTCAGATGTGAGGAACATCATACACACGGGTCTAAGTGACTCGGAGATAGAGGCTGTTATTGAGCTCAGCGACGCCGAGATCGATAAGCGTCTGGGGCCTCGGGACCCGTCGGACAAGGTGATCAGGAAGCTCAGCATGCTGCTGACGGCTCAGACGGTCAGGCTGAGGCAGCCGGGCAGTGTGGCCGTGGGCGAGTACAGCGAGAGCGGCGAGGGACTGGACGAGGTTCTCGTCAGGGAGATCGATAGGATCTGGAGACTCTACCATGGTGTAGCCGTCTCTTCGACAAGCTATGGGGTCATCGACGAGGATGACCGCTCGGTGTCCTCGACGTGAAGAGGTTCAAGGCGCGTCTGGCTACAGCTAAGTCTATTTTAGAGTGTCTCAGCGTGGAGCCATGCAGATGGACACCGTTGATGAGGAAGACTCTTAGGACTTCAACGCCTTGGGTAGTGCAGTCCACACTTTATTGGTTGCTTAGAGAAGGGTACATTGAGCGACCAGACCGAGGACTTTACAGGATAACAGAGAAGGGAAAAATTTTCTTAGATGTGCTTAAGTAAATTTAAGGTTCTGAGGATTCTGACTAAATTTCTAAGGGCGTCTTTTCTGTTGGCGTAGGTTCCTTGGTTTTCAATAATTTATTATGGATGTATAAAAAGCCAGCAGAGTGTACCCAAATACATCTAGTCACATGAATATGGTTTGACTATTTTTTCATAATATGTTATGAGAAACGTATCCAGATTAATTGGTGGTTCTGGAATTTCTTCCAAGATCTTATAAAATCCATTTTCCGCATATTGATTCATCAAATTCTCTCCGTCCGAACTCAGTCGGGAAGCTGAATCAGGTTGAACTAGTGCTAACATTAAACGTTCTATTCTAGATCTATTGTTTAAATCGATGTTATTTCTTTCAATCTCAGTCGAAATTAATAGACCAATAATTTCTTCACGTCTAGGTATAAAATCTTTGGTGAATTGATCGATAAATTCTGAGCCCTTTGCAGTGCTCCGTTTATTATTGATCATTCCTGCAATCAAGCATAAATAATAGAAATCAAACATAGTCCGGAATTTTCCATGTTTGCTCTCATTTAATTTGGTGTAATATCGTCTAGCATCATTTGAAATCACAAATACCATTTTTATTCCTCCGATTGAAAATTCTTAAAGAATTCTAAACTGTTATCCTGAAGTAAATTGATACCTTCTTTTCTAATAGTTATGAAATTACAATTATCATACGTATAGAATTGATTAGCAAAACCATCTCTTTCGCTTGATGTTATAAATACTATTATTTGTTTAAATAATTGTGGCAAAGTTTCTGCAACCTCTCTTCGAACAGCAAGATCTAATGGAGCAGCGGGGGTATCTACTACAAAGGGAAGCTCATGAGGAGACTGAGAAAATAAAGTAGACAAAAACGCATATGCGATAGATAATTTTTGTCCTTCACTTACCCCCTCTCTATCATCCAAAACTAAATGGCTTCCTATTCGAGATATGTTTATTTCATTTCTTTTTAATATTTTTTTTATTTTATCATTAGTATTTAATAATATATTGGTTTTTAATTTTTCCATAGATTTTGAATCTATTTCACTAAGTATTTTTTTCAGTTTTTTTGATTTACTTCTAAGAATAAAATCTTGTTCTGTCATAGCTATTTGAGATTCTAAACCAGCTATGTAACTTTCACATAAATTAAGGTTATCTTCCCATCCTAATTTATATAATTCCTGTTCTTCCTTTTTATTGGTTGTATACAATTTTAATAATTCGGTTGTATCTTGTTTTGAACTTGTTAAATCCGCAATTTTTTGTGTTAGTTCATCTATTTTCTCTTTATTTTTTGTTTTTCTATCTAAAATAGATATCCTTCTTTCATTAGTTCTTATATTTCTATTTTTCTCCTTTATTTTATTAATGTATTCTTCTTCAAGGTCAACTTTTTCAGATAAGTTTCTTATATGAGTTTTTATTATATTAATTATTCCTATGTTATCTTCACTCAAATAATTTTTTGAATTTTCTAATATTATTTGTTTTTCTGTTTCACCAATAGGCCTTCCACACACGCATTCTATAGACTCCGATAATTCAATAAAAAATTCCATCGATTGAGTTTTAGGTAGTTTTAATTTACCCATTTGATCTCCTAGATTTCTTAAATTGTCAGAAAAAACAGTGGATAAATTATGTGGAGAACGCATTGCTTCAAGAAGTTTTTCGGACAATTCTTTTATTTGTTCCTCAAGTAATTGGTTTGTACTTATTAATTCCTGATATTTCTCTATAAATCGGGCATCTTCTGCCCTGTAATCATTCCTTTTTTTAATTGCAGCTTTCATTTGACTATTAATACTATCAATACTTGATTTCAGACTGGATATTTCTTGTTCTATGTGATTTTTTTTCTCCCTAGCATTCCTAAGTTTTGTCTCAATATTCTTTTTTCCTTGTTCCGTCTTAATGTTACTGAGCATCCTTTGATTGATAATTTTATCAATGGTACCATCATCTTCATAAATCGCTTTTAAATTATCTAAATGATATAGTGCACGTATGGCGTTCTCGGCTGAAGTATTATCTGCCTCCAATAATTCTCCAGCCAGTTCTCCATCAAATATAAATAGTCTAACAAAATTGCTCCTCAACCAAGGAGCAATTGCATCTCCAAGATCTAATCCGTCTATTTCGCCCCCTTTTTTAGGGTTATTTGTTCGGTACAAAATATGACCATTTTCATAATCTAATAACAATTTAATATTCATAATTTGATTATCTATTGAAACCAATAATTGAAACTCCCCATTTAGAAAATCGGACTTAGGAGGCTTGAAACTTTTTACTATTTCAGGTCGTACATTTTCAGCGTTATTATCTAAACAATATCTTATTAATTCCATAGTTGTTGTTTTTCCTATTCCATTTGGCATTTGAATTACAGATATGTGCTTTATTTTATCTGATTCCTCCAAATTTATTGTTAAATCTTTCATCTCTCTTATATTTTTATACGTTATTCTACGTATATCCAATTTCATCTATAATCACTCCTCATTTAGATCAATAGAATTTATTCTGTCCAAAACCTCATCATCAGTATATGCATCAAGCAACACGTGGTCAATGAATGTAATAAATTCTTCAATAAATGGTTGTTTATAATTATTTAGAGTTTCTTCTATCACGTCTCTAATGTTTTTATCTACGCTCATTTGTATATTCTCCTAATCTTTGAAATCTCTGTCATCCACTTTTCTCTAAATTCATCCGGGTCATCGTATTCTTCATCTGCGTCGTCTCGCTTATTTGCTATGAAATCAATTACATTTGATACCTTACCAAGATCAGTAGGATCCACTCTAAGACAACGACCCATCCGTTGAATAGTTTCTAATTTTCCACGAGAGGAAGAAAACAAAATTATATTTTTTATCGATTTAATGTCTATTCCCTGTGAAATTTTCTTACAGGTTATTAATAAATCGAGTTCGCCTTCTGCAAATTTTATCAAATTATTTTTATCATCATCAGCATAATATGTATGGAAACTTGAATTAATTTTAATAATTATATCTTGAATTAATTTTCCATAATCCATTGTTTCTACAAAAATTATGGTCTTATTTAATACTTCTGGATGTTCTTTAATATATTCTTCAAATATTGGTAGTTTATTTTTTGATGTTTTTCTTACATTCGCTAAATCTATATATAACTCTCTTCTTGATTCAAATTCATTTTTATTTGCTTTTATTTTTGCATAATATTTATTATAAGCTTTTCGTAGTTTATCTCTATCCTCTTCACTTAAATCATACCTTAAAGGTACATAATTAAATTCGCATAATATTCCATCTTCTATAGCATTAGAAACATTATATTTAAAAATGATATCACCTATTTCATTCTTAATAAAATCATTTCCTTCGTCATCATAATTTCTTTCAGAAGTTGCACTTAACCCTAACCTATACTCAATCCCGTTTATTTTTCCTGTCAAATTTTCTCTAATACTTTTTGATCCAAAGCCATGAACTTCATCTATAATAAGTATTTTATTTTTTATAACTTCATTGTTTTCAATAAATTTTCTAATATTAGACCAATTTATTAACAATATTGAATCTCTATGATTAATAAGATAATCACTTAATTCCTTATTTTCCCCATAATATTTATATATTATTAAATATTCATTGGATTTTTCCACTAGTTGCGAATACCACTGATCTAAAAGATCATTACCATAAGTACTAATTATTGCACCATCTATTTTATTTTCATCCAATAACTTATTCATTATATTTATGGCTAAACTTGTTTTTCCAGTTCCAGTGGCCATTTCTATTATTCCATTTTTCCTTTCCATAAATTTTTCTAAAGCTATTTGTTTGTGAGGCCATTCTTTTTGTGTTGAAAAAATGTGATTGAGTTCTTTGTATTTATTAATTAAATTATCTATAAGATATTTTGTTAATATTTTAAATTCTTCATTAGAATAGGGTGCTATTTCAATCAACCCTTTCTTTATAGCTTCTTCAAGTTTATATACCAAAGCTCGATAAACATCATTGTTCCAATAAGCATCAAAATCAGAAACATCAGAAATTAGATGTTCTTTTTCTCTCTCCTTCCAACTGCAAAAAACATGAAACTTTTCAGTATTTGCTACCCATCCTTTCCATGTCTCATTATCTGATCCAGAAAAAGATACTATATTTCCTTGTTCATCCTCAAATATTCCAATTTTTTCATGCTGAATTCCGGTGTTATCTGGAATTACTGCTATTTTTATATCCAATTTATTATTTTTTAACATCCATCCTAAACATTTTAAATGATTTTTTTGTAATTCATCGGTCATATTTTGAAGATCTATTAAAAAATCATCTTCAATTTTTTGTAAATAGGATTCTATCACCTTTTTATCTGATTCAGAAAGATATACATTACAAATTAATTTCATATAACCATCATTTTCGATGATAAATTTAGATATCCCTCTTGCCGCTATTGCTAAAGAATTTGAAGAAAAGTATCCTGCAATTCGTTTATAACTTATAGAATTTGATAATACTGGTATATAAAAATCTTCTAAAAGATTATCTCCGCGAGATGAAGAATATGCCGCTTTGAAATCTAATTTATCTAAAGTCATATCATATTTCTCTCATTCTTTAATTGATTATGTAAACAATTGGAGTTAATTTAATATTTAATATTTTCTTACTATTACTAATATTCTAAAAAAAAATGAATTATTCGACGATAAAACACGTTCACCAGAGTTTCAATCAATGGAATTTAACCTGGTTCAAAAAGAATTTTTCGAAGACACGATAAGGCAAGTTCATAAAATATGTTTGAACCTAAATACTTTAAATATGTAAAATTGTTAACTTCCCTACATATATTGGTGACAAATCTTTTTTGTTGGATGTTATATTCATATCCGGATATGAGTGATATTTCATCACTGGATACGTTTAACTATTCTTTCCCTGTTATTAAGGGGATTCAAGCAGGCCGGGAATTCTTTGTTGCCATGGTGCCTTTGAGGCTGATATCGAGTTTGTTTATGTTTAATGACTCAAGATTACCGCCGGAGATGAGGGCTCAACGATTATTGAATAAGAGCAGAGTCCCTTCTATCACACGGTATCTTGTGGAAAACCCTGAAAACTATACTTTCTCTTCCTTAACTGCATCAATCGACAGAATCGTCGAGTTCCAGCCTATTCCTCCAGAGAAAACGAACAGTAGGATCGGTTACATCAACATCCCCGCTGATACAAGAATCGTTATCAATGATGGCCAGCACCGAAGAGCCGCTATAATAGAGGCTTTAAAACAGAAACCAGAGTTAGCATACGAGACAATATCTGTTGTATTCTACATTGATACCGGACTTAAGAGAAGTCAGCAGATGTTCTCGGATCTGAATCGCTACTCATCGAAACCAAGTGGATCACTCAACATATTGTATGATCACCGAGACAACTTCGCGAAATTTGTACTCGAAATCATAAAAGATATTCCCATCTTTAAAGAAAACATCGACTATGAGAAGACAAGCATCTCAAATCGCTCCAAGAAACTGTTCACTTTGAGCAGCATCTATCGCGCAAATAAAACACTACTCGGTTCACAGGATAACCCGGTGGATGATCAAAGGCAAGTAGCTATCGAGTATTGGAATGAAGTCACGTCTAACATGAAACCATGGCAGGATTTCCTTAGGAAAAAGCCAGCCTACATTCTGAGAAAAGAGACGATAGCTGTTAACGATATTACTCTTCAAGCTATCGCGATCCTTGGTGCTGAAATATTTAGCCGCAGTAAAGACTGGAGAAGGGATCTGCAGTTACTCAAAGAGATTGATTGGAGTCGTTCGAATCCTGATTGGAATGGTAGAGCGCTATTCTCTGGTCGGTTACGTAAATCTTATTCAAACGTTGTTATGACGGCTAATTATTTAAAACTCAAGCTAGGAATACCATTAACCCCGAAAGAGCAGGAATATGAAGAAAGGGTCAAAGGTGATTAAACTGGCTCAAAAATTGACCTTGAAAATCGATGACAAGATAAGAAACACGATCGACGAAATCAAGAAAACGTATCGCCACGATAATCGGCCTTGGATCCTCGGATACAGCGGCGGCAAAGACTCAACTACAACTCTTCAGCTGGTATGGTATGCTCTAAAGGAGATGCCAAAAGAGGAACGTGTCAAACACATTCATGTAATTTCTTCAGACACCTTGGTTGAGACCCCAGTCATAAGAGACTATCTACGGGTAAATCACGTCAAGATCAGTAAAAAAGCCGAGGAAGAAGGTCTCCCATTAACGGCTAACATCCTCACGCCTATCACAGATGAGACTTTCTGGGTCAATCTTCTTGGAAGAGGATATCCAACGCCCCAACAAATGTTTCGGTGGTGTACTAACAGACTCAAAATAAAAACGAGCTCTCGATTCATACAAGAGCAAATCTCGAATTACGGCGAAGTAGTAATTGTATTGGGAACTCGAATCCAGGAGAGCGAGTCCAGAGCTAAAGTAATGAGAAAACTGGATATCGAGGACAGCGTGTTCTCAAGAAGCAATCAGTTCTCGGCCGCATACGCATATAGCCCGATCAGAGACTGGAGTCTATGGGATGTCTGGCAGTACCTGATGCAGATAGAGAATCCGTGGGGAGGTGACAACCAGGAACTGGCCCATATGTATCGGAACGCCGAGGGAGAATGTCCCTTCGTCGTTGACGACAAGTCACCTCCATGTGGAAGCAGCAGGTTCGGATGTTGGGTTTGCACACTTGTGGAAGCTGACAAGAGTGTTGAGTCTCTCATAGAGACGGGAGAAACGTGGTTGCAGCCACTTCTTGATTTTAGAAATAAATTGCATTGGACAACAGATCCAGCAGTGAAGGAGAAAGTTAGAGAATACAAGCTCAGAAGAGG
>Ga0307378_10007761_pt1 | contig 14382 bp, 10 predicted proteins | sample UN1MG_FD_202238 | JGI IMG/M metagenome (GOLD analysis project Ga0307378, IMG submission 202238) | Soil microbial communities from Risofladan, Vaasa, Finland - UN-1 | ecosystem: Environmental > Terrestrial > Soil > Coastal area > Acid sulfate soil | place: Finland: Risofladan, Vaasa | collected...
TTATTTGTCGCTAAAATAAGAAATAAATTTTTATGGGGTTTAATAGATATTAATGCTTTTACTTATCATTAAGGTTTTTATTAAATTAATTTAATAAAAGTGTTAAAAAATGTCAGAAAAAGAAAAAGTATTAACCATATTTAAGTCCTCAGAAAATCCATTAAGACCGGGAGATATAGCTAACGAAACGGGGATTGAATCAAAGGAAGTTTCAAAAATTATCAAGGAACTTCGAGAAGAAGGTAAAGTGTATTCTCCTAAACGTTGTTATTACGCTTTAAAATAATTTTTAACTGTTTTTTTTATATCGCTAAAAGTTATTAATTATCAAATACCAAATTACTTTTGTTTTCTTGTTTAGCTGAGTTTAACATTTACAAATATATTTTTAATCCCTAATGGCGGTAATGGAATGATATTTCCTTCAATTTGTTTATCATTTACATATATTATTGATTTATTACCAGGACCAACCCTTTCCACAGAAATCTGATATTTTACATTACGAAAAATTCGAGTTGCTTTAAACCCAGACCAATTTTTAGGGATTGTTGGTGAGATACATAATCCATTGTAAACAGGGCGTATCCCAAGGATATAGTTTGTAATAGCTATAAAGTTCCATGATGCTGTCCCCGTAAGCCATGAGTTTTTGGCTTCTCCAAAATTTGGAGCATCTTTTCCAGCGATCGTTTGGGCGTAAACATATGGTTCACAGCGATGAACTTCGCTAATATTTTCTCGTGCTGAGGGATTAATAAGAGTGTAGTAATGATGAGCTGCATCTCCATTTCCAACCATTGTTTCGGCGATCATGATCCAAGGATTTGTATGACAAAAGATTGAACCATTTTCTTTATATCCTGGGGGATAAGTAGAGATTTCACCTAAATGTAAGTAATATTTGGAATATGGTGGTTGAAGTAGCATGATACCATGACGGGTAACTAATTTATTCTTCACAGAATAGAGTGCTTTTTCTGCTAAACCTTCAGTTATACCCACTTTAGCAAAAACACAAAATCCTTGTGGTTCAATATAAATTTGACCTTCTTCGCATTCTTTAGAACCAACCTTATTTCCAAAATCATCATAAGCCCGAATAAACCACTCTCCATCCCAACCATATTTCAAAATCGTGGAATTCATTTGTTCAGCCCATTCAAGAAAAATTTTTGACTCGTCAACTGAATCCATTTGCTGAAGGATATTAACAAATTCTTTTGTTGCTATAACAAATAATGCTGCGATAAACACTGATTCTGCTACTTTACCATCCTTGTTTTGGATTGTTTGGAATGATTGATCAGGAAGTTCAGAAAAGCAATTTAAATTCAAACAATCGTTCCAATCTGCTCGACCTATCAGTGGCAGTCCATGTGGTCCTAATCGGTTATGTACATACTCTAAGCAGCGTTGTAAATGATTGAAAAGGGATCGTTCAGTACCAATTTTATTTTCAAATGGTAATTGTTCAGCAAGAATACTCCAATCCCCAGTTTCTTTTAAGTATACTGCAACACTTAAAACTAACCAAAGTGGGTCATCATTAAAACCACTTCCAATCTCATTGTTACCTTTTTTTGTAAGTGGTTGGTATTGATGATAGGCCCCACCTGTTTTAAGTTGAGTAGATGCTAAATCTAAAATTCGTATTTTAGTTTGCTTTGGAGAAATATGAATAAAACTTAATATATCTTGATTAGAATCACGAAATCCAATTCCTCTGCTAATTCCAGATTCAAAAAGAGAAACAGATCTTGATAATTTAAATGTTATCATGCATTGATAGGGATTCCAAATATTAACCATTCTATTAGTGTGAATATCAGGGGTATTAACTTGAAATTTACTTAGTATATCATCCCAAAACCTTTTTATATCTTTAAACGCATTATTAGTGTTTATAGAGTTTAAGTATTTAATTAATATTTCATTAACAGTCTTTTTGTTAATTATCTGTGATCCCGGTGGATCGAATTTTTGGGTTTGGGGATTTTCATGGTAACCAAGAATAAAAATGATTTCTTTAGTCTCATCAGGTTCAAGACTGAACTTAATATGATGAGATCCAATAGGTGACCATCCTTGAGCTATAGAATTGGACGAGTGACCTTGTTCCACAACTATCGGGTTTTTCCAACTCCTATATGAACCTAAAAATTTCTCTCGTTGCGTGTCAAATCCAACTGTTGATTCTGAACAAGCAAAAAATGCAAAATGGTTCCTTCTTTCTCGATATTCAGATTTATGATATATTACTCCATTTTCAATTTCAACTTCTCCAATATTATAATTTCGTTGAAAATTTATAGCATCATCTCTAGCATCCCACAAACAAAACTCGATACAAGAAAAAATAGATAAATCTACAGAATTTTTATTGTGATTTTTTAATGATAATTGCCATATTTCCAAATCTTCTCCCAAAGGAACAAAATAACGAATATTTGTTTCAATATCCTTATATTTGGAATTAATTATTGTATATCCTAAACCATGTCTACAATTATAATGTTTTAATTTGCTCTGCGTTGGTTGCCAAGTAGGAGACCAATATTCTGAAGTCTGATTATCTCTAATGTAGATATAGCGTCCACCGTAATCAGTAGGGACATTATTATGACGATAACGGGTTATACGTCGAAATCGAGCATCTTTGTAAAATGAAAATCCTCCAGCTGTGTTTGAGATTATCCCAAAATAGGACTCAGATCCTAAATAATTAATCCAAGGAAGAGGTGTATCCGGTCTTGTTATCACGTACTCCTTGTTTTCATCATCAAAGTATCCATATTTCAATACATTCACCAGATTATTCATAAAAAATTAATTTGTCATTCTTTTCGATAAATGCTTGGTACGCAAGCTAATAAATTTTTAGTGTATGGCTGAACAGGGTTGAGAAATATGTCTTTTGTTTGACCCTTTTCTACAATTCGGCCTTCCTTCATAACAATTACCCGATCTGATATATATTGCGCTTGACCTATATCGTGTGTAATAAAAATTATTGATAAACCTTTCATTAAGGCTTTTGTTCCTTCTTTCAATTCTTTGAAAAGGTTTAATATATCTGCTCGAGAGCTTGAATCAACCATACTTGTTGGTTCATCGGCGATTATTAATTTGGGTTCGAATAGTAATGCTCTTGCTATTAAAACACGTTGTAATTGTCCTCCAGATATTTGATGGGGAAACCTTCCTAAAATATCATCTGTGTTAAGCCCAACAATACTTAATGAAGACTCTAGAGCTTTTCTTTTATTTGTGATGCCCTTTAGACCGTATTTAAAGGCTTGATTTAACAAGTGGTCAATGTTATAGAAATAATTAAAAGAACTATAAGGATCTTGAAAGATCCCTTGAACATTTTTATAATAATCCGTCGTCGGAATATCATGAATTTCTTTACCTTCATAAAATATTTCTCCTTCAGATGGTTTAATAAACCTCAAAATTAAATTTGCGACAGTTGATTTTCCACTTCCACTTTCACCAACGAGGGAAAGAATCTCTCCAGAATACAAATTAAATGAGACTTTGTTAACTGCTATAGTCTCTTTTGTCTTTATTAGCCCGGAAATGTATTTTTTTGTGAGATTTTGAATTTTCAGCAGTTCATTCTTCACGATTAATCATCACCTTCTTCATATAGCCAGCATGCTACTGGGCTATTATTTCTTGAATTAAAAAATGGAGGATAGTTATCCTTACATTTTTCTAAACTATTTTGACAACGGGGATAAAATCTACATCCTTTAGGAGGATTCTTCAAATCTGGAGGTCTACCAGGGATCCCTTCTAATCTTGTTTCAGCCGAACCATCAGGATTAAAGCAAGCTATTGAATTTAACAACATCTTTGTATATGGATGTTGGGGTCTAGCTATAATATCATCCATACTCGCTTCTTCGACGATTTTTCCACCATACATAATTATGCACGTATTACATATTTGTGCTAAGACAGGTATATCATGAGATATGAATAATATTGTCTCGACAACTCCAGTTTCCTTTAAATGTTTAAATGTTTCTATCAAAAGTTGTTGAGTAGTAACATCTAATGCACTAGTTGGTTCGTCTACTATTAAGATAAGGGGATTCCACAGCGTAGAAATCCCCACAACAACGCGCTGTTTCATCCCCCCACTAAGTTCATGTGGATACTTTTCCAATACAAATCTTTCCAATCCTAATTTTTTAAAATGTTCAGCTACTCGATCTAAAACTTTTTCTTTATATTTGAGTTCACGTTTAGGTTTAGTCCCTATTCGTTCCCTCATTACATCTAATATAAAACTTTTAATCTTTTTAACTGGATTTAAAGAATTTTGCGATGCTTGAGGTACATATCCCATCACTTTACAAAGAATTTCTTTCCGTAATACTTCTTCATCTAATTCATATATTGAAAGATCATTAACATAAACTTGCCCTCCCTCATGATGCAATAACTGTATCGGTCTTCCTGTTATTAATTCTGCTAAAGACGTTTTTCCACATCCAGATTCACCTGCTATTGCCACTAAATCCCCTTTATTAACAGATAATGATACTCCATCAACAGCATGAACAACTCCAAATGATCCTCTATAAAAGCCCTTAAGATCCTTTATTTTAATTACTTCTTCTGTCATATTTAATTTTCTTTCTTTTTTTTAATATTTTATACTTTTCTTTGTTCAAAGGTCTGACTTACACTTGAGTGTATTAAGAAGAATGCTAAATATATTAATATCAAGCAAATTCCCGGAGTCAACCACATAGCATAAAGTCTTCTAGGAAATATAAAACCCCAACTTACTGCGTGATTCAATAATAAACCTAATGTTAACCAATTTTGTTGACCTAATCCAATAATTGCTATCCCTGCTTCAATTACAATAGCATTACCTAAAAATATAATAAAAGCTAAGAATATATAGGGTAGCACATTGGGTAAAACTTCTCCGAAAGCTATTTTCGAATCTTTTAAGCCGGACATTTTTGCAACTTTTACATAGTCTCTTTCTTTTAATGTCAAAACTTGAGATCTAATAGAACGTGCAGCCCAAGGCCAGGAGAATAATCCTATGATTAGCATCGTTATCCACCATTCACGAGTTTGTAAAACAGCCGACATCAATAAAATAAAAGGTATCTCGGGGAAAACTAAAGCGATATTCGTAATAAAAGAAGTAGTTGTAGCTGTGACTCCTCCTTTAAAAGGTCCAATTACACCTATCAATATAGCTATTCCAGTACATAGTGAACCAGTGATAAAACCAAATGCTAAAGAATTTCTAATAGCATGCAATAGACGAGTTAAGTAATCCCTTCCATGTTGATCAGTTCCTAAAAGATGTTCTAATGTTGGATGACTAAAATTATCTCTGCTACCATCTACCCAAAATATTTTCTCAGGTTCATTAAAGGGAGGAATAATTGTTAGAATTACAATTATCGATATTACAGCAAAAAAAACAAATAGAATAATTATTTGAGTTTTATATCGAGCCATAACATTATGATATTTCTCTTTTAAGACTTCTTTAAAAGAATTATCAGCTAATTCTAGTTCTTCTTTCTCTGATAACATTTCTTTAGTCATATTTTTTATTCACCTTTACCTCCAACTCGTATTCTGGGATCAAGTACGGCATAACACATATCTATTAAATAATTTCCCAAAACTACTACGATAATCGTTACTATAAAAGTTCCAATAATTAAATTATAATCATGATTTTTAAAAGCTAGAAGCATTGTAGCACCTAAACCAGGAAATTGAAATATTACTTCCGTAATCAATGTTGCCCCAATTAATCCATTAAAACGTAAATTTAATCCAGTAAATTGTGGTAGCATGCTATTACGAAATGCATATTTACGCATTGTCTTATCTCTAAATCCTAATTTATTTGCATATGATAAATAATCCTCACCTTTTTCAACAGTCATAAGTGAATATGCTCCAGTAGACCATCCTCCAATATTTGTAAGGATTAAAACTATGAAAGGTAACCAGAAATGATCGAATATTGTAGATATTGCATCCCAATCCCATGCCCAAGGGGGTACGGTTCCTCCATAAGGGAACCAGTTTAATTGAAGGACGAACAAATCCACAAATACATAGCCCAGCCAAAAAAAAGGTGCTGTTTGTAATATCATGAATATATAATAAGGGATTTTATTTTTTCTTTTTTCAGAATATCCCGCACGGGCTCCAATCCAATTTCCAATGTAAAAAGTAATAATTAAAACGGGAACAACTAACATTAAAGTATAGGGAAGTGTTCTTTCAACTATATTTGTTACCGGTTCAAGGTGGTATAACGTAGAATATCCTAAATCAAATCCAAAAAAGAAACTTCTTAAAAAATTAATATATTGAATAGGAAGAGGATAATTTAACCCTAAATACTCTTCCAACTGCTTTATCTCTTCATCCCACACTGCCTGAGGGGTTCCTTGTGGTCTTTGATAAATATATTCTAACACATTTCCGGGTACTAGTCTTGGTATCAGAAATGCTAATGTGATCGCAATGAAAAATACAACAAAATAGAAAATTCCTTTTTTTATAGCCATATGTAGAAAGGAATTTGAAATGAATTTTTTAAATGTACTTTGTTTTTCACTTGATTCAGAAAAAGAATCCTGTTCTTTATTTTCCTTTTTTCCTGCTATTCCCATTTCTGTTAGCTTCATGATAGTATCATGGTAAAGAAAATTAATTGTATTTTATATTTAATCGTAATAATAAAAGAAAAAAAAAGTTATTTATTTTTAAAATTATATGTATGGATATTTACTCCCTCTTAGATTTTAATCGATAATTTGTTAAAACTACAGCAGATACTATGCCAATCATTATACAAATTTCTAAGCCAAACCATGGAATCGCAGCAGCTGGTGCTCTACCTGTGTTAACTAAGTTCAGCATTAATCTTGTTTTCATGACGAATTGATCGTCTGTCCAAGATGTAATTATCTGTTGGAAGTCATTATCTTCAGTAGCCCAGCCTTCCCATTGATATTCAGAAACAGCATACCAATATCCATTAACAAAACCTGGACCAATTTCTGGAACTTCTTGAGCTATAATTTCTTGCATTCTGTTCAAATGAGCAGCATAATCTACTTCTATGTCAGCATCTAATGAATTCCATAAGGAATTATATTCTGCGTTATACCAGTTACTTTGGTTTTTATTCCATAAGTGTTCTCCTCTCAGATAATCAAGAAATCTTGCAGGAGGATCTGCTAACCGATTTCCAACACAACCCATAGCAAACTCAAAGTTTTTAGTAGCTATATTATTTTGATATGTAGTGTCATATGGAACTTCCGAAGCTGTTATTGTGATACCTAAATTCGCTGTTATATCTCCACATACGTAGGTTGTAAATGCTGTAGCATCAGTCCAACCAGTAGGAGTAATTGCCACGTAAGGTCCAACAGCAGTTCCATTATATGTCCATCCGTCAATTACATTACCAGTCATATCAGGAATGCTTTCTAATAACGCTATTGCTTTAGTAACATTTAAATATTTTCCATATTCGTCAGTAATAGAGGCATCATAATAGGGTTGATGTAATACACTATTATTATCGAGCCATCCAGGTTTAGCTTGTGTCCAATATCCTGAAGCGGCATCACCGGGAATAGGAGCATAATTAATAGCATATGCTAAGGCTTGTCTAAATTCTGCTACACCTAAAGGTGAACCAGCAAGCTCATGATTAGGAACAAGATTCATTAGAGCACTTGCTGCTAACATATAAGGAGCATCATGACCATACCAAGTAGTAACATATGATTGAGGGCTACCTGCTGCAGCGTTTTCCCAAACTTCCCAGATGTTGGCATAATAACCGCCAAATAAATCTATTGTTCCTGAAATAAAGGCAATATCTTGTGCGGGATTATCCCAAAATGCGTTGGATGCTAAATATTTAGGAATACCACCTTTCTGGCCAGCATTATTTCTTTGGGCTGGTGAATAATTTGGAAGATCTGTGTAAAGACAATCATGACCCCACCAATCTGCTCCTCTATACTGATATATACACGTTGTTTCTGCTGCATTTCGATAGACAGGAGCATAAGGCCCAGAAATTACTTTCCATGCGTCAGGTGTATCTGCCACATCAAACCAATCATATTGAAATGTTCCGGTTGAGAAATCACCATCAGTAGTTTCTGCAGCTACAATTTGTGTCCAAATATGTTTAGGTATAATTGGAATATTACCTTTAATCCAAACTTCAACTTGTCGACTAAATTCAAAACCAGGTTTCATATCAAATCGAACAGTATCTGCATCTACTGCAACAAAATCCTCAAATCTTAATGCAAAATCAGTTTTATATCTAGTTTGGTTTCCAGCAAGTTCAAAACTATATGCTACATCAGATGCATTAATTGTTTGAGCATCAGACCATGTTGCATTAGGATTTAGTTCAATGGTTATGTTTTCACCTGTTAAACCCCATGAGTAGCTCAAACCTATGCATGGAACATCCACTCCATCTAAAGTATTTCTCCCAAATAAGGCTTCATACATTCCTGCATCTGAGCCTGGGTGTAAACCAGTACTCCATGGGATGAAACTACCAGCACCATTATAACTTCCGGCCATCCACATAGTTTCATCACGAGGTGAGTCTGTAGTTCGCTGATTGGGAATACCGGGGATTGTTGAGGTAGAGGGCACCTCGGCTACGGTTGCAGGGCTTGTTGCTATTATTGCTACAAATAATAATAAACCTATAGCAATTGGAAAAATTTTTCCAATTTTCATTTTTTTTTTACCATTTTTTTTTTTTTGATATACTAAAAATATAGTATATTTATTCTATATTCTTCTTTTATCCATATATAAACTTTTTGGTTTTGTCACAAATTAAAAGGATCTTATATTGTTATAAAACGGTTAAAAATATCAATTTTTTAGGAATCTTTAAATATAAATATAAATACTATGATTAGTATAGAAATATACTATATTTTTAGGTAAATTAGATTTTTATTAGAATACATATTTACAAATATATTGAAAAGGAGATAAAATATGAGGCAAGGTATAACCGCAGAGGACATCTCGAAAATAATCTTGGAGTCTCATAAAGATATAACAATAGTTTTAAAAGCTGCAGGGTCTTCAAAACGTTTATTAATATTGGGATATCTTTTGAAAGGACCAAGGAGTTTTTCTTTCATGTTGGATCGTTTAAAAATCAAACGCACCTCAATCACTCATCATTTAGATCTACTTTTACGATCTAAATTAATCGAAAAAGAGGAATGGGGAAGATATCAAATAACTGAAGCGGGTATCGAGTTTATTATGAGTATAATCAAAGCGTATAATGTTATCAGCGATAAATCTCAAAATCAAAATGAAAAAATATTTAATGAATGGCCTGATTGGCCAGATTTTTTAAAAGAACCTAGAATTATTAATGAAAATAATGTTAGTAGCCCAGCTTTATATGGAGGAGGATGGAATTCTTATATTTCTTCAATAACAGGGGTTTTAAATTGTTTAGGAGTTCAACACGATCATATTTACATTAGTGGCATCACAGGATATTGTTTTCTAGTAAGTATTCCTGGAATAATTAAATCATCCTTGATTAAGGAGAATAATTCAGTTGATGCATGGCAACAAATTAATAAAGGGACTGAATCATTTGGCTGGCATTTACAAAAATGGGAACTAAAGAGAAAAAATCCAGGGAGATGGAATTTAACAGGTGAAGAAGTTGATTCAGCTTTAAAGGTATTTAATAAAGTTAAAGAAATTATAGATAATTTTGAAACCCCAGTAGTATTATTTGGTATCCATGGTGCGGGTTTTGGGATAATAAACGGTTATAGAAATGACAGTTATCTTGTCAGTAGTTATTATAGAAAAGAAGGGCGAAAAGAAGTCTCTGTTCGTTTTGATCAACTTAGAATACTTGATAAGTTTATCTATTACTATTTTGAAAAAGAAATCGAAAAAGAGGAAACTGAAATCATAGAAAGAAATGCTTTAGAACGAGCTTTAAAATTTGCTCAAGGAACATCCTATTCTAATGGAGGATATTTTGTTGGTCCTCAAGCATATGAGCTCTGGATATCTATGCTAAAGGAAGGTAGAGAAGATAAAATTGATAATTTTGGAAATAGTGTGTTAGGAATTTACTATTTTGATGCAAAAGATGTCACGTTTGAATATTTAAATCGATTAGCTCGAAAATATGTAAATAAACCACAAGGTCTTTATTTAAAAGAAGCGAGTAAAAATTATAGGGATGCTAAAATTAATCTCGAAAAATTTACTGTTATCTTCCCATACTTCGAACCAGAAAATAGCACTCTTACACCAGCAAAAAGAAATAAAGGAGTAGAAATTCTTGAGAATGTCAAGATGAGTGAAATTAAAGCAATTGAGAACTTAGAAAAAGCAGTGGAAAAATGGAAATAGAATAACTGAATTATTTTTTCTTCTCACATTCTATCTGTGTATCAAAAAATAAAGAATAGTAAAAATAATCCTGATTTTTAAAATATATTAGATTTTTAGATATATTGTATTTTCTTTTATAAATTCTATTAATTCATCCACTTTTGCGTACGCTAGGCAAGTAACGGTATCAGCAGCACCATAATAGATAGCAATCCGTCCTGTTTCGGAATCTGTTAATGCTGAACAGGGAAAAAAAACATTTGGAACATCACCAACACATTCATATAATTTTTGAGGAGACATCAAATAAGGTTTTGTTCTATACAGGATTTTCCAAGGTTTTTCAAGATCTAGAATAGTAGCACCCATACTATAAATAAAACCATTACATGATGTTAAAACACCATGATATATCAATAACCATCCAATATTCGTTTCAATAGGGTTTGGACCGGCTCCAACTTTTGTAGATTGCCAAGTATACGGGATAGGTGACATTACATGACGATGGCACCCCCAATGAATCATATCAAGACTTTCACTATAAAATATATCACCAAAAGGAGTGTGTCCATTATCACTTGGACGGTTTAACATTGCAAATTTCTCATTTATTTTTCGAGGAAATAAAACTCCATTTCTATTAAAAGGTAAATAGGCATTTTCTAATTGATAAAATTTTTCAAAGTCCACTGTGTAAGCTACACCTATAGTAGGTTGTAAATTATAACCATTACACCAAGTAATATAATATTTCTCATCTAATTTTACTAGTCGGGGATCATAACCGAATTCAAATTTAGCAATATCAGGATCATTGCAGATAAATTCTATCTGATTTTCATCAATTTCCCAAGAAACACCATCACTACTGAATCCCTTATGCAATGTCATTTCTCTACTTTTATGATCTACTCGAAAAACTCCTGCGAATTCATTTTTGTAAGGTATAACTGCACTATTGAAAATACTATTTGATTTTGGAATTAAATCACGGGGAATAATTGGATTTTTTACTGATCTCCATACGATTTTTTTACTATCTGGAGGTCTGTTCTCCCATGGAATGTTAGGAAGAGGATTTCCTATAATTCTAACTTGATCATTCATTATTTTTTATTCCTCATTAATATGTTCTTCTTTTTTTGTAAAGGTATCTTTAATTTTTAAGTCTAATTACTTTTTAAGTCGATTTATTACCAAAGATGTGTTAGATTAGAATTACTACTATCTTTCTTCTATCATTACATTATATTCATGTTTACACCAAAAATTTGACATGTTCTTTCTGTCTGAAGCGAAAAAATGTTGACAAATGAATATAGAAAATAAATAGCTTATAATTCCAGTAATAAATCCGCATAGGTGAGAGATATAATTAATTCTAGGGTTAATTGTATAAACATAGAAAAATAAGCAAATGGTGATGTACAATATCAGCCAATTATATTTTCTTTTTACCCATAAAATTATTGTAAGTGCTCCAGCTAATCCAAATATTGCTCCTGAGGCACCACCTGATATTATATATTCAGGGAATTGAGAAGATATCAATATATATAATAAATTGCCCATCACACCTGAAATAATATATACCATTAAGTACACGGGTCTAGAAAGAACATTATTTACCTCAAAATAGGAACCTACACAAAATAAAAAAAGAGTGTTAATGAATAAAACAAATCGTCGTGAATGTATAAAGATTGATGAAAAGATTCTCCATACTTCATAATTAGCTAAGATTTTCTGTAAATCAAAAAGAAGAAAATCTCCTGAATGATATATCTCAGTGAAAAGAATATAAATTAAAATATTTATAAAACAAATAAAAAGGGTAAGTTTAATTTCTTTAATTTTTGGTGAATGGAATTGTCTTCTGTAGTTATCCAAAACTAAAAATTCGTCATAATTTTTGTTGATAATATATTTAATAACCACTGGATCACCAACCCACAGATTTTTCAAAATTTCATCAATAAATACCTTCTTTGCGTGGGAATCTCCAACTTCAACTAATCTTCTCAGCAGAGGAAATGATACATTATATCGTAAGAGATTTGTATCATAATTATTTCGACTCCAAATTTTCAAAATATTAGCAAAATTGGTGAAATAAGCATTCTTTGAATCGGCTTTATATTTAGCATTGACATATTTATCTTGAGTATTTGTTTTTTCTAGTTGATTTTTGCTTGCTTTTATTATTTTATTAATGAAGGAATAATCAAATTCTTGAAATCTCTCTCCTTTGATATAGAGTGATATTACATTACTTTCTGAAGAAATTGTTAGATAATCATTAACCTTAATATTTGAGTTCATAACCACTGTAATATTTAATTTTATTTTTCTATCCAATTTATACAAATTGATAGCTTGATTTTATATTTTTACCAGTTTTTTGAATATCATTAGTTCCAAATTATTATTTTTTTTCATAAAATATATGTAACACACATATCCTAAGACTATATGGAATAATGATAATTGAAACTGCTCAACAATAATTATATTAATAAATTTAGACTACTATTCTTTAAAATTTATATAAATAAATTGATTTTAAATGTCATACGGATACTTTGATGATGACAATAAAGAGTATGTAATAACAAGACCAGATACTCCTCTTCCATGGATTAATTATTTAAGTAATGGAAAATATTGTGCTATGGTTTCTAATACTGGAGGAGGATTTAGTTTTTATATCGATCCACGAGATCAAAGAATTCTTCGATACAGATATAATAATTTACCTATGGACAGACCAGGGAGATATTTTTATATTAGAGATAACCAGACGTCAGAATACTGGACTCCTACTTGGCAACCTGTACCTAAAAAACTTGATAATTATGAATGTCGCCATGGGTTAGGTTATACTAGAATAAGCTCATCCTATAAAGGACTTGATGTTGAAATTCTTTATTTTGTACCACCAGATGATGATTTGGAAATTTGGTCTTTAACTCTACATAATAACTCTTCAGAGAAAAAAGAATTAGGGATATTTTCATATGCTGAATTTTGTCTTTGGAATGCTTTGTCAGATCAAAGAGATCTCCAATATATTCAAAATGTTGCGGTTGCAAAATATGATCAATTGGAAAATGCAATTTTCTATCATCTTTTTGATTTGTCCTCATACATTGCCTTTTTTTCATCGAATAGTAAAGTAATAGGTTATGATTGTGATCGAGAATCCTTCATCGGTCACTATCGTTCTGAAGCAAATCCCTTAAGTGTTGAAAATGGAAAATGTAGAAATTCTCAAGCTCTTGGGGGAAATCCTATTGCTGCTACTTGTAACGAACTAATAATAAATCCGTATGAAACAAAAAAAATAATATTTGTACTGGGAGTTGTAAAAGAAAAATCTCATGCAAAGTCAATGATTAGTAAATATGAGAAATCTGAAAACGTTGAGATTGAATTTTTAAAGCTAAAAGAAAAATGGAATAAATTTCTTGAAAAGTTTATTGTTGATACTCCTGAGAAAGATTTTAATTGTAACATTAATATTTGGAATCCTTATCAATGTAAAACTACGTTTGATTGGGCTCGTTATGTTTCTTTTTATGAAACAGGTATAGGTAGAGGAATAGGTTTTCGTGATAGTAATCAAGATACCCTTGCAGTCTGCCATACACTTCCAAATTTGGTTCGTAAACGTTTATTAGAATTGGCGAAAAACCAATTTGAGAATGGAAAAGTATACCATATTTATTTTCCTCTAACAGGTGAGGGTGATTACCCAAATTATGTTAATCCCCGTATGAAATTTTTTAGTGATGACCACTTATGGATGATATTTGCTGTTAGTAATTATTTAAAAGAGACAGGAGACATGTCAATTTTAGAACAAGATGTGGATTATGTAGAAGGTTCTAAAGAAAGTTTATATGATCATCTTAAGAGAGCAATAGAATT
>Ga0307378_10007765_pt1 | contig 14379 bp, 10 predicted proteins | sample UN1MG_FD_202238 | JGI IMG/M metagenome (GOLD analysis project Ga0307378, IMG submission 202238) | Soil microbial communities from Risofladan, Vaasa, Finland - UN-1 | ecosystem: Environmental > Terrestrial > Soil > Coastal area > Acid sulfate soil | place: Finland: Risofladan, Vaasa | collected...
GTTCGTACGCTGTTATAACCTGGATGACACGTTCAAGGAGACAATAGAAGAAGGCGGCAGTTTCTGCGGCCTCGATGTGTTCGAATGGCTTAACGCCGTCGGCGCCGGGCCGGAAGACCTCTGGGATGCGGATTTGCAGGATGGAAAGCGGAGCATCTGGAATGCCCGGCTCTTCCCGGCGGAAAAAACCCACACACAATATAAACAATGGCTTTGGATGCTCGATCTGTCCGGTGCTTGCGATGAGGACTTCAAGGCATGGCAAAAGGCGGATAGATACAACCTCGAACAGATTTTATATCTCGCCGATTTCAGCGATTTTTACAAACGACGTCACGAGATTCGAGCTAAATTAATCCAAAAGTCTCTTCGTCAAATGTTTCGTCCGCGAAGTGAATTCTCAAGCTCCGAGCTGGCATATCTGCTGAATGATGCCGAAGATTTGAGTGCATGGGTCTCTGAGATTCTCGCCGAAGCCCACTGGCATTTTAGAAACGGCGACAACGGAGGAACCGAATCTCTCGTATTTCCACGCATTATTCATACGCTGGGTTCGGCGCTGGTCAAGCTTTACGAAGATACCAATCCCCCGCTATCAAAAGCTTTGCCGGATTTGAAGCAGCTTCTAAGTCCGGCACAGCGTAACTGGATGGTGTCTCTGGGGCTTGGTTTGAATTCGAAGATTTCTATTGTTCAATGGTCGCGCCGCGCACAAAGTATTGCATTCGAAGGTTTAGTAAAAGCTATTATTGCCGGCGGTGCCAGGCAGGATGTTAATCCTCGGAGCGTTTTACGAAGTGATGAGATTGTCTGGGCACGAGCGCCAGCGCGTCTCGACGTCGGGGGCGGCTGGACGGACACGCCGCCTTACTCGCTCGAACACGGTGGTTGCGTAGTCAACGCCGCGGTCAATCTCAACGGCCAGCCTCCCATCCAGGCATACGCCCGTGTCATCGATAAGACGGTGATTCGCATCAGTTCGATCGACCAGGGAGTACGGACCGAGATTACCGGTTTCGACGAGCTTCTGGATTATCGAAAAGCGACCAGCAGTTTCGCCCTTGCAAAGGCCGCCCTGGCCCTGTCGTGCCTGTCACCCGAACGGAACGGCGGCAACAAAAAAACCAGCTTGAAAAAAGTGTTAGAGCGTTTCGGCGGAGGAATCGAGCTAACCACCCTCGCAGCGATCCCTAAAGGCAGCGGCCTGGGCACATCGAGCATAATGGGGGCGGTGATTATCGCGGCGATTCAGCGCACTATGGGCATAGAATTGTCACAACGACAACTCTTTTACAGCGTGCTTCGCCTGGAACAGGCATTAACGACCGGTGGCGGCTGGCAGGACCAGATCGGCGGGGTAATCGACGGCGTGAAAATGATTGTCACGGAGCCCGGATTTGTCCCCCACGCGAGAATCCATTACGTGCTGCCGGATGTTCTGGATCCGAAAACCAATGGCGGCCGCAGCCTCTTATACTACACAGGCGTCACAAGACTGGCCAAAAATATCCTGCAGCAGGTCGTTGGAGGATATCTAAACAGGCAACGTGCTACAATGGCCACGCTAAAACAAATTCACACCATAGCCGAAGAAGTAACAGATGCGCTCATTTGTAAGGACATAGCGACATTCGGGCATCTGATTCATGTAGCATGGCAGCTCAATAAGCAGCTCGATCCGAACTCCAGCAACGATGAAATCGAATTGCTGTTCGAACGAGTCCACCCCTTCATATTCGGCGCCAAACTCCTCGGCGCCGGCGGAGGCGGTTTCATGCTGATGATTTGTAAATCGGCCCAGGATGCTCGATCCGTGCGAGAGATGCTCGAAGCCGAACCGCCCAATGAGCGGGCAAGGTTCTTCGATTTCGACATTAGTAACGAGGGATTAACCGTAACCGTTTCCTGAAAGTTGGTGCATTATGAAAAAGGCATTGATTACCGGAATTACAGGGCAGGATGGTTCATATCTTGTGGAACTGCTGCTTAAAAAAGGTTATCAACTCTGGGGCATAATGCGGCGGAGTTCGTCATTTAATACAGGCAGGATCGACCATCTGTATAAAGACCCGCATGAACATCCGGAACTCAGGCTTGTTTACGGGGATTTAACCGACGGCAGCAACCTTTCGACAATCATAAACGAGATTAAGCCGGATGAGGTATATAACTTAGGGGCACAAAGTCATGTCCGGGTAAGCTTTGATATGCCGATTTACACTGTTAATACCGATGCGATCGGCACTCTTCGGCTGTTGGAGGCGATCCGCTCCTGTGATAAACCGGCAAAGTTTTACCAGGCTTCCAGCAGCGAGATGTATGGCAAGGTCGTCGAAATTCCCCAGACAGAGAAGACACCATTCCATCCGCGAAGCCCGTACGGCTGTGCCAAGGTATACAGCTTTTGGCAGACTGTGAACTATCGAGAAGCTTACGGATTATTTGCCTGTAACGGAATTTTGTTCAATCACGAATCACCCAGGCGGGGCGAGACGTTTGTTACGAGAAAAATTACACGGGCGGCAACGCGTATCAAGCTGGGCCTGCAGGACAAGCTCTATCTGGGCAATCTCGATGCAAAACGAGACTGGGGTTTCGCCGGTGATTACGTCGAAGCAATGTGGCTTATGCTCCAGCAGGACAAGCCGGACGATTATGTCATAGCCACAGGTGAATGTCACTCAGTCAGAGAATTTGTAGAAGAGGTCTTTGGATATCTTGATTTGGATTGGCAGAAGTACGTTGAGATCGATCCGCGATATTTCAGGCCGAGCGAAGTCGACTATCTTCAGGGCGATGCGAGCAAAGCAAAAAAGATCCTCAATTGGAAACCGAAGGTGACATTTCAAGAGCTTGCAAGAATGATGACGGATGCCGATATGCGAAGCGCCGAGAACTCGAAGATTATCAAAGACCACCATAAGGCGAAAAATGAGAACTTTCTTTGAGAACAGACGAATTGTCGTTACCGGCGGCGCCGGCTTCCTGGGCGGCTACGTCACCGAAGGGCTGAGAAAACGGGGCTGTAAGAATTTTCTCGTGCCGAAGATCGAAGATTATGATCTTGTCGATATTAACGACATCGTTCGGATGTACGAAGATATGAAGCCGGATATCGTCATTCACTTAGCAGCGGTTGTGGGCGGTATCGGCGCCAACCTCGAACACCCGGCAGAGTTTTTCTACAAAAATTTAATGATGGGTGTTCAGCTTATAGATCAGGGCAGACTTCGAAATATCGAAAAATTCATTGCGATCGGCACAATCTGTGCATATCCAAAATTTACGCCGGTGCCGTTTAAGGAAGAGGACATTTGGAATGGGTATCCCGAAGAAACCAACGCACCTTACGGGCTGGCAAAGAAAATGCTGCTCGTTCAATCGCAATCTTACCGTGCCGAATACGATTTCAACTCGATATTTCTGCTGCCGGTAAATCTTTACGGACCCGGCGATAATTTCAATCCCGCCAGCAGTCACGTTATACCTGCATTGATAAAGAAATGCGTCGATGCAGTCGACAATAGTGCGGACCATATCGATTGCTGGGGCACGGGGAATGTTTCGCGCGAGTTTATTTATGCCGCCGATGCCGCTGAGGGGATTCTGCTTGCGACGGAACATTACAACAACTCCGAGCCGGTGAATATCGGCGCCGGTTTTGAAATAACGATAAGGCAGCTTAGTGAAAAAATCGCCGAGCTGACGGGCTTTTCCGGCGAACTTCGCTGGGACAGCTCCAGGCCGGACGGTCAGCCGAGGCGGTGTTTGGATGTCTCAAGAGCTAAAAAGCACTTCGGCTTCGAAGCCAAAATCCCTTTCGATGAAGGGCTTAAGGCAACAATAGATTGGTATAGAGCTAATCGCAAAAGGTTGTAAATTCGGCATTCAAAACGTCTCAGGTATCTAAGGCCGGAGCGGGTCGAGAGTTCCGGCGGCACACTCGTGACACTCATAAAAACAAAATCTGCTCAACACTATGTTGTAGTTCTTTGCGGCGCCCTTGCGCTTTACGTTGTAAGCTGTGCTCCAGGCGCTTTGTGGCAGGACAGCGGACTGATTCAGTATCGCATCTGGCACAACGATATCGAAGGTTTCCTTGGCCTCGCTATTTCTCATCCGCTCTTTTACATACTGGCGATTGGCGCAAAATACATTCCACTCGGTGAATTTGCCCACAGGGTCAATCTGGTCTCGGCAATCGCCGGGGCGGTTGCTGTCGCGAACATGTTTCTACTCGTGCGCCTATGGCTCGGCAGGAATCTGCCGGCTGTCGTCGCGGCTGTCACTTTGGCCGTATCCCATACGTTCTGGCGCCACGCAAGCATCATCGAAACATACACACTCTGGACCGCCCTGTTTCTCGCCGAACTGATAATGCTGCTGCAATATACCAAAACCAGGCGAGTGAGCTATTTGTATTGGTTGGGATTACTGAGCGGCCTTTCAATTGCCGTCCATATGCTCGCTTCGATACCGCTTATATGTTACGCCGTCTTCATTGCCTTTCTTCTGGCTAAAAAAGAAATTCATATCAGAAACCTGGCGATTATTGTTCTGCTGTGGATTTTCGGTGCGCTGCCTTACGAATATTTGATAGTCAAAAATATAATACAAACGGGCGACCTCACAGGGACTCTGGCCTCCGCTGCCTTCGGGCTGCGATGGCAGGGAGCGGTCCTTAATGCTTCGCTTTCGATGGGAATAGTTAAAGAGAACTTTCTGTATATCCTGCTTAACTTTCCCACGCCGAATTTTCTGCTGTTCTTCGCGGGCTGCTTTGGGCTGTTCAAAATGTCGCCGGGTCGAAGTTTTAGAAATGTTGTACTGGCACTGACAGTTCTGTTCTTTCTTTTCGCCTTTCGGTATACCGTCTCTGACAGGTATACATTCTTTATCCCGTTCTACTGTCTGGTTTCGATCCTGATAGGCCTTGGAACGGATACTTTGCGGAATCAGAAAAATCTTAAGGTTCCTGTGTTTTTAGTGCTGCTCTTTTGTATGCTGCCTGTCGGCATATATGCTGCTTTACCGCCGCTTGCCGAAAAAATGCAGCTTAATATAGGCACGAGAAACGATATACCCCACCGCGATGATTACGAATATTTCCTGCGGCCATGGAAGACCGGGTACAAAGGGGCCGAACGCTTCGCCGAGGAGGCGTTGGATCTGCCGGAGGATAATGCAGTCATTTATGCCGACACCACCACTGTTGGTCCGCTGTTATATCTTCAGGAGGTCAAAGAAAAACGCCCAGACGTGAAGATTGTCTCGGGCACCGTCAATAGCAAGGATGCGCCGAAGTTCGATGAGCGGACTATAGGGCAGTTGCTGGAAGCCGGACCGGTATACGTTGTTTCGCCCAGGCCCTGGTATTGCCCTCAATTTGTGCTTGATCATTACGATTTCATTCGAACGGGTACTCTGTGGCAAGTGGTTGAATCCGAAGAACGAATTGAGCCAATAACGAACAAATGAGTCAGCAATCTTTGACAACCTCGAAAAAGCTGGTCCACAACACGTTTTTCAACGTAGCAGCACTGGTGTGTAACGCCCTAATCGGTTTCTTTCTGATACGCTTCTTTCTCAGCCAGTTCGGCGAGGCTCAATACGGCGTATGGCTGGTCATCGGCGGCTCTATCTTTCGCTATGCCCCCCTGTTAAGCATCGGCTTTAATAGCTCAATCAACAGATATATACCGCTCTTCATAGCACAAAACGACGACGATGGAGTCCAGCGAGTCATCAGCACATCTTTGTTTTTCTCCATAGCTATAGGCATCGTTCTTGTAATCATAAGTCTGGTTGTTTGCTTCAACGTCGATTCCTGGTTTGCCATCGCACCTCAATTCGTGAGGACCGCCGGCATACTTGTGCTTGTCATCGGATTCTGCTGTGCCATTGCGATACCCTTGCAGCCATCAACCGCAATCCTGAGCGGACTGCAGCGATATGATATCATCAACATAGTCATGCTGGTCGTATTGGCGCTGCGAACCATTCTTGTGGTTGTCCTACTGTTACAAGGCTATGGCATGCTGACTGCGGGGCTCGTATTCGGCCTTAGTGAAATTGTCATGAGGATTATACATTCCATTTTTGTCAAGAGGCTGCTGCCCACAGTGTCTTTATCTTTGGGAAAAATAGATTTGCAACTTTTTAAGGAAATGCTGGCATACGGAATTAATACTTTCATGTACGCGATGGGGGTCATTATCATCTATCATGCCAGCCTTCTAATAATCGGGATTTTCCTCGGCACCGCCCAGGTAAGCCAATTCGCGATTGCAACTGCCGGTGTGCTCTTGTTGAGCCAACTGCTGCAGGCTTTCACGGCGGCGATAAAACCGGCTGTCAGCGACCTCGACGCCAGAAATGACGCCGCGGCGGTTAAAGAAATAGCCTTCCTGACACAAAAGTACAGTCTTCTTTTGATCATTCCCGGCGGCTGTTTCCTAATCGCAATGGGCAGAGAATTCCTTCATGTATGGGTCAGCGACCAATTCAAGGACCCCACAGTAATTGACGAAATGGCCGTCATCCTGGCTATTCTAACCGTCGGGCACTGTTTAAGGCTGGCACAGCACAGCAACTTCCTTGTGCTCGTGGGGCGCGGACAACATAAGATTTTCGGGATTCTGACCGCCTTGATGGCACTATTCTGTGTTCTGGCTTCTGTTCTTTCGGTAAAGGTTTTTAACTGGGGCTTGCTCGGAATCGCATGGTCGAATTTCGTGCCGATGGCGCTAACATCCGTACTGATTCTGCCGATATATTTTAACCGGAAAATGCATATCTCCGCGTTGGAAAACATTCGGAACGTTTGGCAGCCGGCCTTGCTGGGTTCATTGCCGGCTGTGGCGATGATCTGCGTTTGGAAATATCTGGCACCACCGAATTCATGGCTTGAAATTGTAGGAGTTATAGTTGCCGTAATGGTCTTGATAGTTATAGGCGGCTGGTTCCTGAGTTTGAAAGAGGTTGAGAAGAAACGATTCGTCAAGATTGCTCTGCCAAAAAAGGAAAGTGGCCAAGATTAGTTACAGAGAATCTCATAAATACGAAGGCAAAGGCGCCGAATACGATGCGTACTACCAGAACAAGGCGTGGCAAAGATTCCTTTGGTCGCGCGAGCAGGAGATTATCCTGAGGATTCTGGAGAAATACTTCACGGACAAAGATGTTCATCTGCTCGACTTCGCGTGCGGTACTGGACGTATCACAGAGTTGCTGGAGAATCGCGTCAAAAAATCGACGGGTATCGATATATCCGGCTCCATGCTGGCCGTCGCCAGAGAAAAGCTCAAACGGACCGAGATAATCGAAACGGACATCACGGCGGAAAATGTTCTAAAGCCGAGAAAATTCAATTTGATTACAGCTTTTCGGTTTTTTCTCAACGCCGAGCCGGAACTGCGATCTGCAGCGATCAGAGCAATTGCCGAGCTGTTGGACGAAGACGGCTACCTGGTTTTCAACAATCATCAGAATTCCGGGTCGCCCTGGATAAAACTACGCTGTGCGCATCATCAAAAGAAGAATCCGGAAGGTACTTTTAACGTAATGAGTATCGAGCAGATGAAAATGCTTGTCGAAGGAGCGGGACTTGAGATCGTCGAGATTTACCCGGCCGGGTTTTTTAATCCGCCAAAAGTTCCGGTTTCGTACCGCCTGAATCGCGCGATAGATTGGGCAGCCGGTAAGTTCAAATTCCTAAATCGATTTTCAGAAAGCCCGATAGCCGTCTGTCGCCGGAAAAAGAATCACAAAAGCGGAGCTTCTGGTGTGAGGAAATAGTCAATGGAAGTCATCGGCGAGATTATACGAAAAACCGGAAAACCGGGCACGCTGGTAATAGAAGCAGCCAAGGCATCCAAAGCGTTTAACATCGGTAAAGACTGCGGCCTGTTTTACGTACCGAAGGTCGTTAATTTCGATGCCAAGACAGGGGTGCTCGAATTCGAGCGGCTTAACGGCCTGGTTACACTGCTTGATATGGCGGCTCGTAAAGACGAGCGGTTATTCGAGCTTTTGAAAAAAGCGGGGCAGGCATTGGCGGTCGTTCATGAAAAATTGGTCTTGCCTCAGGAGATGAAACATGAATTGCCGGCCGAGTGGATGGCCTCTCCCGGCGAGAATGTTTTCATTCACGGTGATTTTGCAGGTTTTAATTTATGCTTCGACGAATCCTCCGGCCGGCTCGTGATTTTGGATTGGAGTTCGGCGCCGCTTCTGGGGCGGAATGCCACTTACGGATCGAGATTCTTCGACATAATCTGGCTTGTTATCTTTATCTTTTACGGCGCCCCAAGGCGCTGCCTTTTCAACTGGGATGCTCAGGGCATGGCCAAAGCTTTCCTTTCCGGATACGCTGAACGCCGCCCTGAAATAATTCAGCGTCTATCCGGTGATTTTGAGCCGCTGATGCGTCGATACTATCACAAGACTGTATGGTACCTCGCCAAACAACGGTCCTGGTACAAAGCAGCCAGATATTTGCTATACCAGTTTATGATTTACCCAAGATTTGCCCGTTATCATCCCGGACACGGTTAAGTCCGACGGTTATACTGGAGGCTTGGAGCTAATTATGTATGCCGAATATGCGAATGAAATTGAATTTGACCAGGATTACCTGTATTACGAACAGGCAGAGCGATTTTCCGACATACCGTTACCGCCTGTAATGAACGTTTTACTTTTTGTGAGCTGGATTGTTATTTGCCTGATCGGACTTGCCGTAATCTCTCTCGCAAAAAATCCTGTGGCGGGTATCGTCATTATAGCTTTGCCGACGTTCATCGGAATGGTCTTAAAACCGACTTTCGGTCTTTGTATCCTGATGTTGGTTCTGCCAACAGGTGCCGGCATCGGATTTCAGCAGGCTTTCAGTCTCGACCGGGGAGTTGGTTTGGCCCTTGCGGTCAGCTTCGCGCTGAATGTACTTATCACCCGCCCGGGATTACGCATCGGTAACAAAGCGATATGGATAATGGGACTATATACGATCTGGATATTTCTGGTTTCGCTGGCGGGGCCCTATCTCGGCCTCGAATTAATGCGCGCTTTCACCCAGTTTCAGCTTCTTATGCTCATTTTGATCGTCTACTGGATACTCGAAACAAACGGTGAAAAAACTTTTCAATGGGCACTGAGAGCATACGTCCTCGGAACATTGGGCACCATCATTCTGGCATTTATCACCGGGACCGCAATCAGAACGATGGAAAATACTTCTCAGACAAGATATTCAGCCACGTTAGGCAATGCAATCGATGCGAATATGTTGGCGGCCTTAATAAGTACGGCTCTTCTGGCTGCCATTTACCTGTTTGCCCGTAACAAAAATATATTATGGCGAATCGTAAATTTCGCTGCAATTTTGTTTCTACCCTTAATGCTTCTCAAAATCGGCTCACGCGGCGCTCTGGTCGCGCTGGCGTTTACCATGTTGTCGCCGTTGCTGTTCATAAGGCAAGTCGCGCGCAGGCCCGCATTCGCGGTCCTGATGCTCGTGATTATTCTGCTGGCCTCCATCGGCTCGGGGCTGCTGATACAAGGAGGTGGGCTGGAAACGTCGGTCGCAGAACGGCTGACTGATGTCGGGTACGCAAAAGAAAGCATTAGCTACAGAATGGAACCCATAAAGCTGGCCGTCAAGACCGTGGCCAGAAATCCGGCGGGAACAGGGTATTATAGCTGGTTCGAACAAACCGGAACCTTAATCTGGCCACACAATGATTTCTTTCTTGTTTTAGGTATTTATGGAATACCCGGTGCTTTGCTCTTTATATGTTTCATGGGCATATTGCTGTTTACTATAAGGCGTATCCCGCTCGGGCTTGAAAAAATATACGCAAGAGCAGTTCTCATATTCCTTATCATGATGGGATTGACCATCGGCCAGATGTTTCACAAATACTATTGGGTTTTTCTTGCGTTTGTAATGGCAGGTGAGCGGATCGCTAAAATTTATATGCCAACCGACGATTCAGAATCTGCCGCCGAATATGAAGATGACTCATTAACAGAATATGAGCCGGTTCAATCGGACGAGGCTATAGCATAGTGAGAATTCTGGCAATTTCACACCTGTTTCCAAATCTCAAAGAAAAGAGATACGGCATTTTTGTGGCCCGGCAACTTTCCGAGATTCGAAGGCTTGGGGCGGAAATAACGGTTATAGTGCCGCGCGTCTGGTGCCCGGGATTCCTCAGGCACTTTGACAGATGGAAAAACCATGACCACAAATGTCCGCTGTGCCGGTTCGAAGGGATAGAAACTTTCAGCGTATCGTATTTAAGGCCGCCGGGGAATTTTTATAATCGATGGTCCGGGCTGGCCGCTTTTCGAGCTATGAAAAGTAAAGCTCTCGAATTACACAAAAGCAGGAAGTTCGACGTGATATACGCCACGGATTTTTTTCCCGACGGAGATGCTGCCGTAAGATTGTCTAAGTACCTGAAACTTCCGGCGGCCTGTTTGAGTATCGGCGTAGATGTAAATATAACCGCCCAATCCAGCGGAATTATATACAGGCATTTTGTGAGGACGGCAAAGGCTCTTGACGGCACGTTGGCCTGTGGGCAAAGCGTTGCAGATGAGATCGAAGCTGTAACCGGCAAGAGTCCTTTGTGCGTTTACGGCGTTCTGGATCTGGAGAAGTTCTCGCCGGTACCGGACAAAATCCCGGCAAGAAAAGAATTAGGCTTGCCGCCGGATAAAACCATAGCCTTGTACGCAGGTTACCTAACCAAACGCAAGGGTGTTTATGACCTGATCGAAGCAATATACAGAGTACAAAAAAAGTGCCCGGACTTGCTACTGGTCATGTGCGGAGCTGGTCCCGAAGAAACAGTACTCCAGACATTGATTCGCGAAAAAGGCATTGAAAATATTGTTCGCATAGCCGGCGAGGTCGAGCCGGAACGAATGAATAAATGGATGCAGGCAAGCGATCTGTTCGTGCTGGCTTCCCATACCGAGGGGATGCCGAACGTCGTCACCGAGGCGATGGCTTGCGGACTGCCGGTTGTTTCTACAGCGGTCGGCGGCCTGCCCGGGGCCATTGGTGATTGCGACGGCGCTATTCTTGTGCCGCCTGAGAACGTCGACGAACTGGAAAAAGCCATTATTAAGGTAATTGACAACAATCAACTTCGGGCGCATATGAAAGTTGCCGCTCGAAAGAGAGCGGAAGAACAATTCGGGGGCAGGCGCAACGCACGCCTGGTTTCAGATTATCTGCGGAAAATCGTAGAAGAAAAAAAGGTAAAACAAAGGGGCTTAGCAGCTCGATGAAACAAATATACCTGGTAATAGACGCCTGTCAATTCTCCGCCAACTACAACTATTGCCTGTTGGACGCTCTGGCCAAAAAGGGGGAAAGAATAGTCTATGCCACAACAAAATTTGCGCACGGCCACATCCCCAGCCCGCCGGATGTTACGGTTTTCCGCTGCTTCTTTTACCTTGCCCGCCTGGCCGGCCGGGTGACTTCATCGGGACTGGTACGGCGTTTTCTTCGAGCGATCGAGTATCCCATAAATCTATTTTTCCTGCTGGCGTATGTGCTTATAAAGCGCATTAAGGTCGTCCATTTTATATGGGTTGTTTCGCCCTGCCTGGACTATCGGCTGATAAGAATCTTACAATTGGCCGACCGTCACGTGATTTATACCGCGCACAACCCTTTCCCGCACGAGCCAAAGGCCAGTGACATCCGAAAGTATTCCAGGATTTATCAAAAAGTCGACCATGTGATCGCCCTGACGAACTTTACGCGAAACGAAATAATGGCACATTGCGGGATACCTCCCGAGAAAATATCTGTGCTGCCGCACGGGGATTACAAAGCACTGTTTTCGCGATACGGCTGTAATCATGATCTCACTAAAGATGTACGGCAAAAAGCGGGAGATCGAAAAATCATTGCCTTTCTCGGTCATATCCGTCCGTATAAGGGACTGGAAGTTTTCGTCGATGCATTCCAATTAATTAAGCAACGGATGCCTGATTCTTTCTTCCTTGTCGCCGGTTCGGTACTCGTAGGCGATAAGAAGAATTGGGAAGAAAAACTCGCTGAAAGCTGTAAACCCGACGACCTCTGGGCGGACATCCGATTCGTACCGGTTGAGGATGTCAAAGCATATCTTTCGGTCATCGATGTACTGGTTCAACCCTATATTAGCGCATCCCAAAGCGGCAATACGGTCATGGCGTATGCCGCGGGAGTGCCGGTCATTTCGACAAACGTGGGCGGTCTGAGTGAAATGACTGAGGACGGAAAAACAGGATACGTTATCGCACCCGGTGACCCCGAGGCGATTGCCGATGCTCTCGGCAGGTGTTTTGATGGTGATAACTACGAGAAAATGTCCCACAATGCCCGCCGGGCTGCGACCGGGCAGTTCAACTGGGAGAAAATAGCCGAGCAAACCGCCGCCGTGTATCGCCGTTTTGCCGCTATGTCCCAAAAGAGCTGAACAAGTCTTGGAAATACGATAGAGATAAAATCGGGAGCATAGTGTGCGACGGATAAAGCTGTTATTGAAAAGGACGGCATGGAAAATTTTGCCGCACTCGACGGTTCAATTAATAAAGAAACGTCACTATCTCAGACTGCTGCGCTCATCGTTATTGGAAAAAGAGCCGGAGCTGAGAGTCGTCCGACATTTAGTAAAACCAGGCGACTCAGTAATTGATATAGGGGCCAACGTCGGGGTATATTCGAAAATACTCTCGGAATTAGTCGGGCCGGACGGCCATGTATACAGCATCGAGCCGTTCGGTCCAACTTTTGAAATGTTGTGTTACAATGTAAGAAAACTACGCCTCGATAATGTTGAGGTTATAAACGTCGCCGTCTCCGATTCCCAGGCCGTTGTGACTATGGCGATCCCTTATGATTCATCCGGGGCCGAGACTCATTACCGGGCTTCCATAGTCGCGGATAGTGTGAAAGAAGGCAAAACAGAAACAGCTAACGTCCAGGCCACCACAATCGATTCCAGATTTTTAAGCGTATCCGGGACAATATCATTTATCAAGTGCGACGTGGAAGGACATGAACTGGCCTGTATCAAAGGGGCGGCAAAGTTTCTGGCCCGGTCTCAACCTGCCTGGCTTATCGAAGTTTCAGGAGAACCGGACAATACAGATTCGGCGGCTTGTAGTGTTTTTAAGATATTACACGATCGGGGCTATTCTGCGTGGTGGTATGACGGCGGCAAACTCAGAAAACGCCGTCCCGGCGACAAAAGTACCAATTACTTTTTCTTAAAAGATAACCATATAGATATTCTGAATATAAGTGACTTAGAGGTACTATCGACTTGAGCCTGCAGAAGAATGCTTCCTATGGGAATTCCTGAGGCTTTCCATCCGGAGCCAACAGCCTTGCCGCCCAGGCATAAAAACACAGCGGCGCATTGGCCATGGTTTTGTTCTGGGACAAAGGCATATTTGGCCCCCCGTTGGTCAAATCATACGCCAACGAGAGAAACAGGTCTTTCACGGCATTGTCGTATGCGGCAAGTCGATGCCAGCCGAACCAGACGTGACCTTTATATCCGGGCGCTAATTTGCCGTGTTTTGGATCATCGTATGCCACGTCGCTGCCGTCGACGAAGTTTGCAAAGTAGAACAGATTCTTTTCCGGCTTCCAGATTTGCTTTTTGAAAGTTGTCATAAACATATCGAGTCCGGCTTTGTCAATTAAACCTTCATGATACGCCCTGGCGGCAAGCCAGACGGTTCGGTTTGCATGTGCGGTATCCAGGACGGCTGTTTTTCCTTTTCGCCTCCAGTCGGGAATGAAATACCAAACGTAGCCGCCCGTCGATTCGCGAGGCAATACGCCCCAGTCACTCGGACTCTGGCGACCAAGTCCCCAATCCTTGGGAGGAGACTGGTGTAAGTCGGATCGAAAGCCGATGTATAAATTCGTCAGGCATTCGGCCCACTGTCGATAGGGATACTTGCGATAGCCTAATTTATCAAGATCCATACAAATCACGGCACAATGTTCACGTATGTCCCGGGCGGTGTTTAATACGGCCAGAAGGTAGGTTTTCGATCTGGGGCCCTGAAAATGTTCGGGTTTTATCGATGGCGCGTAAAAGAGCCATTTTTCGACAATTTTCTGTTCCACGAAATCGCCAATATCTTTCCAGCCATCCTGCCCGGCCTGCTTGAGAGCGTCTGCAACCATGAGAAATCCGGCGGCTCCCTGAAAATCGCAGATTTGATTATGACCTCCGGTTTCATTTTCGACTTCTTTCAAAAAAAAGCACGGCCAGGTTCCTCTGGGCCGGTTGTGCCGGAGTAATGGACGCTGGTTCGACTTTGCGTCGGCCATTGCCTTAATAACCCGATTAT
>Ga0307378_10007767_pt1 | contig 14377 bp, 8 predicted proteins | sample UN1MG_FD_202238 | JGI IMG/M metagenome (GOLD analysis project Ga0307378, IMG submission 202238) | Soil microbial communities from Risofladan, Vaasa, Finland - UN-1 | ecosystem: Environmental > Terrestrial > Soil > Coastal area > Acid sulfate soil | place: Finland: Risofladan, Vaasa | collected...
CCTTAAGGTGGAAGCCTAGCGGCTAGATGATGTGCGGAGCACCCGGCGTGACAAGCAGGGATGCTGAGGCCTTTCGGCATCGTTACGAGTCCCTCGACATGGTACTCGGGCTCCTGGGTCTGAGGGTAGCTTACCTGCGCGTCCAGTCAGCCCAGATACCGGCCGTCTGTCGACTGCTCGGGCCTGCCCTGCATCTGTCCCCGCCCGAGCTCGGGGCGCTGGCTCTTGCAGCGCGTTTCCATCACGTCGGCTTGCTCGCCATTTCGGACAGTCTCCTAGAAAAGGAAGGGCAACTGACGCGCGAAGAAAAGGCCTTGGTAGACCGGCACAGTGACTTGGGGGCATCCCTGACTGCCAAGCTCTTCCCTGCCTTGGGGGGCGTAGTGGACGCGATCCGGTGGCACCACGAGCGTCCGGATGGCAAGGGGCCGCACGGTTTGCGCGGAGAGCAGATTCCTGTCCTGGCAAGCTGCATCGGCTTGGCCGACGCGCTCGAGTCCATGGCCAACGGGCGCCCGCATCGGCCTAGCATGTCGCTGGCAGAGATTCTGGACGAACTCCAGCGAAACCGCGGAACACAGTTTGCCCCGCAGGTCGTTGACGCGTTCCGGCGCTGTGCAGAGGGCGCCTATCGCGCCGCGCTGGCGCCCGCGCACGCGCCAACCCAGGAAGACGGTACAGCACGGGCTCGCGCAGCTCGGACGGACGAATCGGGGACCGGCCCGCAGGCAGCCAAGTCGCCACCGTCTCAGCCAGAAGGCCTCCGCGCCGCTCCCCAGAGTCACCCGAGCGGTGCGGTGGACATCAGGCCGTGGCGGGCCACCCAAGCTGATGAGTCGATGCGGGCCCTACAGGAACTGACGCCCCTCATTACCGGAGCGGAGCTGAGCGAACTCATCCAAGCGCAACTGGAGCTGAAAGCGCTCGCGCCCGCTGTCCAGGAGGTCGTGTCGCTCACCGTGAATCCCCGTTGTAGTCTGGACGATGTCGCCAAAGCCGTCGCGGCAGACCCAGGGATCTCCGTTCGGCTGCTGCGACTGGCAAACAGTTGCGTATACGCGCGCGGACGCCCGGTGGACAGCGTCAAGATGGCTGTGCAACGCATCGGTATGAAGGAAGTGCAGAACCTTGTGATGACCCTTGACGTGGTGCAGCAATACGGGGAACTTTCTTCGAGCCAGCTCGACATCCGCATGTTTTGGGAACACTCGTTCGCCTGCGGCGTCGTCGCCAGCGCGCTGGCGCGCGAGCGGGAATTTGCAAACGCGGATCTCTATTTTCTCTGGGGTGTGCTCCACGATGTAGGGCGGCTGGTCTTGCTCGCGCATGCCCCGGAGGCGTATGCCCGCGTGCTCGATCAGGCGTCGGAATTGAGCCTTCCTGTGGAGGTGGTGGAAAACAAACTGTTGACCACTGACCATGGTTCCGTCGCCAAGCAGGTGCTTGAGGCCTGGCGGTTCCCCACGGCCTTCATTGCGCCGCCCGCCAACCACCACGCCCGAATCGCGACCTTGCGTGACTTCGCACGCGCCGATCTAGAGAGTGTTAGCGCTGTCGCCCTCGCCGACCGCATCGCCCACTTCGCGCTGCTGGGCAACAGCGGGAACGACACAATCTATCCCTTGGAGGAACTTCTAGAACTCCTACATCTTAAACCCGAGACTGTGACAAAACTCGCACACTACGCAGTGAACGGAACGCGCGATGTACGTATTGCATGGATGGCGAAGGGGAACATCCAGGATTGGCCGGACTTCGCCGGCGCGCTCGCCAGACGCTTTCCCAACCCGGTACGGGCGTTGTGCGTCGGCGACCAGCCATCCACAACCGCGTACCAGGTCTTGTTCGATCGTCTGAGCGATCCGGTGGAAACTGGACCACCGAATCTGGGTGTCATCTGCCTGCGTCACTCGAACGAGCAGGAAGCAGTGCTTAACCGCTACGAGACGGCGGAACGCGAGGCAGGCGTGCCATCGTTGCCCCTCATCGTCATGTGCCAAGACAGGAAACTCAACATGCCCTCGGCGCGCTTGAAGAGCCGCTCACCGATCATCCTCTACCCGCCCGTTCGGATTTCAACGCTCATGGAGGCCATCGAGGACTCACTCCGCTGAGGCGAGCAATAGTACGCACGATCCGAAGTGAAGGAGCGAAACGCCTGCCGTGGACGCCGCTCCGAGCAAGGCTGCCGTGCGATCGAGGAGCGAGTGCTGCGCCGCCGGTCTGGGGTGGGTGACGGTGAGAAGAACGAGCGTAAGCCATGGAAGTAACACGCTAGGAGAGAACGCATGCGATTCATGAGTGGTTTGGCATGGTGGAGTCTGGCGCTCAGCATCTACCTGCTCCTGCCGGTACCGACTGCCCTGGCCATAGACGACCAGCGCGTCAACGCGGGCGTGCCGAGCGGCCGAGAGCTTAGGGCGCCGGAGGCGCGCGATTCATTTGACTTCATGATCTTCGGTGACCGTGCGGGCGGGCCGGTGGAGGGGATCGAGGTGCTCAAGCAGGCCGTCACAATGGCCAACCGCATGGATGTGGATTTGGTCATGACCGTCGGAGACCTGATCCAGGGGCATAATGAGCCGGACGTGTGGCTGGCTCAGATGCGGGAGTACCAGTCGGTCATGAACGGCCTGCGCGTGCCGTGGTACCCGGCCGCCGGCAATCATGACACGTACATGTGGCCGATGCAGCCCGGCGGCCACCTCGAGCGCTACAAGGAGCACTTCGGCCCGCTCTACTACTCGTTTGACTACAAGTGGGCGCACTTCGTAGTGCTGTTCTCGGACGAGCAGCTTTCCTACGGCAACCCGCCTGCGGATCAAAACCTCAGCCCGGAGCAACTGGCTTGGCTCCGGCAGGACCTGGCTTCGACCAAAGCGGCGCAGATCTTCGTGTTCTTGCACCACCCGCGCTGGACTGAGGAGTACAAGGGCTGCAACTGGGACGAGGTGCATCGCGCGTTCGTCAGCGACGGTCGGCCGTTCACGGTGTTTGCCGGCCACGTCCACGTTTATCGCGACGACAGCCAGATCGATAACGTGCATTACTACACCCTGGCGACGACGGGCGGCACGCGCCGCCGGCACACGGACACCGCGGGCATCCATCACGTGGACTTCGTCCGCGTCCGGCGAGACCACGTGGCCGTCGCGGTGCTGCCGGTCGGGTCGGTCCACGGCGGTGAGATGGTGCTCGGCGAAGAGGTCGAGACGATGGACGAGCTGGCGCGCGGTGCGTGGTTCGAGCTGCGCGGCAAAGTCACCGTCGACCCAGGCACGCCCCGGCAGTCCACCTTTGCCTTGACGCTCACGAATCCGGCCGATCGCACGATGCACCTATCGGCCGAGTTGAGCGCCGGCGAAGGCTGGCAGCTCGATCCCGAGTCCATGGACCAGGAAGTCGATCCCGGCGAATCGCTCAGTGTGCGCGTGCGGGCCACGTCACCCGCGCGGCTCGGCTCACAGCCCGGCATACGTGCGCGCGGTCTGGCAGAGTATCGGCTCCGCAGCGGCCTGGTACAGCCGTTCAAGGTCCGGGCGACGGTACCGATCGAGCTCTTGAACGCCGAAAACGCGGCCAAGCCCGACCCGGACAACAACGGCGTGCTCGTGCTGGACGGCGAGAGCGCGGTGCGTCTCGAGGTGCCGCAGGGCCTGGCGCGCTACACGCTCGAATGCTGGGTTCGCGGCGGCGAGCCGAAAGGTCGCGCCGCCGTCGCCACTAAGACGGAAGGGTCCGGCTACGGCATCTTCTGGGCCGACCACGGGACGACCCCGACCGCGTTGGTCGGCACCAGTGCCGGCTACTTGAGACTGCCGGCCCGCGAGCCGTGGAACTGGGAGCAATGGACGCACCTGGCGGTGGTCTTCGACGCAGGCACGGCAATGTTCTTCGTGAATGGTCGCCCCGTAGCGGAGGAGACGACCGAGGCGGCGCTGGCCGACAACCGTCTCCCGCTGTACATCGGCGCCGATCCGGATCGTGACGGCCGGCCGAACAGCTTCTTCGAAGGCATGGTGGATGAGGTCCGCTTGTCCGATATCGGCCGCTATGCCGCGCCGTTCACGCCCGACACGCTATTCCACCGCGACAAGCACACGGTCGTTCTGCTGCACTTCGACCAACCCCTGGGCGGTGCGTTCCCAGACGACTCCGGGACGGGGCACCACGGCTGGGCAGTCGGCGAGCCGCGGATCGAGCGCGCCAAACGCTGAATCAGGCCGCGCTCTGCCTTCGGGTGAACGTGACCACCAGAACGCCTTGCGTGCGGTCGCGGTCGCCGGCAGGAAACTCGACCTGAATGGGCAGCGCGCCGTCGTGCCCGCCCTCGGCTTTCAGTCGGCCGGCCTGCGGCTTCAGGTTCTCGCCGGTCACCGTCGCGAACTCAAAGCCTGGCGGCACGTGGACCCAGTACGTCTCACGCGTGCCGCAGACGCCCTCGAGGCCGAGCGTGAGCTCGTTGTCGGTCCAGGATTGGGTCTTGACACTAACGGCATCCTGGCTGACGTGGCGCGACGAAGACAGAAGCTGCGGCCGATCGAGCGCCGCTCGGATGCCCAGGATCTGGCAGTGCCCCAACGGCAACTCCGGGCAGTCCAGTTCGCCGGCAAACCGGCCGAGGTACTCCTGCTTCCAAAAATCGAAGACCAGGTACTCGCGTGCGGGATCGAGCGCGAGATTGGCGAACTCGAGCTTTGACGCCCGCAGCGGCAGCGAGGCCCAGCGCCCTGCCACGCACCAGCGCCCGATCCCGGTATCGAGATGGACCGCCCACAGCGACGAGAACGGGTGGTCGTCGTCGAGTGTCTCCCACACACCCGCCATGTTGTAAGCTTCCTGGTCGCCGGCGGGCTCGGGCGTGTACGGCTTGCGGACGTCCTGCTTCTCCTTGACGACCGCGAAGCTGTGCAGCTTGGTCCAGGTGAACGCGGCGTAGTCGGTGTTCAGCGGGCCGGTCTCGGAGGTCATCGTCGTCAGCGGCGGCAAGCACTGCTGAATCACACGGATGCGCCGCTCGTCGTACTCGTGCAGCGCGTCACTGAGCATGAAGAGCTGGCCGGTGAGCGACACGAGCGACAGCACGCTGCGCGACCACTCAAAGGGCGCCCGCGCGCAGACGTGATCGGGGTCATTGAGGTAGAGGATGCGATGTGTGAAGAACCAGCGGGCCGATTCGACGATCTGCATCTGCATGCCGGCCCAGTTCGGCATGGCGTCCTGGGCGATGCGGCAGGCGTCGCACAACCCAACCATCTGCGTCAGCACGCCCCAGGATGACAACCAGTAGCTATCCGGCCCGATTTCCCGGCGCCCGCATTCCAGGAACCGGCGGAAACGCCGCTCGGCCTCGTCGTTGGTCATCAGCCCCCGCAGCACCGCCTCCTGCAAACCGTCATAGAGCAGGTGGCGAATGCCATCGATCTTGAAATACGTGTACCCGGCTTCGCGCAGGCCGCGAAAATAGGGCGCCACGTGCTTCTCGAGCGCTGCGGGCGTGCAATCGAGGATGTATCTGATCCAGTCACCGAGCAGCAGCTCGCCGCTTTCGTCCTTGAGCAGGAACTCGGGCTGCGCATCGGCCCAGTCGTGGTTGTAGACCGAGGAGCTGGTCCAGATACCGGGCTGGAAGCCCCGCTCCTTGATCCGCTTGGCGACGCCCGCATGACCGGAAGGGAACTCCGGTTTCATCTCCAGCCAGTTGTCCGCGATCGTCTTCTCGGTATCCGCTGGGAACGGCAGCTTCTCGAAGCCATCGTCGATCTGGATGTATTCCAGCCCATAGGCCCTGAGGTGCCCGGCGAAGAAGTCCGCCCCTTCGAGCACCTTCGCTTCGCTCACCTCGCGCCGATACGCTTCCCACGTGCACCAACCGGCGATCGGCTCGAGATTCGGGCGGCGCTCCCACGGCTGGTGATAGCGATAGCCGAGGTGCGTGCGGTAGTAGTGCGGCTTGATGTTGACGATCCAGGTCTTCGGCCCCAGCTCGACCTCCATCGTGGCAGTGAGATCGCCGTTCTCATCGGGTTTCAGGTGGGCCTCTTTCCATTCCCACTTGTGACCGAACCAACTGATCATCAGGTCCTGATGAAGGTCGTAGAGACCGTTGACGCCCGGCAGCAACGGCCGGCCCACCTGCCCAACGATGGCCTGCTCCGACCCGGCCCGCGCCGGGCGCATGTTGACCGCGTCGTGGCTCAGCTCGAACGTGACCGTGGCCGTGACGTTCGCGCCCGTCAGCATGACGTAGATCTGCTGGACAAACGGCAGCCCCTGCAACGTGCCGTCTGATCCGTGGCGAAAGCTCACTCGCCCGCTGCCGGGGAATTGGATCGAGATCAACCGGCGGTTGTTGTACGTGTAGGTCAGCGTTCGCCGGTTTTCATCCCAGTGGTGGTAGGCGTGCGCGAGCGGTGGAACCGCAACGGCGTGCAGCAGCAGCCGGTTGGCCTCGTCAGGCATGAGTCGTTTCTTTTGCGCTTCCCCGTTGGTCATCAACGCTCCTTGCCGTGCTGCTCTGCGGCGCTGAATGAGACACGCAGCGTGCCACGCGTGCGGTCCTCGTGGCCGGCTGGGAAGTCCACCTTGATCGCCAGCGCTCGACCCCCGGCGGCGTCCGGCTGGGCCTCGCCCGGCGCAGCAGCTAACCCCTTACACTTCACGCCCTTCACCTCGTAATCCTGCGGCACGTGGATCCAATATGTCTCGCTGGTCCCGCAAACGCCCTCCAGCTCGAGCGTCAGCTCGTTTTCCGCCCACGACTGAGCCTTGACGCTGATGGCGTCCTGGCTGATATGTCGCGTGGACGAGAGGAGCTGGGGACGGTCGAGCGCGGGGCGAACCGCCAGGATCTGGCAATGACCGAGCTCAAGGGGCGGGCAGCCGATCTCGCCCTGGACGCGGCCGACGTACTCCTCTTTCCAGAAGTCGAAGACCAGGTAATCCCGATCCGGGTCGAGGCTCAGTGCGGGGATCGGCAGCTTCGAGGCCCGCAGCGCGATTGAGGCGAAGCGCCCCACTACGCACCAACGGCCGATCCCGGTGTCCAGGTGAATCGCCCAGAGCGTCGAGAACGGATGATCGTCGTCCATGGTAGGCCAGTCACCCGCCTGATTGCGGGCTTCCTCGTCGGTCATCGTCTCCGCGTCGAAGGGCCTCTCGTCGAGCACGTGGAAGCCGTGGAACTTCGTCCAGGTGAACGCCGCGTAGTCGGCATCCAGCGGCCCGGTCTCGGCGGTCGTGGTCGTCAGCGGTGGGATGCACTTCTGAACGAGGCGGAGGCGCTTCCGGTCGTATTCGGCGATCGCGTCGCTGAGCATGAACAGCCCACCGGTAATCGCCACCAGCGACAGCACGGTTCGTGACCACTCGAACGGGGCCCGTACGCAGACGTGATCGGGATCGTTCAGGTACAGGATGCGCTGCGTGAAGAACCAGCGCGCGGACTCGACCAACTGCATCTGCATGCCGGCCCAGGTCGGCATCGCGTCCTGTGAGGTCCGGCAGGCGTCGCACAACCCGACCATCTGAGTCAGAACACCCCAAGACGAAAGCCAGTAGACGTCCTCGCCCAGCGCGTCGCGCCCGCACTGCAAGAAGGCCCGGAACCGCTTCTCGGCCTCCTCATTGCTCATCAGCCCGAGCAGGGCCGCTTCGTGCAGGCCGTCGTAGTGGAGGTGACGAATCGCGTCGATTTTGAAGTAGGTGTATCCGGCCTTCCTCAGCCCCTCGAAATACGGCCGGACGTGCTTCTCGAGTGACGCCGGCGTGCAGTCGAGGACGTACTTGACCCAGTCGCCCAGCAATGGCTCGCCGTTGCAGTTTTTCAAGAGGCAGTCCGGCTGCCGGTCGGCGAATTCGTCGTTGTAGATCGCCGCCGACGTCCAGATGCCGGGCTGCAAACCACGCTCTTTGATCTTCTGCACAACGCCCGCATGCCCGCCCGGGAACGCGTCGATCGTCTCCAGCCAGGCCTTGACCAGGGCGTCGTCGGCCTGCGTGTCCACCGGCAGCGGCAGCTTCTCGAAGCCGTCGTCGATCTGGATGTATTCAAACCCGTACGCTTTGAGGTGCTCGCCGAAGAAATCGGCCGCCGCGACAATCTTCTCCTCGGAAAGATCCCGCCGATGCGCCTCCCACGTGCACCAGCCGACGATGGGCTTGAGCTTCGGACGGCGTTCCCAGGGTTTGTGGTACTCGTACCCCAGGTGGGTGCGGTAATAGTGCGGTTTGAGGTTTACGATCCACGTCCGGGGCCCGAGCTCGACTTGCATGGTGGCAGTCAGGTTGCCGTCGCCGTCCGGCCTCAGACAGGCGTCCTTCCACTCCCACCTGTGGCCGAACCAGCTAATCATCAGGTCCTGGTGGATGTCGTACAGGCCGTTGATAGCCGGCAGCAGCGGCCGGCCGACCTGCCCGACGATGGCCTGTCCCGGACCGGCTCGCCGCGACCGCACGTTGATGACGTCGTGGCTGAGCTGGAAACGGGCAGTCGCCGTCACGCTCCCACCACTCAGCATGACGTAAATCTGCTGGAAGAACGGGAAGCTCTGGAGCTGCCCGTCGGAGCCGTGGCGAAAACTGACGCGGGCCGTGCCGGGAATGTGGATCGTCAGCAGGCGGCGGTTGTTGTACGTGTAGGTCAGGACGCGCTGCTCGTCATCCCAGTGGTGATAAGCGTGCGCGATCGGCGGCTCGGGAACGGCGTGGAGAAGCAGCCGGTTGGCCTCGTCCGGCATGAGCCGCTGTCGTTTGTCGCTGCTGTTTGGCATCTGCGCTCCCTAGGCGTTGCGACGCGTCACCGACGCGCGCCATAATCGCGTGAGAAGAATCAACATCGCCGCACTCGGCGCATTCCGCTCGCGCGCGGACGAGGAGGATACCTTATGGCGAGCCGGCCGAACATCCTGTGGATTTGTACGGACTCCCAGCGCTGGGATACGCTGGGGTGCTATGGGAATCCGCTGGTGCACACGCCCCATCTGGACGCCCTGGCCGAGGAGGGCATCGTCTTTGAGCAGTGCTTTGCGCAGAGCCCGGTGTGCACGCCGTCGCGGGCGAGCTTTCTGACCGGACGCTACCCGCGCACCACGCGCGTGCGGCAGAACGGGCAGGTCATGCCCAAGGACGAAGTATTGATTACGCATCTGCTGGCAGAGGCCGGCTACACCTGCGGCCTGTCCGGAAAGCTGCATATCTCCGCGTGTTATCCCGCCCAATATCCCACGGGCGAGCCGCGTGTCGAGGACGGCTACAGCGCGTTCCATTGGTCGCATCACCCCAGCGGCGATTGGGCGACGAATGAATACAACGACTGGCTGGCCGAGCAGGGCGTCGCCTTTCAGACCCCGCCGCACCCGGAGTCGCGGTTCGTGAAGGTTGGCATGCCGGCCGAGTATCACCAGACTACGTGGTGCGCCCACAAGGCGATCAACTTCATCGAGGCCGCTGCGCCGGCCGATCGGCCGTGGCTGTTCTCGTTGAACCCGTTCGACCCGCACGACAACTTCGACCCGCCGGCCGACTACCTGGAGCGCTACCTGGACCGCCTCGCCGATATCCCGCTGCCCAACTACACGCCCGGCGAGCTGGACCATAAGCCGATTTTCCAACGGATCGACCACCGGGGCGCGTACAACGATCCGCGCAACTATCCGTTTCCCGAGATGACCGATAAAGACCATCGGCTCGTGCGGGCAGCGTATTGGGCCATGATTGATCTGATCGACGCGCAGGTCGGCCGCGTGCTGGCGGCCTTGGAGCGCACCGGCCAGCGGGACAGCACCATCATCATCTTCACGTCTGACCACGGTGAAATGCTGGGCGATCACGGGGTCTACCTCAAGGGGCCGTACTTCTACGATCCTGCCGTGCGGGTTCCGCTGATCGTCTGCTGTCCGGCGCTGATTCCTGGCGGTCGGCGTAGCGCGGCGCTGGTCGAGCTGACCGACGTTGCGCCGACGCTGCTCGATGCTGTCGGGCTTCCGCGGCACGCGGGTATGCAGGGGCGCTCGCTTTGGCCGCGGCTGACCGGAGACGCCGACCCGAACCGGCACCGCGCTGACGTTTACTGCGAGTACTACAACGCCCTGGCCTGCCACAAGGACCCGGCTGCGTATGCCACGATGCTGCGCACTGCGCGGCACAAGCTGGTCGTCATGCATGGGCAGCAGCCGGGCGAGCTGTACGACCTCGCGCAGGATCCGGCCGAGACCCACAACCTGTGGGACTCGCCGGAGCACCAGGAGGCGAAGCTGGCCCTGCTGCAACGGTTGTGCGACCGGATGGCATGGACTGCCGACCCGCTGCCTTTGCGCACCGGCTGCTGGTAGGCTCCACCGTCGCCGCTGACGCTCTCCGTTCCGCATGCGCCCCTTTCCCTAGCGCTACGAGCCGAAGAGTTTACCAAGCCAGTCGTCGAGCAGGTACTCGAAACGCGGGGCGAGCCAGGAGAGCCGGGTGTTAACGGTGTTTCCGAACATGGCCCCGAAGCCGATCATCATGGCGAGTCGGCCGGCCCGGGAAACGCCACGTGCTAAGCGCGTTTTCGGGCGGAAGAAGAAGATGAAGTACAGCAGCGAAAGGATCATCACGATCATGAAAACGAGGTGCTCAAAACGCCCGATGTCGAACACGGTCTGGCCGGTGGTCGCATCCGCCGCGAAGGGCCAGATGGGTCGAATGCTATCGAGCACCTGCGGCACGATGATGCCGACCTGCTTGCTGAACTCGGGACCGACCGCGCAGCCGATGATCAGCGCGACGACCAGCCGGTTGAGCCAGCGGTACTTCGCGGAGTAGACGAAGTACCACAGGGCGGCCGGGAGGATCAGCACGAGCCAGACCAGCTCCCAATGGTTGCCGCCCGGCTGGGCGCCGCCGACGATCGGCATGACCCAATCGCGCTTAACGACATTTTCCCACTTCTCCATGAGCGCATAGGCCATGATCCCGCCGATCATGACGGCCTCCACGGTGCGATAGAAGCGATTGTCGCCCAGCAGGAACGAGAGGATGCCCAGCGTCAAAAGGGCCCCCAGAAACTCGCCGATGCGCTTCTCCAGCAGCCGGGCGAACTCGGCTGAGGCGCGGATGCCGGCACGTTGCGCGGCTTCGGGCTCGTCCTGGGCCTCGAGCTGTTCCTGTTGCTCGCTGCGCAGCTCGTCGAGGCTGACGCGCTCGTACTTGGGCCCGCGCTCCTCGCGCTCCGTCGGGTCCACCACGCGCCGACGCGGGAGCGTGCCCGTCGCACCGCCCTGCACCAACTCGACGACCGTAACGCCGACGTACCCGGTCGCGAAAACAATCAGGAGTGCCAGCCAGGCGCGACCCGGCAGCGGCGCCATCGGTCTGGAGTATACGCGGGCCGGGGCTAGCTTGCCGGCGGCCTCGGCCCGACGCGTGATCAGCAGCGCGACGTTGCCCAGCAGGACCATCACCAGCAGGAACACCTTCCCCAGGCTCATCGAGTTATCGTTCGGCGAGGTCGTGGTGTCGGCGGGGTCGAGCAGGTAGAGGTATTCGGTCGCCGCGCGGGCCGAGTTCAGCAGCCCGCTGAGCTGGCCCGACTTGACGTAGGGGTACAGGTCGTTGGCGACGATGCCCATGGTCGCTTCGGCCACCTTCAGATCAGGCACCTGCCGCTGGACGATACCGCAGACCGCTTTGGCCTCGTCGGTGTGCGAGACAATCATAAACAGGGCGATGTCCTCGACGCCGTGAAAGCTACGCAGCAGCGGGAAGTTCTCATCGGTCAGCGGTTTCTTGTAGACGTAGTCCTGTCTGAAAAGCGCGCGCGTCTCCAACACGACGGGCCGGGCCAGCGGCTCGAAGATGGGCGATGGCTGAAAGCCGAAGTTCATGTAGTCCGTGCCGTAGACCCACTCGGGCACGGGATCGCCCAGGCGCTGCGCCCGCCGCTGCTCGTCCTCCATCGCCCATTGGAGCCGCAACTCGGCCAGCGCCAGGTTGACCGGGTCGTCCGCGGTGCTCAGCAGGATGAACTTGATGTGCCGGCGGAGTAGGTGGCGGAAGAGCACCTGGAGCTGCGGGCCGTTCTCCCCGTCGCTGCCCGGGCCCCACTGCGAGAGCACCAGGACGACCTTCTCGCGTTCGACCGGGTCGTTGGCGATCTGCTCGATGGTGTTGAAGAACATCCGCGTGTAGGTGTCCGGGTAGATCGGCAGCGTGTATTCCACGAGGAAGGGAACGACCAGCGCGATCGCCAGTGCGACATAGACGATGCGCCGATCGACGAGCTGAGCACGTTGTATGGACTCCAGTACGCGCATGCGCTACTGCTCGCCCCGCCCGGATCCCATGATCCCCTTCTCCAGTCCCAGCATGATGCGCAGGCTGGCGGCGATGGTTGCCACGCCGATGCCGATCGCCAGGCCGCGCTGCATGCCCGAGTTGAGCACGCGGTTGTCGAAATCGGCCCACACCGTCAGACGCCCGCCCGTCAGCCACCCGCCGAGCGAATCGCTTCCCAGGATCACGATCGCGGCCGAAAGCATCATTACCGTGGCTTCCAGCGAACGGAGCCGGAACGCCCGATACGCCGCGTAAGTGATATAGAACCCCAGCAACGCCATCACCGTGGCCTCGAGCGGCCGGCGGACGTAGTTGACGCAGAACTCGCGCGGTTGAAAGTGGTAGCGCTCCTGGTAGGCGCGCATACGTTGCAGGGCGGCTTGGTGCTCAGGCGATAGTGCGGCCTGCGCCTCGCGGATGGTGAGCCCCGGCTGCGATTTGCGCAGCTCGTCGATTTGCTGCAAGGCCGGGAGGGCCGGGTCCGCCACGCGCGCACGCTCAGCGCTCACGCGGTATTGCCACAACAAGGCCGCTACTACAACGAAGAACGAGACGAAGACGATGATGGAGTACTGCCAGTCCTTGCGTTTGTTGACGGCGTTCTTCGCGTGATGGGCGAAGAGGTTGATCACGCCCAGCCCGATTGCCAGGGCCAACACAATGATGATGCCGCGCCCGACGTAGACGTCGGTTTCGTCGATGCGCAGCCCCCCTTCGCCCAGCGGTGGCCCGCCCTCGGCGAAGAACACGAGCAGGTAATAGACCGCCGGGAACAGAAGCGCCAGCCAGATCAGTATCGCGCGCACGTGCGACTCCTATCCGAGGACCTTCTTCAGCGCTGCCATCCACGCGGCGAACCCGCTGTGCTGGCATAGCAACATGCCGATGACCATGAGCGCCAGGATCGCGAGCTTGAACAGGTCCTGGGCCCCGAGGCTGCCGAGCAACCCGGGCTCGCCGCTCATCTTGGCCGACGAGGCCCAGAACTCCTCGCCGATAATCGTGTAGTCGCAGGCCACTACGAAGAAGGGGACCTGATAGAGCTGATCCGTCCCCGCGATCTGCAGGGCGTTGATCGTCTGCCCCGTTTCGGCCAGCATCAACGAGTCCGCTTCCCACCAGCCGAAGTAGAAGCACGCGGCGGGCTGCTCCTTGAGCATCCACCCCATGGTCGCCATCGCGAAGAAGAACTGACCGCCGGGAAAGTAGCGCACGTCGTCCGAGCGATAGTTCCCCAACGCCCCGGCGTCGATATAGCCGTCGCGCGTCGCGTTGGCATGCACCGGCAACGTCTCCGCGTACGCGACCGGAACGATCAGCCGGTTGCCCAGCTCGCCGCTCAGGGCGGCTACGCGGCGCAGAAGCGGCATCGACGCGTAGAGCTGGACCCGCCGAGGGTCACACACGCCGCCGGTTGTGAACAGCGACGGTCGGCCCATTTCCGTGGCACGGGCCACAGCCTCGTCGAACGCGCTCAAGCCGGGGATGTCGCGAATTGGCAGCGCCCTACCACGACGGGCCAGCCAAATGCCGGCCAGCACGCCTAAGACTATGAGCATCAGGAGCGCGGCGTGCGCCGCGAAGCGATAGTGGCCGCGCAGAGACTCGTCATCGGTTGGCTCCCCATCAGTCGGCATGCTGGTTGTTGCTGCGGAGGTAGCGTTTTGGGCGGCCCCCGGTTCATCTGCTCGAACCGGGGGTGGACCCGTGAGCATGAGCAGGAGTGTCAGCACGAGGGTGATTCGCATGGCTGCGCGCTCTCCCGAGAGCAACCGGTCACCAGCACCTCCCCCTGCACAGAGTAGCCGGTTCGTCAAAGGCTGCCCACAATCGCCGCTAAGTCTATTTTGCAGGGAAGCTCAGCAGGCCTGATGCGACTTGCCGCGCGCGGTTCCTCAATCGCGGCTAGATGCGAAGGTCGTGCTCAACCGTCGCGGTCCGTTACCGACCCGGCTCTCTCGGAACGCTCAACCCCACCAAGCAGTATTCTCCGGCTCCCTCTCTACGCGACAAACAGCCGCCCAGCCGGAGAGATCCGACCACGGTACAGAAAACGTAGGCTTGT
>Ga0307378_10007768_pt1 | contig 14376 bp, 8 predicted proteins | sample UN1MG_FD_202238 | JGI IMG/M metagenome (GOLD analysis project Ga0307378, IMG submission 202238) | Soil microbial communities from Risofladan, Vaasa, Finland - UN-1 | ecosystem: Environmental > Terrestrial > Soil > Coastal area > Acid sulfate soil | place: Finland: Risofladan, Vaasa | collected...
AGAGTCCGGCTTCAGCAGGGATTGGGATGCCTCGCCGTACTACAAAGTACTTGTCGGCAGAACGGGACAGAGCCACCGTTTCCGTGTAAAGGCACGTGACACCTACAAAAATGAAACAGCCTACTCCCCCTTGTTGCCGACCCAATAACAACAAAGCAATACAATAATTTTGTAATATGCCGCTCAAATTCATATCTGATCGGCAACGATACTGACGTAAACGGCCCGTCAGGCCTTCATTGCCTTTTTCGGAGTTGCCGGACTGGCCCCGTTGAATTCCTGAATCACCCAGGCAGTGCCCGATTTAGATAAAGGCCGAGCGGAAAAGCTCCGCAAAAGCAATATTATGCAATTGTAAGGGCGCAATTCCTTCGGTAGAATAAACGCACGAATTCTTGATTGAATCTCCAGGCTGTTTGGGTAATATGAACAAACAATGCCGAATCTTAAGGACGCCTGCCTGTCTTTGACGGCATGATTACCGCCGCCGGCAGCCGATTGTACATCGTAAACCAGGGCCGCCGGCTCTTATATCCGGCCGGGAAATATTTTCAATAAAGGAGGACCCAACATGACTGCACGAACACGAAGAATTGTCACATTGATTGTTCTGGTATTGGCGCTGATGATTAACCCGGCTCCGGCTGCGGACTCACAGCGCCGGCAAGCCGGACAAATCCTGGACGATACCGGCGTCAAAGGGGGCTTTATTGTCCACATCGGCTGCGGCGATGGAAAGCTCACTGCGGCGATGGGCGCCGATGAAAGATACCTCGTTCAAGGCCTGGACGTCGATGCGAATAACGTTCAAAAAGCCCGCGAGCATATCAGTTCGCTGAACCTTTACGGCAGGATCTCGGTTGACCGGTGGAATGGAACCAACCTGCCATATATCGATAATATGGTCAACCTTGTTGTGGCAGATGACATCGGCGATCTTCAGATCGATGAGATTTTGCGAGTGCTGGTTCCTGAAGGCGTTGCGTATATCAGGGACGGCGATGAGTGGACAAAGACATTCAAGATTCGGCCGAAAGACATCGACGAATGGACGCATTATCTGCACGATGCGAGCAATAATCCCGTCGCTCATGACCTGGCTGTCGGCCCGCCGAGGCGATACCAGTGGCTCGGCAGCCCGCGCTGGGCGCGGCACCACGATCACATGGCCAGCATGAGCGCGCTGGTCTCGACGGGGGGCCGGCTGTTTTACATTATGGACGAGGGTTCAAGAGCATCGATCCAACTGCCGGCCAGGTGGTTCCTCATCGCGCGGGACGCATTTAACGGAGTGCCTCTCTGGAAGCGATCGATGTCTTCATGGAACACGCACAGGTGGCCTTTGAAAAGCGGCCCGGCCCAGGTGACACGGCGCCTGGTGGCCGTGGGGGACAAAGTCTATGTCACGCTGGAGCTGGACGCCCCGGTGACGGCGCTGGATGCGGCCACCGGTAAAACAATCCGAACCTACGAGGATACAGCCAATACCGAAGAGCTGATAGTCTCCGACGGCGTGGTTTTCGCGCTTGTCAACGATGCGCCCTCGAAATGGCCTGGGTACCGGCAGAAATTCCCCTACGTCTGGGACAACTCCAGGCACGCCAACACCGACTGGGCCTGGGACGAGAACCCGCGCCATGTCTGTGCAGTCGAGGCCGATACCGGTAAAGTCCTGTGGAAGAAAGATGCCGCGGTCGCCCCGATGACACTCACCGCCGATGCGCAAGGCGTCTATTTCCACGACGGCCAAAAGCTCATCTGCCTCAATCGCAGCACCGGCGATCAAATCTGGCAATCCGAGCCTATCGGACGGCGGAAGATTATTCCCGCCTGCTTCGGCCCGCGACTGCTCGTCTGGCGGGACGTCGTTGTCTTCGCAGGCGGCGACAGGTCAATGACCGCCGTCTCGGCCAGGACAGGCAAAAAACTCTGGTCGGCCAGACACCCCCGCTCCGGGCACCAGTCGCCGGAAGATTTGCTTGTCGCAGGCGGCCTGGTCTGGTCGGGTGCGGTCGCCGTCGGCAACGACTCCGGCGTTTTCACAGGCCTCGATCCCCACACAGGCCAGGTCAAAAAACAGTTTCCACCCGATGTGGACATCTACTGGTTCCATCATCGCTGCTATCCGAGCAAGGCGACGGACCAATACCTGCTGACCTCGCGAACCGGCATCGAATTTATCAACCCTCAGACCGAAAGCTGGCAGACCAACCACTGGGTCCGCGGCGGGTGCATCTACGGAATTATGCCCTGCAACGGACTGATCTACGCTCCGCCTCACTCATGCGGCTGCTACCTGCAATCGAAGCTAAACGGATTCAACGCCCTGGCGCCGGAGCCGGCGCCCTTCGACTCCGCTCAGGGTGAAGGAGGGGCACGCTCCCCTTCATGCCGAGCGGAGACGAGGCACGAACGCGGCCCGGCATACGGAAAAATCGACAATCGAAAATCGTCAACCGAAAATCCAAATGACTGGCCGACGTATCGCCATGATGCGGCCCGAAGCGGTTTCGTAAAAACAGCCGTCCCTGCCGACTTGAAAAGCGCCTGGCAGACCGACCTGGGCGGCAGGCTCAGCAGTGTTGTTGCCGCGGATGGCAAGCTTTTCGTAGCCTCCGTCGATACACACCAGGTCCATGCCCTGGACGCTGGTTCGGGCAAGCGCATCTGGAGCTACAGTTCCGGTGGGCGCGTGGACAGCCCGCCGACGATTTACAAAGGCTGCGTCCTGTTCGGCTCGGCCGACGGCTGGGTGTACTGCCTGCGGGCCGCCGACGGAGCGCTGGCCTGGCGATTTCGTGCCGCCCCGGTGGATATGCGGATGATGGCCTACGAACAAATCGAGTCTGTATGGCCCGTGCACGGAAGCGTGCTCGTACAGGACGATGCGGTCTATTGCGTCGCCGGCCGGTCGATGTTCCTCGACGGGGGCCTTCGCTTCCTGCGGCTCGACCCGGCTACCGGCCGCAAGCTCTCCGAGAAGATTCTCGACGACCGTGACCCGGAGACCGGCGAGAACTTGCAGGTTCACGTCGATCGGCTCACCATGCCGGTGGCGCTGCCCGATATCCTCTCCAGCGACGGACGCCATCTCTACATGCGCGGCCAGCAGTTCGACCTGACCGGCGACCGCCCGCAAGTCGCGCCAATACCCGTCGAGGAGCAGGTCGGAGATGGGGGTCATTTGTTCTGCCAGATCGGATTCCTCGACGACTCATGGTTCTTCCGGTCCTACTGGATGTACGGCCGGGCCATGAGCGGCGGCTACGGAGGCTGGTTCCAGGCCGGACGTCTGGCTCCTTCCGGGCGGATTATGGTCTTCGACGACGATGCCGTTTACGGCTATGGCCGCAAGCCCGAATACATGGTCAACGCCTCAGTCCTCGAGTATAATCTATACGCCGCCGACAGGCAGATAAAGCCCGAATCGATCCAGCGAGTCACAGGCAGCAGAAGAAAAATCAACGCCAAGTCCAAAAAGAAAAACGCCAATTCCTCGGACTGGCAGCTCCGGCAGGGTTTCGACATCAAGTCGCTGTGGGCCGCCGACGTTCGCTGGTCCCAGGAAAAACCGCCGCTGCTGGTCCGGGCCATGGTACTCGCCGGCAAAACGCTGTTTGTCGCCGGTCCGCAGGATGTGGCCGATGAGCTTCAGGCCTTCTATGAGCCAGATGATGCAGAGAACCGCAGCGCCCTGGCCAAGCAGGATTCTGTTCTGGAGGGCCGGCAGGGAGCTCTACTGTACGCCGTTTCGGCATCGGATGGCCGGAAACTGGCCGAATATAAGCTCGATTCGCTGCCGGTCTGGGACGGCATGGCCGCGGCCAACGGCCGGTTGTACATCGCTACTAAAAGTGGCAAAGTGCTTTGTTTTGACAAACAATAGCGAATCGGGTATCGTATTGAAGTAAGAAGTTCCGACAATTGAAATCCTGCTTAGGTAAGACAGAAATGAAACAATACCGGCGTTTTGCGTTTTTCATTTTGCTTTCTGCATGTTTGGCCCGGCCTGTATTCGGTTGCGCTGTTCCTGTTTTTCGCTACGCTCTGGAGCGTTGGGCTCCTGATGCTTACGAAGCGGTACTGATCCACCGCGGCCCGCTTGCCGACGATGACCCTGCGTCTTCGCTGTTAAAAGGTGACGAGGCGGAATTCCTGAATCTGAGGATCTCGACTATCGATCTGGCGTCATCGGCAGCCGGCGAGGTGACCGGCCTTTTAGGCGGGGCGGTTCCGGAAACGCTGCCGGCCCTGGCGATCTGGTACCCCTGGCAAAAAGGCCGGGCGGCACCAATCTGGATCGGTGAATTTACGCCGGCTACGGTGAAGGCTCTGATTCAGTCGCCGAAGCGCCTACAGTTGGCCCAGCGCCTGACGGATGGCCAAGCAGCCGTGTGGGTGGTTGTCGAATCAGGCAACGCGGCCAGGGACAAAGCGGCCATGCAACTGCTGGACCAACAACTGGCCACGGCGACGAAAGAGCTGAAGGAAATGGCGCCGGAGCTTGCCGAGGAACTGGATATGCCCGGGCTGTCATACGAATTCTCGACGCTGGCGATCTCACGCTCCGATCCACAGGAGCGGATGCTGCTGGAGATGCTGTTGAAGAGCGAGCCGGACCTGGGGGACTATGCGGACGAGCCGATTGTGTTTCCGGTATTCGGGCGAGGCCGGGCGCTCTATGCTCTTGCCTCGGAAGGGATCAACGCCGATACGATTCGGGAGACGATTGCCTTCCTGACGGGCCCGTGCGGCTGCGAAATAAAAATGCTCAATCCCGGCGTCGATTTGCTCATGGCCGTTAACTGGGACGCCGCTGTCATGCAGTTCTATCAGGAGTTCTACGAGATGGCCGAAGAGCCGCTGCCGGAGTTGACGAGTGTGTTCCCGGAAGAGCCGGCTGATGCGGGACTCAATGCACAGGATGAACTTGTTGCCGCGGCGATTAGTGAATCACCCCAACCGCTCCCGGCACCGGTCGAAACATCGGAGCGGAAGGTTCGCGGCTTCGGCGTGGTGGGAACGACTGCTGTGTCACTGGCTGTTATCCTGGTGGCTGCCGGCCTGGGAACTCTCGCAGTTACAAAAAGAAAAAATTGAAAATGTTCAACTCAATCAGTAGGGTGGGGCTTGCCCCACCTTTAATGTTAAACAAATAAAAATTCGATTGGTGGGCCAGGGCCCACCCTACAAATATTTTGATTTTTAATATTTGATATTTAATATTATTGGGCTGTCCATGACGATTTGGAACCTGCTGATACGCGAAATCCTGCATCGCAAAGTGAACTTCGCGCTGGCGGTGGTCTCGGTAATAGTGGCAAGCGGCTCGCTGATCGGCTCGGTGACACTTCTTCGAATCCATGACATCCACACCGGCAAGCTGCTCGAACAGAAACAGGCCGAGCTGGAGAAGAGAATGGCCCAGCTCAAGGACGATACGCGAAAGGCGATGCTGAAGCTCGGCTTCAATATAGTGATCCTTCCCAGGGACCAGAATCTCAGCGACTGGTACGCCGACGATTACGCATCGAAGTACATGCCGGAAGATTACGTGCACAAACTGGCGGACTCCGGCATCGTGACGGTCCGGCATTTTCTGCCGAGCCTGCAGCAGAAAATCGAGTGGCCCGAATACAAGCGAAAAATAATCCTCGTCGGCGCTCGCGGCGAGGTCCCGAATCTGCACAAGAACCCGGTCAAGCCGATGGTGCAGCCGGTGCCGCCCGGGACGATCAGCCTGGGTTCTGAGCTGCATCGAAGCCTGGAGATGAAGGCCGGCGACACAGTCGAGCTGATGGGCAGGCAGTTCACGGTGCACGCCTGCCACGAAGAGCGCGGGAACAAAGACGACATCACGGCCTGGATATACCTGGCCGAAGCCCAGGAGCTGCTGGATAAAAAGGGCAAGATCAACGCGATTCTGGCGCTTGAGTGCCTTTGTACCACCGATGCGTTACCGAAGATACGCCAGGAAATAGCGGGAATTCTGGCCGACACGCAGGTTATCGAACGAGGCTCCCGCGCCATCGCTCGGGCGGAGGCCCGGACGCAAGTCGAAGAGCAGGCACGGATAGCAATTGAAAAGGAAAAAATCGCACGGGAAGATTTGCGGGCGGTTCGGGAACGGCTTGCGTCTATCCTGACACCCGTGGTTGTGACAGCTTGCGCGGTCTGGATCGCTATTTTAGGATTTACGAATGTCCGCGCCCGCCGGGAAGAAATCGGCATTCTCCGCGCCATCGGTGTTCGCAGCCGGGATGTCATGGTCATGTTCGTCTCAAGGCACGTTCTTCTCGGCGTGCTTGGCGGGGCGCTGGGATTTCTCGCCGGCGTGCTGGCTGCCGTTTACTTCGGCACCGCTCATGAAAGCACACAGATACGAATGATTGATATGGACTTATCATGGGCCGGTTTACTTCTGGCCTCCGTGGGAGGGGCCGCCGCCCTGGCCGTCATCGCAGGATGGATTCCGACAATGATAGCGGCGCGACAGGACCCGGCAGACGTTTTGAGAAATGATAATTGAGAATTCTAAATTTAAATAATGCTCGAATTCAAGAATGTCAGCAAGTGGTTTAACGGTGCACAGGGCAAGGTCACTGCCCTGAAGGGTATTTCATTTTCCGTCCGGCCGGGGGAATTACTGGCGGTGCGCGGCCCGAGCGGCTGCGGAAAAACCACGCTGCTGTTGACCGCCGGCGGCCTTCTGCGGCCAAGTGACGGGCACATGAGCATCGATGGACAGGACCCGTACGCATTGAGTCCCGAAATGCGAAGCAGGCTGCGGGCCCGCACGATCGGATTCGTCTTTCAGCAGTTCCACCTGATACCCTACCTGACGGTTCGGCAGAACATTCTGACGGCGTCACTGGCAGTGCCGCTGAAAGAGGCTTCGGAGAGGACGCAGAAGCTCATCAGTCATTTCGGCCTGGACGACCGGGCCGATCATGTACCGGCACGGCTCAGCACGGGTGAGAGGCAGCGAACGGCGCTGGCTCGTGCTCTTTTGAATCAGCCGAAAGTAATAATGGCGGACGAACCGACGGGAAATCTCGACGAAGATAACGCTCAGACGGTTTTCGGCTACCTGAGCCAATATGTCAGCGATGGCGGCTGCGTTCTGCTCGTGACTCACGATGCCAGGGCCGCCGCACACGCAACACGCAGCTTACAGATGAGCCTGGGACAGTTGGTTGAGTAGGCCGGCGCCCCAGGCGAATATTTTGAAAGGGAGAAAAATGAGAACGATAACTATTGCTCTGCTCATCGCAGCGGCCGGGATTCTTCTCAGTCAGCCCGTTGTCGGTCTGGCAAACCAGAACCAGCCGCTCCTCGATCGAATCGGTGTCACGCGCGGAATCTGCGTAGTGCTTGGCGATGCCGGGTGTGAACGTGCTCTGCAGCTCGCCCGGCAGAGCGAACTACTGATCTATCTCCAACTGCCGCGCGCCGAGGACGTGCAAGCCGCGTGCAGAGCCGCCGATGAGGCCGGGCTCTACGGCAATCGTATCTTCATCGAGAAAGGCTCCTTAGCAAAATTGCATCTGGCGGATAACCTGGCTGATGCGCTGATCGCCGTGGGACAGGCAGCGAGCGTTTCCGAAGCCGAGGCGCTCAGAGTCCTGCGCCCGGGCGGCAAGGCGCTGCTGGGACGCAAGGTTCTGATCAAGCCGTCCAGCGAAGGAGTGGATGATTGGAGCCACCCGTATCACGGCCCGGACAACAATCCGCAATCTCAGGATAAGGTCATCGTCGCGCCGTACATGACCCAGTTCCTGGCCGAGCCGAGATACGCGCCGCTGCCGCAGGTGACGGTGACTTCGGACGGCCGTGTGTTCAAAGCGTTCGGACACGTTGCCTTTAAGGAGCGTGAAGAACCGTTCCTCAACAAGCTCGTGGCTTTCAACGGTTACAACGGAACGATATTGTGGCAGCGCGATCTTACCGAGGGAGTGATGATTCACCGCAATACGATGATCGCAACGCCGGCGACGCTTTACCTCGGCGACGATAAGTCCTGCAAGATGATCGACACGGTGACGGGCCGGCTTAAAGATGAGATTGTCCCGCCCGTCGAACGCGCGGGAGGAACGTTCTGGAAATGGATGGCGATGGAGAACGGCGTGCTCTATTCGCTGATGGGCGAGCAGGAGCAGCGAGACGAGACCAAGCGATGGAAGCGCCAGCAGCACGGCTGGCCCTGGAATCCGATATCGGAAGGCTTTAATCAACCCGATCAACCGTGGGGATTCGGCCGAAACGTCCTGGCCATCGACCCCGAGAGCAAAAAAGTCCTGTGGAGCCATCGGGAAACCGAGCCGGTCGACGGCCGGGCCATTTGCATGAAAAACGGGCGAATCTACATATTTCGATTCGGTGCGTATCTTGCCTGCCTGAATGCGAAAACCGGAAACGCGATCTGGCGAAAGACGCCGGACAACGCCCCGGAACTCTTTAAGTCATTAGGGACATATCTGGACCGGCAGGACTGGCGAACAAACTGGCGAACGACGTGTTACCTGAAGTGCTCCGACAAGGCTCTGTATTTTGCCGGCCCGCCGATCGGCAAGCTGCTTGCCGTCTCAGCCGAGGACGGGCGCGTCCTCTGGGAAAATCCTTACAGCAATTTCCAGTTGGTGCTGAGAGATGATGCGCTCTACGGTCTCAGCGGGCAGGTCGACAAACACCCATGCGTGAAGTTCGACCCGCTAACAGGAGAAGTACTTGCCGAGATCGCTTCGAACCGCCGGGCCTGCACCAGGCCGACGGGTTCGACCGACGCCATCTTTTTCCGCGCGAGCGGCGGCTCGGTCCGGCTGGATACGGCCACGAACCGTCCGCAGTGGATTTCGCCGATGCGGCCTGTGTGCCAGGATGGAGTTATAGTTGCCAACGGCCTGCTGTACTGGTGGCCGTCGGTGTGTGACTGCCAGCTCACGCTCTATGGTGTCACGTCACTCGGACCGGCGGGAGATTTCGACTTTAGCCCGACGGCAACCGAAGAGCAGCGGCTGGAGAAGGGCACAGGCGATTTAACGAAAGTCGCGAGCTTTTCCGAATCTGCCGCCGACTGGCCCGCGTTTCGTGTCGACAATACCGGCAGCGCTACCTCTGCAGCGACCGTCCCCAATAAGGTCAAATTGCTCTGGCGGTTCGAGCCGAAGGCGAAATTTTCCGCGGCGAGTCCTCTGCCGACAGCTCCGGTCGCCGCGGGTGGGCTTGTTTTTGTTAGCGGTCCCGACGGCATCGTCCGGGCCTTCGATGCGGCGAGCGGCAATTTGAGATGGAAAGCTTTTACGGGCGGTGCGGTCCGAATTCCGCCTACAATCTGGAAGGGTCGTGCCCTGGTCGGCTCCGGCGACGGATGGGTATACGCATTCGAGGCGCAGACGGGCCGGCTGCTCTGGCGGTTCCGTGCAGCTCCGGCAGAGCGAGCGATTCCCGTTTACGGTTCGCTGATGTCCACCTGGCCCGCCGCCGGCGGAGTTCTTGTTGCCGATGGTACAGCATACGCCGCGGCCGGTATCGCCAACTACGATGGCACCTATGTCTACGCACTCGACGCAGCGACAGGCAGGATAAAATGGCAGAACAACACATCGGGACATCTCGACCGGCAGGCCCACACCGGCGTCAGCGTCCAGGGTCACATGCTGCTTGCCGGCGAGAAGCTCTACATGGCAAGCGGCACCTCTGTTTCACCGGCCGTATACAACGTCGCGGACGGCCAATGCCTCAACGACCCCGGCCCGCTGGCAAACTGCCAGTCGCAAAGTCCCCGCGGCTGGGAACTGTCACTGCTCGGCGACCAGGTGGTGGCATGCGGCAAGCCTTTCTACGGGCACCCGAAATACGATGTCTTCGACAATACCGTCTTCGGTAAGGTCTTTCTCGCATCGGCCGGCGGTCGCGATATTGTCTGGGTGAGCAACCAGCAGAATAAAAAAATTATATGCTTCGATAAAATCGACAGAAACATGCTGAGAGAACGGATGGCCGAGCCGCGCAATCGTTACAACCTTGACTTCAACAGGCTTGGAATTAAGGACAAGCCATTGTGGGAATACGACTGTAAGGACAGTGTCGCGTTGGCGGTTTGTAAGAACGCCGTCGTGGCGGCCTGCAAATCGGAGATTGTCGCTCTGGACCTTCAGGACGGCAAGGTCCTCTGGTCGGAAGCTTTGCCGGCGGCCCCGGTTCCCTGGGGGCTGGCCGTAGACCGTGACGGCCGTGTCGTAGTCACCCTCGAAGACGGACAGGTTCTGTGCCTGGGCAGCGGCGGCGAAAAACAACGGATCGTCCGTGATTCGGAAACCCGGATAAAGTTCGGCGATATTGAGCAGCAAATAGCAGGCCGGCACAGTGGCAAATTGATGCTGATGATTAGACCTGAAGACTTGCCTGTCCGGCCCGGCTCAGGGGAAAAGGCCGCCGCCGGATAGAGTGGTCGATGGAGATTAGTCTTATGATGGAACTTTTACGTCGTTTTTATTTACTTGCCCTGGTATTGCTTTTATGCGGCGCCGGTTGTGTCACTGTTAAACACGCACCCTCGTCTCCGGATGAGAAATATACCGAGGCCGATGCGCTTGGCATGATAAGGAGCAGCCGGGGGACACTCGCGCCTGTTTACACTCCCCTGGCCGAGCAGATTGCGACGGATTTCAACCTGCGCGAGAAAGAAGGTATCGGCATAGATCTCGGAAGCGGCCCGGGAACGCTCATTCTCGAACTGTGCAGACATACCCGGCTGCATTGGATCAACGCCGATATCAATCCGCATTTCTTTCCGCATTTTTATAAGCAGGCGCAGCAGCGAGGTTTTGGTCACCGTGTCAGTGCCGTCTTCGCCGACGCCGGCGCCCTGCCTTTTCGCGATAACTATGCGGACATCATCGTCAGCAGGGGTTCTTTTCCTTTCTGGCAGGACAAGAGACGGGCGTTCAGCGAGATTTATCGCGTTCTGAAGCCCGGAGCGGTCGCTTACATCGGTCGCGGCTTTTCGGAAAACCTGCCCGTTGCAACGGCGAAAAAGATTCGCGGCAAACAAGGCGGAAAAATGAAATACGACGTCGGCAAGGCGGCGGATGAGCTGCGTGACATTATGAAAGCACTGGGAATCCGGGAATGGAAAATTCACAGGCATAATCCTCCGGGCAGCGATGACGTTAATTACGGCATTTGGATTGAATTTCATAAGCCCAAGAGCTAAAAAGGAAAAAAGACATGGAATACGATGCAGAAAAGCGATGCCTCGTCTTCGCTCGGCATGAAGGCCCCCTTCTTCACCCTGAGCGGAGTCGAAGGGCCGGCTTTACGCTTATCGAATTATTAGTGGTCATCGCGATTATCGCCCTGCTGATTAGCATACTTTTGCCGGCCCTCGGCAGTGCCCGGAAGCTGGCCCGCAGGACCGTGTGTATGGCCAACGTGCGTCGTCTGGCTGTCTCAATGAGACTTTATATCGATAACAACGATGACAAATTTCCGCCGGACCGGCTCAGAAAAGCGACCGATTACATCGAGGTCGGTCCGTATAAACGCTTCAGGCCGAGATGGATCTGGTTTCTCAACGAGGGGATGGGATATGTGATAAATCCCTACGAGTACGAGACGGAAGAAGATTTCAACGCGGCCCTGGAAATGGACAACGATTATTACATGTGCCCGTCACTGAAGCATTATGCATACGCGCGCAACATACGCAACGGTGCTTATGGTTACAATTATCAGTACCTCGGCAACACGCGCCCGCATCCCTCCGGCACGGGATGTGCCAACTATCCGGCCTGGTTTTCACGGATCAAATCTCCCGCCCGGACCGTTGTCTTCTGCGACAGCCGGGGCTGCAATATCCCGCACGGTGAGCACGCTTATCTGGTAGACCCGCCGAAGATGGCCGTCAGCAAGGGGGCCCTGGATTTTGCGCCGAAAAGCGCGGACCTCGGTCCGCTGAAATATTCGCCGGCGGATGCAAGGCATTTGGGCGTGGCGAACGTTGCGTTTCTGGACGGCCACGCCGAGGCGAAAAAGTACGAGGATTTGGGATACGAGGTCGACCCGGTCACAAAGCGTCCGGTGGAAAAGGGACTCAATGACATTGGAGGTCCCGGCAACAATCGGCTTTGGACAGGGACAGGCAGGGATGAACCGTCTATTTGATTAAGCCTGAAAATTCACCGGTTCGATCCGGCTTTTGATATGATAACAAAGGTGGAAATGTACTTTGTGCCGGCCTCCACGGATAATAAATTCTATTCTTTTATCGCCATAGCATAGTTTTTTCCGTATCCTGACTTTCAGGATTAAGTTCCTGTTGTCTGCGAAACTCAACCCTGAATCGGCCACTTCCAATAATAACGAAGCAAAATGATTAATGAGCAGTGTCAAAGCGTAGATTGCATATTGCCGAAGGAGTCTTAAGGAACAGCACAAGAAGGCTTTTTCGGACCATACCAATCCATCCTCTCCCGCCCGTGACTTACAGGTGACATCACGACAAAATTCTCTTGACATTCGGTGACTAATATGATATATTGTAGTTTGTAAAATGTACATGGGGCGGTTGATCTGGGGGAGAAGCGGAATTGTAAGTTATCCCTTCGAGCATGGAAATCAAGCTGTTTGGTAAGTTGGTTCGATTGCAGGACTTGCTTGATAACCATCCCGTTTTCAGGGGGTGTGATAAAGTCAGGCAGAGTTAGTTTGATGCGGTCTATCATTTTTGCTGTGACGACGATCATATCGATATGAACGAACGGCTGGTCGAGCAAAGATTACAATGCAGACGCGGAGAGGTGGTTGACAATGAAAAAACACAGTTTTAAACCGATTTTCAAAATAGTTCTGCTTTCAGTGGTTTCCCTGTCTGTATTCGGTTGTTCAGGAACCCTGGAACAAAAAGCTCAAACAGTGAGAGTATCTCCTGTCTCCGAAGAATACAGGTTGACCGAAAGAATCGAGGGAAGGACTTATATTCTTTTAGCAGAAACAAGAACCGGCCAGGAGCAACACAGATCGGATGTCTCCGATTCTTTAGCAAGAGCGTTGGAAAAAGGGTATGAGAGGGGCTACGAAAATTCGAAGAGCTCACTCAATATTAAATTCCTGGGCTTTGGGAATAAACCTGATGCGGAAAACATACCCAATGAAAGGCTTGAGGTCTTATCATTCACGGATCTTGCAAACAGATTGAATGAAAAGGGTATATGCCAAAGACATGCGGAAATGAGAAAATTCTACCGGGAAAATGGTATGTTCAGAAAATCAGACCTTGAATTCTTAGCAAAGGAAATCGGGGCTGATTATCTTATCCTGCCTTGTTTATTGGATATCAAGCGGTGGAGCCAGGGCAGGCTTTCAGTAGTCGGCGTAAAATTCCTCCAAACTCAAATAGTCAGCGGAATGCTGGGTATGGAGATCTGGGATACAAGAACAGGACACAAAGTTTTCAGCGCAACTTCCGATGTGACTTTGGCGAACGAGAGAATCAAAGAAGAGCCAATCGCCATGGAAGAAGCCTTTGAGAGCGCATGGTTAGGGATAATGAAAGAACTGCCTGGATACCCTGCCTTGGCGGAAGAGCAAAACCCAGGCAAAGAACGTGACCCGGCGGCAAGCACATCGAGCTATGTCAAAAAGGGAGAAGGTAGTGAATACGAAATTGAAAGACTTAAAGAAAGCCAGGGTATTTGAGTTAATTCTTGTCTCCGGTACAGTCTTATTATGTTCCTGTGCTCATTACAAATGTGATCCGGATTATGCAGGTCCCGGCAAAAGAAGTGCGGAACTGCTGGAATACTACAGCTATCCCGAGCAACAAATCGAAGCCGAAGTTGAAAAGATCGGCGAAAAGAAACACTATGTTATTGAGAGGATAGAGTTTCCTTCGGCCCTGAATGTCTTCGGCACCGAGAATATAAAGCTCGAATTCTACGTACAGAAAAAGGCGGGCAAATTCCCGACGGTCCTTGTTTTGCCGATATCGGGCGGAATCGATTTCTCCGTCAGGGGTTTTGCCAAACTTTTTGCATCAAACGGATTTAATTGTGCCGTTGTACATAATCGCCATGTTGATCTGGACGATACCGAAACCGCTGAAGAAGTTGAGAATTACTTCAGACAAACCGTTTTGGATAACAGACAGATACTGGACTACTTAGTTGAAAGAGAACAAGTCGACGGCGACAGACTTGGGTGTTTGGGTTTGAGTCTCGGCGGTATAAGGGCAAGCATGGTGGCCGGTGTGGATGAAAGATTGAAGTGTACTGTAATTGGTCTTGCCGGCGGCAGCATTGCAGACATAAATCTTCTTTCCGACAAAAAAGAAATCAGGGAATACATGGAAGAGCTGATCGAAATGGGCATCAGTTC